>Ga0115002_10007487_pt1 | contig 12285 bp, 11 predicted proteins | sample ArcticOcean_MG_C_8_FD_89576 | JGI IMG/M metagenome (GOLD analysis project Ga0115002, IMG submission 89576) | Marine microbial communities from western Arctic Ocean - ArcticOcean_MG_CB11_86 | ecosystem: Environmental > Aquatic > Marine > Oceanic | place: Arctic Ocean: Canada Basin | collected...
CAACGAAGCCCGACGTTGTGGGCGTGAGATACCGTTCGGCCGGCCACCGGGCCCTTACCGCAGACTGCGCAGCGCTTTGCCATAACCGCCAAACCTTTCGTCCATGGATGTCGTATTGGACAGCTCTCTAGCATAGCAGTTTCACGGCACAACCAGCGCACCGTTGTCAGGTCCACGATCGCTCGGCGATGCTGATTCCGCGCCAATCTGCAGAAGCCTGCGAATCAGGTTGGCGTACCCGGCGTCGCCCCCGTCAGGTGGCCGGATCTCGATCGCCCCGCGCTCGATGGCCCTCAGCACGATAGCCGTCTCGCCGTCCCAGACGGTTGCTCCCTGCCCCGGTAGTCGCGACAGCGCCGTCTTGAGCTCCGCCGCCAGCGCCTGCGCCGGCGATCCTTGGGGGGCATGCTCGTAGATGACCCCGCGCCCAGCGGTTTCGAACGTTGCCGCCAACGCCCCGGCTGCCTCGGCGATGTCGCTGTCGATCAGGAGCGTCAGTCCCTGAGGTTTGTGCCGTGCGATCACGGACTGCAGGAGAAAATAAAGCTGATACTGCCGCTCAGTCAGATGGCGGATTGTGGGCATCACCAGCGAGGCGTCATGCTCCCGCTGCCGTTGCACGATGGCCGCGGGATGTTCGCGCGCCGACGAAAGGTAACGGCAGTCGGCCGAACACTGGATCTCCTTCATCCGTTTCGTTCCGCAGCAGGTCGGGCAGATTGTCCTGCCTAGGGCTGGGCACTCGCGGCGGGCCTTCCGCTGGCCACATGTCGGGCAGAGCATTCCTCAGCTTTCCATATTGAGCGGGTGCCCACAAGGGGTCGCAAGCGTCTCACGCGAGGGTGATTCGGCCATGGACCGGACGCGGCTGCGGCCGAGGCGTAGAGGTTGTTGGAGTGATGTCCAAAGCGACATGCGTGCCGCATCTAGTAGCGAGGGAGCGCTTCCCTCAGTTCACTAAAATCCTGCGGCGACCGGCCATGTGCCTATAATTCGACAGACAGCAGATATATAGACAACGTTGGCGTGTCTGCACGAATTTTCGGTCGATGGCCGATCGCTTACTGGAGAGGACTCCCCTGGAAGCGTGGCATAGAGGCGCGCTCGTATCACAATAAGTCGTTATTATATAGTTATATACCGTCGTTGTAGTGGTTGCACCAGGGTGGGTCGCGGTATTACAAAAGTGGCGTTCGATTGCAACTTTCGACACGGGCTGACAGAGCCGTCTGGTCACATCGAGTCATTCTTGCAGTCCTCTTGAAGGGACACAGGCGCAAGAACCCGATCCCCGTCGCTGGCGTCTAACTGGGAGAGTTGGTCATCAGGTATGGCCGTGCCATCTATTAGAATCATGCAAGTTGCTGTAATACATAGAGTTATTTGTTGCTGTAGCGCGGCGTGGAGATTGCGGCGGCCGTACGCTGCCGCAATCGGATCTTAGTCGTCACTGCGCACCAGATATGGGCATCGTAATTGCATGCTCACAAAACCATAGCGGCCACCTCAGTTGGAGTTGGTCTGAAAGGAGCGGCAGAAATCATGGCAACGACAAAACGGAAGAAGGCACCGACGAGAACCCGTCGGTACAACGAACTGAAACTGATGCTTGAGGACCGCCGCCGCGAGTTGATGAGCGATCTTCAAGGCAGGATTCGCGACGTTCGGGCCGACGGGGACCGTGATGTTCTCGACGACGGTGAGAGCTCCGAGGTGGATATCCAGGAGGATATCGAACTTTCGCTGATTCAGATGAAGTCGGAGACGCTCAACAAGATAAACGAGGCTCTTCGGCGGCTCGAGGGCAACACTTACGGCAACTGTTTCGAATGCGGCGAGGAGATCGCCGAGCCGCGGCTCCGCGCCCTGCCATTTGCTGTGCGCTGCAAGGACTGTGAAGAGGCCCGGGAGAGCGCCGAACAGCGTGAGCGAGTGCTGGCTCAAAGGCGCGGGTCGTCCGCGCTCCTCTTCGACATGTCCCACTAAACCGGTCGCCCTGGTTTCCGGGCGGAGTTACCGGTCTGAGATACGGTAGTAGTTAGGGGCGGCCTTGTAGGCCGCCCCTTTTTTCGGCGATCAGCGTCAGCGCAGCCACCGTCTTTAAATCCACCATTTCTCCGGACAGGATCATTTGTCGGATCGTGTCGACGGGAAAGTCTGCGGCCTCGATGTCTTCATCCTCGTCCTGGACCGCCTGTGGATCGTCCTCCGTCGGTTGGCGCAGACCTGTTGCACGATAGAACGTCATCTTCTCGTCGCTATAGCCGGGCGTCGGAAAGAACCCACCCAGATACTCAACCGCAGATGGAATCAGTCCAATCTCTTCGTGGCACTCGCGAACGGCGGCCGTCTGCGGCGCCTCCCCGGGCTTGAGGCTTCCTGCCGGCATCTCCCACACCGACCGGCCGATCGCATGTCGATACTGGCGCACGAGCACGATGTGCCCGTGGTCAGTGACCGGGATCAGGACCACTGAGCCCGGGTGGCGGAGAATCTCTGCATCGAGCCTGTCTCCGCGGGGGAGCGTGATCGATTCCACGCTGAGGGTGAAGATTCGCCCCTCGAATATTGTGCGGCTACGATGCGGCACGATGGGTTTAGTCATTGTCGCTCCATGCTGGCAACTCATCGATCACGTCCTGCAGATCGCTCGGCAAGGGGGTCATAAACTCCATACGTCGCCTGTCCCTGGGATGGTGAAACATCAGGCGCGCGGCATGCAGGAACGGTCGATCGAGACGCAGCACCGCCCGGATGTCGCCGGCCACGCGACGGCGTACGCCCCCGTACACGGAGTCGCCCACAATGGGGTGGCCGATCGCATTCAAGTGAACGCGAATCTGGTGTGTTCGGCCAGTGTGTATGGCGACCTGGCACAGTGTGACGCCACGAAAATGGTGCGCCCGAGTAATGCGGGTCACGGCCTCCCGGGCATGCCTGGCGCGGGCCGACATTTTCTGGCGGTTCACGGGATCTCGCCCAATCGCTGCGTCGATTCTGCGACCGGCTTGAACAACCCCCCACACCAGAGCGATGTATTCCTTTTCGACCTCGCGGTCCTGGAACTGACGGGAGAGCTCCTGATGTGCAGCATCGTTTTTGGCAACGACCATCACGCCCGACGTCCCTCTGTCGAGTCGGTGGACGATACCTGGCCTCATCTCGCCGCCGATCCCGCTCAGATCCCGCACATGATGGAGTAGCGCGTTCACGAGGGTACCCGAAGGGTGGCCTGCCCCCGGATGCACGACCATGCCTGCCGGCTTGTTCAGTACCGCCACATCCTCGTCCTGATACAGGATGTCGAGGGGTAAGGCTTCGGCGGCGGCGCGAGCCGGCGCGAGGTCCGGTAGGACGACCATCACGCGCTCGCCATCTCGCATCGCCAGGTTGGCACGGGCCTCGCGACGTTCGATCGTCACGTGCCCATCTCCGATCAGCTTTTGAATCTGTGAACGGGAATGCCCCTCGAGCACCGAGACGAGGAACCGGTCGAGGCGCTGTCCGCTAAAGTCCGGTGAGACGGTGAACGCGAGCGGTTCCACGGCTTAGCAGTTCGTGGTAAAAGTCCGGCCTCGCACCGAGACGAGCGTGGCGCCTCGCGCGGATTTTGCTCGGTCGCGGCACGCCTGCGAAATCCGCGCTCGTGGACGAGGCGCGCCGCCTGGGAATATCGCCTGTATTTGAAGGAGGAGTAACGCCGGCTGCGAGGATGCGTCGCTTGTCGAATGCAGATGACCTTTCACCACGGGCTGTCAGGCCGCCGACGCGCGTCGTCGCTTCGTTCCCTGGGGAGGGGCCGCTGCCCCCGTCTTGGACAGCCAGACCAGTATCGCAAGGCTCAACGGCGCAAGCACCAGCGAGATGAATTGCGAGGTCGAGACGCCGAAGAGCATGCCGCGCGGATCGCCGCGATACATCTCAACGATGAAGCGTGAGACCGCGTACAGGAACATGTACGCCCAGAAAGTGCGCCCCGAAAACAGTCGGCCTCGGCGCTCAGTGCCGAGTAGCAGTCCCAGAATCAGGAGCTCTGCGCCTGCTTCGTAGATCTGGGTTGGATGTAGCGCGATACCGATAGGTGTACCGACATTCACCGCAGCCAGTGGGTTCGTGAACGTGATAGCCCAGGGCACGTCGGTTGGGCTGCCGTAGCAGCAGCCGGCGGCCAGGCAGCCAAGTCGTCCCGTGACGTGGCCTAGCGCGATCCCGGGTGCGAAGATGTCGCACGTCGTCCAGAACGGTAAGTTGTAGCGACTGATATACCAGAACGCGACGCCGACGGCGAGAATGAGCCCTCCGTAGAACACGCCTCCTGACCGCGCAAGGGACATCAGGTCGGACAGGGACCCGCTGAACTGATCGAAATCGACGATGAACAGCAAAAGCTTCGCGCCGACTAGGGCGGCGATGATGATGTAAATGCCGAGGTCGAGCACGCGGCTCGGGTCGAGGCCCCACTGTCGTGCCCGGCGCATCGCCAGCCAGAGGCCAAGCAGATAGGACGTGGCCAGCAGGACGCCGTACGAGTAAATCGTGATCGGTCCGATGCTAAACAGTTCGGGGTACACGGCGAATCCTTAGGTCAAGAATGTCAACGATCATCAGCGCAACACCTATCGTAATCGCGGCGTCCGCGACGTTGAACGCCCAAAAATGCCAGCCACCCCAGTACAGATCCACGAAATCAAGCACGTAGCCTGCACTGATTCGGTCGATGAGGTTTCCGGCGGCGCCCCCAGCAATCAGGCCGAGGCCAACGCGCGCAAGGCGCTGCTCGCTCGGTAATGTTCCCGCATAGAGCAGCAGCGCGATGAGCGTGGCTCCTGCGACGAGGGACAGCAGCGTCGTCTTGAAAGGAAACTCCGTCGAGTTCATCAACCCAAATGCCGCGCCATAATTGTGCACCCGGGTCAGGCTGAAGAGGCCTGGGATGACCTCAAAGCTCTGGTGCAACTCGAAGCGGGATCGAACCAGTGCCTTCGTCGACTGGTCGAGCACCGCGATGAACGCGGATATTGACAGGAGGGGCCAAAGCCTCTTCGACATAGCGACCTAGGCGCTCACCGGCTCGGACAGAGCGTCCACGCACCGGGCACAAAGGCCCGCCCACTCGGACTCCGACCGCACGCTCTTCACATACCGCCAGCACCGGGCGCACTTGATGCCTGGCGCCTTCTCGACCGTGACGCGCACCTCCTCAGCCGCGTCCGCCGGTCCGACCTGCAGCGCGACATCGGACACGATAAGAAACATGGGCAGGTCCCCGAGGTGCTGCTTGAGCAGCTGACCGATGGCGCCCGTTGCTGTGAGCGTCACGCGAGCTCCAGTGGAATTGCCGATCACCTTGTTCTTCCGCGTTTCCTCCAGGGCGGCGTTGACCTGGTTGCGAACCTGCATCAGGCGGTCCCACGTGGCCAGCCGATCCGAATCCACGAAGCGGTCCACATCAGGGAAGTCCTCAAGATGCACGGACGCGGATCGTGCCCCAGGAAGAAAGTGCCACATCTGGTCTGCGGTCACAGGCAGGATCGGCGCGAGCAGGCGCGCAAGGCCATCCGCCATCAGATACATGACCGTTTGCGCCGACCGCCGCCCAGGCGATCCGGCGGCGAAGGTGTACATCCGATCTTTCGTCACGTCCACATAAAAGGCACTGAGATCGACCGTTGCCAGGGTATTCAGCGACTGGAAAATTGTCGGGAAGTCGAACGTGTCGTAGGCGCGCACGACCCTCTGTGCCGTCTCCCCGTAGCGGGCGAGCGCATAACGGTCCACCTCTTCGAGCTGCTCCGGCGCCACGAGATCGGTGGCGGGGTCGAAATCGTACAGGTTGGCGAGCAGGATTCGGCTCGTGTTGCGAAGTTTTCGGTACGCTTCTACGACGCGCGCAAGAATCTCGGGCCCCAGCCGCACCTCTTCCCCGTAGTCGACCATCGACACCCAGAGGCGAAGAATTTCCGCACCGCTCTGCTTGATGATTTCCTGGGGCGCAACGGTATTGCCGAGCGACTTCGACATCTTTCGTCCGTGCTCGTCGACCACGAAGCCGTGCGTGAGCACCTGCCGGTATGGGGCACGTCCTCGCGTGCCGATGCCGATGAGCAACGAGCTGTGGAACCATCCGCGATGCTGGTCGCTGCCTTCCAGATACAAGTCGGCGGGCCATGTCAGATTCGCATCCGCCGGTAGCACCGCCTCATGGCTGGAGCCGGAATCAAACCAGACGTCCAGAATGTTGTCCTCGCGATCGAAAGCATTGCTGCCGCACGTTGGGCACGTCAGGCCATCTGGGAGAAATTCGGCCAGCGGCCGCTCGTACCACGCATCGGCGCCGTACTGCTCGAAGACGGCGGCGGCGCGTTCCACGACCTGATTCGTCAGCAGCGCCGTCTGACATGCAGAACAGTTCAGCGCCGGAATCGGAACGCCCCAGGATCGTTGGCGTGAAATGCACCAATCGGGTCTGAGCGCGACCATATTGTGAATGCGATCGCGGCCCCAGGCAGGGATCCATCGGATGTCGTCGATCGCGGTGAGGGCTTGCTGTCGGAGGTCCTCGGTGTCCATAGAAATGAACCACTGCGAGGTGGCCACGAAGATAACCGGATGTTGGCACCGCCAGCAGTGGGGATACGAATGTTCGAAGTTCTCACTGTGCCACAGCCGTCCCCGCTCGCGCAGGGCTGCCTCGACGTCGGGGTTGGCTTCAAGGACGTTGCGGCCACCGAAGCGCTCCACTGTGTCGAGATACCGTCCGCCGGCGTCGACTGGGGCATAGACATCGAGGCCGTACTTCACGCCGGTGCGGTAGTCGTCGCTGCCGTGACCGGGTGCCGTATGCACAACGCCGGTGCCTTGTTCAGTCGTGACGTACTCGGCCAGCACGGCAAGAGAGTCGCGGTCGTACAGTGGATGGCGAAAGACGATGCGATCCAAGACTGCTCCGGGAAACGTGGCGACTGGCTCCCCGAACGCGCGGCCCGTCGCCTCGCTGACGCGCTGGGCGAGAGCTTCAGCAATGATCACGTGCGTGTTGCCGACCGGGTACGCTCCGTAGACAAGCTTCGGGTTGAAGGCGACCGCGAGGTTCGACGGAATGGTCCACGGCGTCGTCGTCCAGATGAGAGTCGAGACGAAACGCCCCGCAAGTTCCGGAACACGCGCGGCCAGTTCGTCGGCGGAGTTCAGCGCGAGCCGAAACTCGACATGGATCGAAGGCGACACATGGGGCTCGTATTCCACTTCGGCTTCGGCCAGTGCGGTTCGGCAGCGGATGCACCAGTGGACCGGCTTCTTGCCCTTGTAGACCATGCCCTTCTTAACGAAGGTCCCAAGGGCGCGGACGATCGCCGCCTGGTATTCATAGTTCATCGTCAGGTATGGCTTGGACCAAAGTCCGAGCACGCCAAGGCGCTCGAACTCTTCGCGTTGGATCTGCACGAACTTATCGGCGTAGATCCGGCACGCGCGGCGGAAGTCCGCCACGCTCATGTCACGCTTCTTCTTGCCAAGCTCGCGGTCGACCTTGAGTTCGATCGGCAAGCCGTGGCAGTCCCAGCCAGGCACGTAAGGGGCGTCGTACCCTGCCATCGTGCGGGATCGGACGATGAAGTCCTTGAGAATCTTGTTGAGCCCGTGTCCGATGTGAATGCGGCCGTTCGCGTACGGTGGACCATCGTGCAAAACGAACTTCGGACGACCGGCGCGGCGCTGTCGAATCTGTCCGTACAAATCCATCTCCTGCCATCGCGCAAGCCATTCGGGCTCGGCGGTCTGCAGGTTCGCTTTCATCGGGAACCCGGTTTTCGGCAGGTTGACCGTGTTCTTCCACTCAGGCATGGGTATCACTAGATTCTATAATGCCCGGATGGCCCAGCTCGCACCCTTCTCGGCCGCTTCGCACGTGTACGAAGAAGTGCTCGACAATGGGTTACGGGTCCTGATTCAGGAGGTGCACACGGCGCCGCTCGCCTCTGTCTGGTGCTGGTACCGCGTCGGTTCGAAGGACGAGACGCCTGGTCAGACCGGTGTCTCCCACTGGGTGGAGCACATGAATTTCAAGGGCACGACGAACATTCCACGGGACAAGGTCAAGGGAATCATCGAGCAATTCGGTGGCTACTGGAACGGTTACACCTGGATCGATCAGACCACCTACACTGAAACCGCTACACGCGACGCGCTCGATCGCATGCTGTTTATCGAGGCTGAGCGCATGGTGAACTGCCTGTATGACCCGGCCGATTGCGAGTCGGAGCGGACCGTCATCATCGCTGAGCTGCAAGGGGGTGAGAACGATCCAGACACGCGGATCGAACAGGATCTGACCGCGGCGGCCTTCAGCATGCACCCGTATCGGCATCCTACGATTGGCTGGCTCGCCGACCTCAAGGGGATGTCCCGGGACGACCTGTACCGACACTATCGACGATTCTATGTACCCAATAATGCGACGCTGGTCATCGTGGGTGACGTCGATACGGCAGATGCGATGCGCCGCGTCGCGAGTCACTTCGGCCGCATTCGACCCGGCGATGTGGTGCGGCGCCCTCAAGTCATCGAGCCGCAACAGCTCGGCGAACGCCGGCTTATGCTCCCTCGCGATGGTGCGACTGCCTTTTTGAAGCTGGGTTATCGCGCGCCGGCAGTGAACGAGCCCGATTTCTTTCCGATGCTTGTGCTCGACGCTGTGCTGACGGGCGCGAAGGGGCTCAACCTGTGGGCGAGTTTCCAGACGCCTCCGTCACAGCGCAGCTCTCGGCTCTACAGAACCGTGGTCAACGAGCGTCTCGCCTCATCGATCTTGGGTGCGCTCGTGCCGACCGCAGAGCCGTTCTTGTACACGATTTCGGTGACCGCGACAGAGGGCACGCCGCTAGTGCAAGTGGAGGAGGCCGTGCTGGCCGAGATTGATCGTGTACGGTCGGATGGCGTGACGGAAGCCGAGTTGGCCAGGGCTGCTCGGCAGCTCCGGGCCCGGCTGGTATTTGAGAACGACAGCATTACGAACATCGGCCATCAGCTCGGCTACTTCGAAACAGTTGCCAACTGGCAGCTCACCGAAACGCTGGCCGGGCAGATTGACGCGGTGACGCGCGAGCAGGTAGGCGCGGCCGCGGCCGCGCGTTTGACCCAGAATAACCGAACGGTCGCCTGGCTTGAGCCGTCGATCGAGGGTGGCTCCAGGCCTGCTGCCGCATCCCAGCGATGACGACGGCCAGGCACGCGGGACTGGCTCCCGCCCGAGCCGTACTCGGCAACGGAGCGGTTGTCATAGCCAAGGAGTCGAAGACGACACCGGCGGTCACGGTGTACGCGTCGCTGCGTGCCGGGACCATCTACGACCCGCTCCATCTGCCTGGCCTGTCGAACTTCGTGGCACGCACGATCGATCGTGGCACCGAAACGCGTTCAGCTGACCGCATCGGCGATGAACTGGACACGCGTGGCGTGTCACTGTCAGTCACGGTCGATCGGCACGCCTTGGCGCTGGTGTGCACGTGCCTGGCCGAAGACTTTGCGCCGACGCTCGACCTGCTCGCCGATATCGTGAGACACCCCGTGTTTCCGGACAACGAGGTGGAGACCAGACGCGGCGAGATCCTCACCCTGCTCCGCCAGGATGAAGACGACCCTGCCGAGCGCGCGTCAGAAGGCGTACTCCGCGACCTCTACGGTGGGGATCACGCCTACGGTCGGCCGCCGAGAGGGTCCGCCGAGAGCGTCGAGCGAGTCGATCGTCATGCACTACGGAGGCACCATGCCGAGCGCGTTAGTCCCGGTTCGTTGTCGCTGGTCATCGTTGGTGATGTCGAGCCGGCTCGCGCGACGGCTGCTGCCGCCAGCGCATTTGGTGACTGGACAGGCGCAACGCCGGCGACGGTCGAAGTGCCGGAGGTTGCCTCAGCGTCGAGCCGCCGGGTTCGGGTGATCCCGATGATGAACAAGGCGCAGGCCGACATTGCCTACGGCTTCATCAGTGTGCGACGCGCCGATCCTGATTACGATGCCTACCGAGTAATGAACAACATTCTCGGGCAGTACGCCATCGGCGGCCGACTGGGCGACAGCATTCGCGAGCGCCAGGGCATGGCCTACTACGTGTTCAGCGCACTGGACGCCAACGTCATTCCGGGCCCCCTGACCATCCGCGCTGGCGTGAGCCCAGCTGACGTGGACCGGGCGGTCGCGTCTATTGACGAGGAGCTGAAGAAGCTGGCGGCGGACGGACCGACCGAGTCCGAAATGATCGAATCGACGCAGTACCTCATCGGGTCCATGCCACGGGCGCTGGAGACGAATCTCGGCATTTCCGCGTTTTTGCAGGCGGAGGAGTATTTCGGTCTCGGCCTCGACTACGACCTCCGCGTGCCCGGTCTCCTCCGGGCCGTCACCCGAGACGCTGTCGCCTCTGCGGCCAGACAGCTCCTCGTGGCCTCCCGTGCCACGGTCGTGGTCGCGGGCCCATACGCGGGCGAGATGCGATGAACGTTCCGCCAGTTGGAGCGGTCTTTTTCGATGTCGATTTCACGCTGATCTATCCTGGGCCGACCTTCCAAGGCGTCGGCTATCAGCGCTTTTGCGCCCGATACGGCATCGAAGTCGATCCGTCGCGATTCGCTGCTGCCGTTTTGTCCGCATCAGCGACTCTGAACGAGGCGCGGAATCACAACTACGACTCCGAGGTCTTTGTCCGGTACACGAGACGGATTATCGAAGGTATGGGAGGCCGAGGGCCGCAGCTTGATGCGTGCGCCAACGAGATTTACACGGAATGGGCCGCGTGCCGCCACTTCTTCTTGTACGACGATGTGACGCCAGTATTGAGGGAGCTCGCGGACAGAGGCGTCAAGGTGGGCCTTATCTCCAATTCTCATCGCTGCCTGTCGGCCTTTCAGCAGCATTTCGAACTTCAGGGACTGATCACCGGTGCGCTGTCTTCATCCGAGCATGGATCTCTGAAGCCGCACCGCAGCATCTTTGAGTCGGCGTTGCAGCTGCTGGGTGTTGTTGCCGCGGAGTCCGTGATGGTTGGTGACAGCATTCAGCACGACATCGAAGGCGCCCAAGGTGTTGGCATGCGAGGCATTCTCGTTCAGCGCTCGCCAAATCCTACGCTGGTTCGATCGCCCGGTGTGCCAGTGATTCGCGATCTGGCCGAGCTGTCAGTGTTGCTCTGAGGTGTTGCTCTGAGGTGTGGCCGACCCAGGACATCCAGGTCAGGTTAAGCGCAGGCGACTCGTCTCCCAGGCTGGCGATCTTATTTCCACCCGAACCCTAACCCGGCGGCCAGGTAAGGCTACGCCCTGCGAGCAGGTGCAGATGGACGTGAAACACTGACTGCCCGCCGTCACGGTTCGTGTTGAAGACCGTTCGGTACCCGCTCTCGTGATAGCCGTGTTTCTTCGCCAGCGAGGCTGCCAAGCGAAACATCGAGCCCACGAGCACATCGTCTGCTGATGTGAGGTCATTGAGCGACGCGATGTGTTTCCGCGGTACGATCAGCACGTGCATCGGCGCCTGCGGATCGACGTCTTTGAAGGCAACGAGCGAGTCGTCCTGAAAAAGGATCGTGCCGGGGATGTCACCAGCGGCGATCCTGCAGAAGAGGCAGTCGCTGGTTCGTGCTGATTCACTCATCGGCGTTGGACAATCGCTGTCCTGGGAATGCCCTGCAGGTCGGCGCGCACATGATCCAGTCGAAGCGCAGGCCGTGCGTCAATGAGCCCTTTCACATCCTCCTCCTGCCCATAGCCAAACTCCATCACAAGCCATCCGCCAGGTGTCAGCTTTTCGCCGGCTGTGTTGAGGACCCCAGAGATGTCGCGAAGGCCCTCTGCGCCGCCAAAAAGGGCAACGTCCGGCTCGTGCCGCGTGACGCGCGAAATGGCCGGCTTGTCGCCGTCCTTGACGTACGGCGGGTTTGCGGTGATGAGGTCAAACATGCCGTCGACGCCGTCGAGGTACGAAGTGGAGATGAATTCGACGCGGCCTGCTACGCCGTGCCGTATGGCGTTAGCGCGAGCCACCGCGAGCGCTTCGCCGGAAACGTCAGACCCGACGACCCGGCACGTTGGCGCATCGACGGCCACTGCGATGGCCACGCAGCCGCTGCCGGTGCCTATGTCGGCGACGCGAGCGCCGCCAGCCGCGGAAGCCTCGCCAGGTGCCTGGTCGGGCGCCGCAGTGCGCGCCTGGGCGTCCCCGCTCGGTGTTCGCAGCAGCAGGAGCGCCTCCTCGACGATGAACTCCGTCTCTGGGCGAGGGACCAGGACGGCGGGC
>Ga0115002_10007492_pt1 | contig 12277 bp, 11 predicted proteins | sample ArcticOcean_MG_C_8_FD_89576 | JGI IMG/M metagenome (GOLD analysis project Ga0115002, IMG submission 89576) | Marine microbial communities from western Arctic Ocean - ArcticOcean_MG_CB11_86 | ecosystem: Environmental > Aquatic > Marine > Oceanic | place: Arctic Ocean: Canada Basin | collected...
ATGGCGGTCTGATATTTCTCTTTCCCTTCGAACTCCAGCGACACGTATCCGCGATAATTGTGTTTCTGCAGGATCTTGGCAATGCGAGGGTAGTCGAGGTCGAGTGTATACCACGTGCCGCCACCGTAATAAGTTTTGGCCTGAACAAAAACCGACTTCGCTGCGATCTTCTCTAACTCATCGTACGGGTCTTCGAGGAAGTTGCCGGTATCCATGAGGACCTGCAACCACGGAGAATCGATCTCCTTTACAATTCGCAAAATCGCTTCGGGCGTACGACTGAGCCCCCAATGATTTTCCAACGCCATCGTAACGCCGCATTCCTCTGCCTTCTTCACAAGAATCGCCAAGCTGTCGATCACCCACTTAAATGCTTCTTCGTCGGTCCGCCCTTCTGGAGTCGGCTCGACTCCCCGCTTCGCCATCAGTTCATCAAAACTAGTAATCGTACGCCACCGACCAGTGTTAACTCGAATCGTGGGTATCCCCATCCTGTAAGCCAGTTCGATGCACTTCAACGTGTGCTCAATGTTCTCGTCTCGTTTTTCCTTATCGGGATAAACAAACGATTGATGAGTCGACATTCCACACAAATCGACGCCATTGATGAACGCTTCTCGCTTCAATTTTTGGAGATATGCGTTATCGGTCTGATGCATCTGAACGTGTAACACTTCGACTCCGTCGAAACCCATCTCTGCGGCTTGCCGAATACAGTCTTCAATGGGTAACCGCAAACCTTTTTGGAAACGCCAAAACGAATAGGTGGAAATCGCGATTCGCTGACGAGCTGTTGTTGGAGAAGCGGGCTCTTCCGCAGCATTCACATTTGCCGAGCCGAGCTGGCTCGCCAGGCAAGATGCCGCCAATCCAGTCGTCGCCGCTAAGAAATTCCGACGTTCCATTGGTCTTCTCCCTGTAAATATCGCTCTAAAATTTCGCAGATTTCAATGTCGCGCGCTGAGCATCCTAGCTTGAGCAATTCGAGTAGCCAATCAGTTCGAACAATTAGCCAAGCAATGGATTGTTTGGCGACGGACCAAAGCAGAGCGCTCGATCGAACAGTCGCCTGTAACAGGATACGCCAGTCGCGCAACGGTTACCAGCAAAGAAAGAGGAATTGACAGCTGGAAGCGTTTAAGCGATCGAAAAAGCTTCGATCCTTTGGCGAACGCGGAATGAATTCTATTTGCCTTCAAGAGTCCGTTGCAGATACTCGACTTGAGCTCGTACGCCTTCCATATCAGGATTCAGCTTAAGAGCTCGACGAAAACATTCCAATGCGGCAAATCCGTCGTTTAGTTCGAGATAGCAATGAGCCATCCCAACGATACCCGCAAAGTGGTAGGGGTTGAACTCGAGCGTTTGCTTACAGTCTTCGGCCGACTTGTGAAAATGCTCGAGATGGTAATAGGCGATGGCTCGTTGATTCCATGCCTCGGCGAAAGCAGGGGCCTCTTCGATCAACTCATCAGCCAGTTCGATAGCGAGTTCGTATTGCTCGCACGTGTTCAAGCGAATGATAATTCGCAGTTGTTTATTCTGCGAGTCGGTGCCGCCACGGTACCACAAATTGCGAATACCATTTTCTGCGATGACGCGGACACCTCGATCGTCGTCCAACAAAGCTGTTCCAAGGATGGAATTGCAGCCGTAGTCGCCGACAAATCCGAGTGCAACAACTGCAGCGCGACGGGAAATCCGACGACCGCTTTCTGCCAAGCGTTGTAACGTCGAAACCGTATACCTTTGGGAGACGGCACGAATAAACGCAGCCGAATCTTCATCGGTAAGATAGTATTGGTATAATTTGTCCAATGAAGGACTTTGCCACTCTGGTTCGCTCACACTCTAACTCCTTGGATTGTCGCATCAATGTAACTTGAGTGCATGTTTCGAGTCTAATTGGTTTTCCACTCGATCACAATGAGTTAAAAGTGCGCCAAAAGCGCTTTCCGGAATTGTCTTTTTAGGTAAAAATGCGCGATAGGGTTGAGGTTAGCGATTCTTAACAGATGGACCTATGAACATGCAGTACATGCGGAAGAGTTTAACGCGTCAAACATCACGCCACCTACGCAGCTTAACGGGGATCGTTATTGTCCTCGCTATCAACTTCTCTTTACATGCAGAGGAGCCGCTTTCGGGGCGAGATTTTCAGCACAGGATGAAATCGACGATCGGACTGACTTGGGCATCCAACCCATTACGTCGCGCCCTTCAAAGCCTATCTTCATCACAACAGATTGCGATCGTGTTGGACCGGCGAGTCGATCCAACTCAGCTGATCAACTTGCAAATCAAGGACCAAGACCTCAGAGCGACAAACGAATTGATCGCCGAACGGCAAAGCCTAGGCGTATGTTACGTCGACTCAGTCATCTATTTCGGCCCGCAGTCAACGACCTCAAAGCTGCCCACTTTGGCGGCCAAGAGGCGATCCGAAACAGCTCAATTTACAACATCGAGCCGCTCGCGTTTGAGTGCCAAATCGTCGTTCACATGGGACGATCTAGCCACCCCACGCGAACTCGCTATCGACTGTGCGAAGCAGATGAAAACGCATATTAAGAATCCTGAACGCATCCCACACGACCTATGGCAGAAAAATGAACTTCCACCCATTTTGTGCATCGATTTCTTAACAATCACACTCGCTGGATTCGACTTAACTTGGCAATGGGGTCTAAACGGCAAAGAAATTGAGCTGGTTTCGATACCAGAAAGTGTCTCGTTGCAAAAATCATTTTCGAAAAAAATATCCACAAAACTTTTGAACGACCTTCGAAAGAGGTTTCTAGACTCACAATTGACTCAACAAGACGGCCTGGTGAGAGCGATTGGCTCATTCGAAGATCTCAACGCAATTGAGACTCTTCTGGCGGGGGGACAGGTCGCCCATACAAACGTCCGACCCGGTCCCAAGCGCCCGGGTCCCAAGCGCCCCGCGCCCAAAGCGTCGACTGTCTATACGCTGTCGATACAGAAACAACCGGTTGGAGGCGTCCTTCAATCTCTGGCCAAGAGTCTCGAATTGCAACTGGTCTATTCTGACAACATAACGCTGGACGACCAAAAACAACTGATTTCGTTTGAAGTGAAAGAAGCAACCAAAGAGCAGTTGCTCGAGGCAACTGTAGCGCCGGCCGGCATGAAATACTCTTTGGTTGGAACGGAATTGAGAGTCACAAAATAGCCAGGAAACATCGCCGCACTTCTATGCTCAAATCTATGCTCAAATCTATGCTCAATAAAAGGGGCGGACCTGTTTGAAATCAGGCCCGCCCTATTTTTTTTGAATTTGTTCTCTTCAACCAGTAGAATTCTCACTACCAATCTACCAACTTCTACATTTCCATTGGCGAACGTCAGCGTTCATTCGCGGTTCCCGTTTTGCCGCCCAAAGTTGCAGTTGGAACGAAGTCGCATTATCGATCATCCAAGTCGGATTTCAGTGTGAGTTCCTGACGAGTCATCATCTTGTTTCGTAGCGAAGTGACGCTCACTTCCCGGACCAATCCTTGCCCAGGAACGTAGTGTCGTTCCACGCTAGTCTTGGTCAGTCCCATATCGAGTACGGTGAGTACTACGAACCCCAGTTGCGTACCGTTGGGAGTGGGCACTTCCACTGGTCCCCACTGGCGGACAACTTGCTGTGGCTGTTTGCTCTCAGGTCGGTAAACCCAGTTCGTCGTCTCAAGCGACCGGTCGATCAACAATTGAGCTGGCTTCATTGGAAAAACTCGATCGCCAACTTTTCGTTGATTCACGACCAGTCCGTCTGCGGCCCATTGGTACCACTCTTCTAGAACCAGTTCGCCGTTGCGAAGGGTATGAAAAACGGTCCCGGTGGGATCGACCCCTCGGGAAACAACAGTAACTTCCGCTCGTAAACCGCCGTCGACATCTGGCTTAATGTCGCCTAGTTTCAATCGCACTCCCTTGCCAGAGAGCAGAACAAAATCGTATTTCCGTTCCACGTCCCCCGACGTTGTGAACAGAGTTTCTACGTCGAATGCCTTCAGCGTTGGAGTGGCGAGAATCGAAAACTCTTTGGTCGCCCAAGGCTTTCCATCTGCCAGAACATCGAGACGATATTTCCCGGCCGGCATTGGGCCGGGTTGAGTGTAGTTGAAACGCCCAAATTTTTGTCCGTTGAGTGCGAGTTTTGTCGAAGTGATCTTGAAGTTCGCCGGCGCTTTGTTGCCGACGTCGACAGCGATATAGTTTGCCGTCATTTCTTTGAATGCCTCACCGTCGGCCAACGAGAAGACTGCGTTAACTTCGTTCACTTCGCCAAAGAACTTATCCGTTGGGAAAACGGCAGTGAGATCCGCCGAAGCATCCAAGCAAGTAGTAAGGCTTGCGGTTCGTCCTGTTTCCCCGAAGAGTAAACTGCTCCCGACAAATAATGCACCGAACACAACCACAAATGCGATTCGCGAAACACTCATTAAAATACCCTCTCTCAAGATTCGTATTGAGTGCGCTGGCTCACATGGCACAGCTCGCTATTCTTTTGACAATTGTTGCTGGCAGTAACGCAAGTTGTTTTGCAAACCGCCGTTCTTGGGAAACTGCACTAACGCTTTGTTGAAAACGTCAATGGATTTTGCCCACTGTTTCTTATCCATATGAGTCCGCGCCCACTTTTGCCATGTCACCACGGCATTGTGCTGTAGATGTTTTAGATCCGGATAACGACTCATTCCCTCTGTATAGATATCGATGGCACCCTGCCAATTTCCTTCGCGACTCTTTGAATTGGACCATTGATCGTAAACGTTGCCAGCAAGTCGCTCAGACGTTTTCAAATCGAGCACGCCTGGCTGGTTTTGAATAGCGTCTCGCGCTTGCGAATACTTCTTTGCATCCAACAATTCGTACACGACGCGGCGAGCGTAACCGATCGCGATCTCCGCGACACGTTCTTCGCCTTGGAATCGAGCGACTTGTCGCTGCAAAATCGCATTGGTCTTAGCGACACCGTTCGCCTTGTGACTTTGTCTGGACCATTGCTGTACGACATAAGCCAAGTTTTTTTGGAGACCGCTGTGGGCAGGTAGCGAACGGAGCCCCGTTGCAAGGACGTCGATCGCCTCCTGCCAACGGTTCTGCTTCGTCAATGCGATCGCCCAACTGGAATACCCATCCGCTAATAAGTCGTCATATTCTTTTTCTTCAAAGAACTTAGAAAACTCGCTTGCGGTTTCAATTGCCTTTTTGAATTCGCCATCACCCCGGCGTTCAAAGTAAACTCGCTTGGCATGGTTCTTTGCGACGGCAGCTATTTTGGGAATGTCGGCAAACCGCTCACATTGGGAGGACAAGAATTCCAGTGCCGCAGCATTGCCGCGTTTCGCTTGAATGTGCCGAGAGCCATTTTGAATCACGTAAGCCAAGTTATTTAAGAGATCGCCGTCGTTGGGATAGTCCTTTAAGCCTCGCACCAGAATATTGACGGCAGAACTAAATCGCTTGGAATCCAGCTCCGCGTTCGCCCAGCGGAGAAAATAGTTGCGTTGCCATTGCAGGATCCGTTTTTGGGAGTCAGGCTGAACTGCTTTCAAGCCAGCAGCCACAGCGTCCCATGCCGCTTCCCATCGGCCCGATTTAACCAATGCCTCGCCTCGGCGAATAAAGATAGTCGCTTGGAGCAAATCGAAGTGCTTGTCTTTCATCAGCTTCCCAGCTCGACTCAAGACCTCGAGCGCTTGCGAATCCCTTCCGCTATCGGCCAACTCCAATGCCCACTGGGTGTACGCGACCTTTCGATTGTGATTCAACGATGCATCGGCCGGCGCGAGCTTCAATCCCGTTTCGATAACTCGAACTGCTTGTTCGAAATCGCCATCGTTTGCTAACTCGAGGCCCCAGTTAACCATCGCAGCCAGCGCATTCTTGACCGAAGAATTGAACTCCGGATCCAAACTCATCGCTCGAAAATACTCGAACAAGGCCGCTTGATAATTCCCTTGCTTGGAAAGGGTCACTCCGTGATTGTAGTAGGTCACAGCAACCAGACCGGTGGCGTTGATTTCGCGTCGCTGAGCTCGGTGCCGATCTGGAATGTAGCGAAAACCAGTTTGTTGCTCGAATTGTTTTTGCGCTTCGCGATCGCGAGCTGGATTAAAACCGTGAGCAGTCGTCGTTTCGACGTCGGCAAATCGCTGCCCGTCATACAAAATTGAGAACGCGTGATCCGGCACTTCGATCGCCCGCAGGTCAAGCTTCAATCGTTTCCCGAGAATGTTGTACAGCGTCGCGGAGGAAACACAGTTATAAGTTCCCGTGTCGAGTACGGTAGATAGATCGGTCTGATCCGCGCGATAACCCTTTGACAACGGACCAGACTTGCTATGCATCCATTGAAGTAGTCTTTCCGCTTTCTCAAAATCGTTCCCCGCAGACATGGTAACTTGCTTCGCTGTTTTCTCGAGCGTTTCAATTTTCTTGAGGTAGCGAGACCGAACGCGAGAATCGAGTACACCGGAACTAATCAGCGCGGCTTCGGCAAAAGACCAATGGTCGAGTCTGCCGTCTCTGGCGTCTGAAAAGAGGGAAAGCTCGTCTCGGCTAAGTTTGACCGCTAGTTTTTTTGAAGTCTTCAAACTTGTTAATACGTCGAGTGCTTTCGCCGGTGATTCGGCAAACTCGTACTTCGTTGCTGGAGCGTTTGGGCTTCCCCATAATTCGACTTCGGCAACTTCAATAGGCTGACCTTTTTGGGTGGGCGTGAACCGAATCATAACCCAACGAGCTGCAGCAGCCTGAAAGGGCAGGACTTGTAATTTCGAGTCCGCCGACAACACGTCCGACCGAATAACCGAGTAGCCCGAATCTTTTCCCGCAATCGACAACAATAATTCGACTTTGACCTGCTTCGTCACACGCCCTAATCGAATTTTAAAACGTTCCGCCGTGACCGCAGAAGCTCCCATCTCAAATACGACATTGACCGAACCTTCTCGTCCAATCAGTCGGGCTATTGTTTGTTGGTCGCCATCGATCAGATTGCGAAGCTTAACCACACTGGTCGCCGAGTTCGAATTCAACAACTTCGTGGATGGACGCCTTAGCAAGTTGTCCGTACCCTGAGCATGCACTGTTCCTGCCGATGTTAGTGACAGTGCTGTCAGTGTCAGTGCGACGAAATGAAGTAATGAACTACCAATTCGTTTTGCAGTGCCTTTGCCCATACTCTCAATCTCCAGTTGGTCGGTGGGAGTGACGCGGACCAATGTCGGCCGTTCTAAACGCGCGCGAAATCCCACTCGAAAACATAGCTTGGCAGGAACGGGCGCGAGTGCGCTCAGAACCCATCTATGGTCGCAAGGATCGCAGGAATCGGCGATCGCCGATGCGAACCGCTTAATCGCGCTGACCCGTTGCCACCCTCTATCAAATAACTACCCATCGATAGGGTGGCACCTTTCACAACAAGGCTGCCATTATTCGCCAACAGATGAAGAAGGCCGGAGCAGACGACACGATCGGTAGAACCAACCGCTGAGAGAGAACACCAGAAGCGTCGCACATGATTTGAGATAGGCGACGGTGGAAAGCCACTGGGAATTGATCGCAAGAAACGCCGTGGCAAGAATTCAAATCGAACCGATTTGTGCGAGCTTGCCTAGCGTTCAGGAATGTCTGCGCATTTGCAGCAAAACTAAGAAGACTACGACTGTTTAAGCGGCTCGCCGCCGGGATCGGTGGCGGGTACATAATTAACCGCTCGCACGAATAGCCCACTGGCAACGACCATGAAGCTTGGAAAGCTCACCATCATTCCAACAAGTGCGGAGAAGAGCGACATCGAAATGCCAGCGGCAATTTCAGAGGGCTTAGGAGATGAACCCGCAAATGCCACGACTGACATTGATGCGATCATTCCGTGCACCACACCAAATATGCCAATCAATGCAGGTAACGCGACGAATGGTAAGTACGCGGCGATTACAGCTGTTCGGCGATTCATAAAAACAACTGCCAGACCAACCAAGAATACAATGAGTCCGACTAGCGGCAGCAAGATGCCATAGCTGGGTCCAAGCGCTTGAAACATCCAGCCAATCAAGGAAATCTGTTGGGATTCTGCCGCGTGCATAGGAACCTCTTTGGTTGTTGAAAGGAGTTAAAGAGTTGACCGAAGGGCCCGTGTGATTTGGATTGAATTAGCCTGAAAAGGCCAAGGTGGAGACGTAAAATCGCTACCTCTGCTGGTTGCATCACCGGTTATTCGCCATCGGAGTCCGAATCTCGTAGTCTTTCTGTTATTTTTTCCTTCTCTTTCAGTTCACGAATCATTTCTTGCCGCCGCTCTTTGAGATCTCGACGCCATGCCAAATGTTTTTCCAATCGTTGAGGAGCCGAGGAGTACTGACGACAGCCCAACCGAAAAAGAACAAGAAGTACAACAAGATGGCGACGTAGAAAAAGACTGGCAGGTGGAGTTGCCGGACGACGGCCAAGAAAATGGCAACGCCGGTCGTGAGCACCAAAAGACTTCGGATTCCGAATTTGTAACCGGAATTCTGGTCCATCTCATCCTCTTCGAAGTGAAACCCCGTCCAAATAGTATATCAAATCAGTTTGGTCGATATAGGATGGACCGAAAAACAGCGTTAGGTGCAAAAAAAAAGCCGACGCGAATGTAAAATTCGCATCGGCGTCACGTAGCTGTGGGTCTTACGTGGTTTCGGCTATATCAATTTCGTCTTCATCTTCATTAGGATCTTCGAAGTACTTTCGCAAACGTTCTCGAAGTGCATTACCCGTAAAAGGCTTTAGAACATATTCGTTTACACCGGCCGTGATCGCAGCCACGACCTTTTCTCGCGCGGTGGTGGAAGTGATCATCATGATGGGCACACTCTTATTGAGTTGCCGAATCTCTTTGACCACTTCGAGGCCGTTTCGTTTTTCCATATCCCAATCGGTCACCACAAAATCGAAATCGGCCCGCTGAAACGTCTTAATCGCTTCTTCTCCGTCCGATGCTTCGACCATGGTGACAGGTATTTCGTTCTCAAAGCACACCGCGCGTACTGATCGCGCGATTACTTTTCTCATCGTGATGGAGTCGTCGGCAACGAGTACCTTCATCACTCCTGATCCCTTCCTCAAGTCGTAAAGCAAGACGCATAACGGTAGTACGTCTCTCCAAAGAATAGGACGTCACACATCGGTGTCAAATTCAACAACGTTGAATTGACGTTAGTGCCCCACAACATCGAGTAACTCGTTAGCACCCCTACCAACCGCCCCCCATGCGAGATGACGAATTGGGTACGACGTGGACCCTTTAGCTCTCCCTGAACTGGTTGTGACAACTGCGCCGACATTGCGGCCGTCAACTTACAAAGACTTGGTAAACCTTGCCGCTTTGCTAAACAATGACGGCTCCGTGCACCGATTGAGCATTGTGACGTAAAGAAAAACCAATAGAGATTCAATCAACGCGACAACAACGAGAGGGCAACTCGATGAGTTCGACCATGCAGACAACAGAACGAGAATTAGTACCCGTTTTCACCACTCAAGTTACTGAAATGGTGCAAATTGCAACCAATTCGATATCGGTGATTTCTCAGCGACTTGGTACAAAAGAGTCCATCACAGCTGACTCGGTAATGGCATTGCTCAACAAAGCATTGCGAGCCATTCACCAAACCAAGACCATGGGAATCGTTGTTGGCCACACAGAAATTGAACTCGCAGCAGCCGACTTGGAAAATTACCTCGACAACATTCTTACGGACAGCAAACCGATCGACCATGTGATCGTCGACAACCTTCAACGAGGCATTCTCGAGGTTGAACAATACGTACGATCTACATCCCAAACACAAAGAACCGACAATAGCGATAAGCCGAAAATGAGTTTCGGTCGACTGTTGCAAGCGTTCCGGCAGCACACCAGCCAATTTATGCCACAGAAGTAAAGCTGGACGAGCCACCACACGATTGACTGGAGAAAGGAATTCCGGGAATTCGCTTGACTCAAAATAGTCGTCACGGCTATTTGGCAAGCGGTCCCAATCATATCGCGCCCAGCGATTTGAGGGACCGCAGAGTCAAATGGCCAATTCGGTCAAATCGAAGTAACGGAATTCCTGGAAGCCCAAGAAAAAAGGACTTCAATGTCAACGACCTTCATTCCTACCGCGGCGACCCATGCCGCAACGAGCCGATCAACTCGAGTCGACCTCGGCGAACAAAGATTGAGTCAACGAGGCGACAGCCTGTCGTTAATTCTCGGATCGTGCGTTGGACTCTGTTTGTGGGATGAAGAAACTCAAACTGGTGGGGTGGCTCACATCATGTTGCCCCACAGCCAGGGACTCAGCGATTCGCCCGAACGGTTCGCGGACAAGGCAGTCGACCTGCTTCTCAATCAGTTCCAGGACCTGGAAATCCCGCTGGACAGACTGTCAGCGAAATTGGTGGGAGGTGCCTGTCTCGCGGAGTCGACCACGAGTGGTGGGATTGGTCAAGAGATCGTAGCAGTTGTCACAGCCGCTCTCGAAAGCGAATGCGTTCCCATCTCCTGTGACGAAACCGGCGGTTCCGAAGGATGTCGAGCCGTATTCGATTGCTCAGATGGAACGCTGACTATCGATTCGATCGAAGGCCAAAAGCGAATCGCCTAGCAGAGAAAACGCTACTTCAGGTGACCGAATTACGCTTTCTCGGTCGCCAATTCTTTTTCTAATGCCTGCGTAATGGTCTGAGTGATCTTGCCTTTGAACGCCAAGGCTGCAAATGGCAACTGGCCATTGATGGTTGCCTTGTCTTCTTCCACGGTGAGTTTTCCGGAAATCTTTATTCCGTAAGTGGTAAGGCTGAAGTCGAGGATATTGTCGGCCCAGGTACCATCCAATTGGCTGACCATGTCCTTGTATCGTTCTTTCACTTTCTCTAGAAATGACTTAAGACGCGTGGTGGCCTCTTCTTTCCCCAATGGATGGGACACTTCCGTGTTAAACGCGGGCATTTTGTCAGTTCCTTTTGAGGTCGCGTGAAACGATTCAGGCATTTAAGCGGTATAATTAGGTGCAAGAAATATAGCAGATTAACGAATTCCCAACACCCTCAAACCACTCGCCCTCAAACCACCACTGGAACACATCGATGCAACATCGCGGCCTTCTTTCCATTGCAGCACTTCTTTCGGTAGCTTTTGTCGGCGGTATTGGCGGTTGGGCCATGTGGAAAACCGGGCTTCCCCACCCAACTGAATCAAATCGCGACCAACTTCTCCAATGGATGGTGCTTCGCGATCTTTCCGCTCAGCCAGAAGATGTCAGCGTCGCATTGGTCGATCGCATCCAAGCCGAAATTGGCAACGGCATCGATACGTCCGAAGCTACCGAACTGAGCGACTCCTACAAAAATCAACTCAACGCCAACATCGATCACCTCGAGGAAGTTTGGTTTCGCACTCGCTGTCAGCAATACGAACATCTGCCTCGCAGCAACCGACTCACATTTCTCACCGAACAAATAGATTTTCTTTTGCTCTGGGCGGAAATGGATTCGGACTTAAATAAAGCCGATATACCCGACGACCAACGTTTCGAATTCACCAAAGAGTTCTTCGACAAAGTTGGCCTTTGGGTCCGTAAGGCCGATGGCGAATTGTCCAAACAAATGGATCAAGGCGTGCAAGATGGAACTGTCGCGTGGCTGGCCGCATTTGATCTCTCCACTGAACCCGACGATACACGACGTGAACTCGCCAACCGCATCACCGAACAACTCGATACCGGCAAGGAATTAACAGACATTAGTTTCGATCTCACACAGCCACAAAACACGCAACTCCAACAAAATGTTGAACTACTCCTCCGCCAGTGGATCTACGATCTAGCGGACCACTATCACGCCTTAACAGCTAACGGAAAAAAGAAATTGTTGGAAGAAAAAGTCTCCAGCATTACCAAATGGAAAGTTGGATCATTTCTAGCTGAAAATGAAGTGGCTGCGAAAGCCAAGAGCAATCCCATGAAGCTTTTCGCAGATGTAGAAAAGTGGGTAGAAACCGCGCCCAAAAATAAACAAATCAAAGTCCAACGACTAATGAACGACGTCAAACAAGTGTTGTTCTTTAAATTCTTAGGCGGACTGCTGTCACCAAAGTAACGCGCGTCTGGCAAAGTAACACGCCCGACAATTTAACGCACGTGCCGGACAAATTAACGCGTCTCCCGATCTTTCTACGCGGGCACTTCTTCTTTGTCGTCGTAGGTGCGCCGATCGGCGGGATGCCAGAGTG
>Ga0115002_10007495_pt1 | contig 12274 bp, 9 predicted proteins | sample ArcticOcean_MG_C_8_FD_89576 | JGI IMG/M metagenome (GOLD analysis project Ga0115002, IMG submission 89576) | Marine microbial communities from western Arctic Ocean - ArcticOcean_MG_CB11_86 | ecosystem: Environmental > Aquatic > Marine > Oceanic | place: Arctic Ocean: Canada Basin | collected...
ATCTGGGCCCTGTCCGGGCACGCCGGTGCCAGCACACCGTGATATCGCACCAGGTTGAGGCGAGGCGGTGAGGCGGTGGTACCAGGGCGGCATACATCCGCAGCCGACCGCTGCCGTCACCCAGTGGGACAACCTCAGGGGAGACGATTCGATATTCGCCGGCGCCTCCCTGAGTGGCAGTAAGCTTGATGCCCGGTTCCGGGAGCCAACGACTGCCGTCGGTCGAGGTGGCACTCACGATTCGCGTCGTGGCGTTGTCGTAATCGTTGGCGCCGGCAGGGTAGCCGTCCCGTGGGAGGATCTGTGTGTAGTACATGCGCCAACCATCGCCATGGGCCGGTATCACATGCGGTGTGACCACTCCGTAGATCCCCGTGCGAGTGGCAGAAAGAGACCAGAAATCCTCGGGTGCCGGGTCGGTCTCGTCATCGGGTGGGGGGGCGATGGCGGACTCTGGATCTTTTGTCCAGATCGTTCCGGGGTCGGTGGGAACTGTGTGTGGTGAAATCATCCGTTCTCATCCCAATGTTTCAGCATATCTGCCTCAAGCAGTGGCCATAGCGGGCCTTCAAGGTGGGATGACGGGAGAGTGGTCGCAAGAGAATTCGGACCGACTCCAAGAGCAGGCAATCTTGACGCACGGGACACAGAGCACTCTCCTTGGGGGAGAGACGTCGCATAGCTCGGTATCGCGATCAGGGAGAAGGACATGAAAGTCACCGACATCGAGGTCCATCGCATCGCTTTGCCTTATGTCGATTGGATTTCCTATCAGCTCAACCACTACTACGGCCCCATGTCGCGCACGATCTACGTGGTGCATACGGACAATGGTCTGGTCGGATTGGGCGAATCGGGCACGACGGAGTCTGACGAAACACTCGACCACTACATTGGCACAAATCCCTTTGATCACATGGGAGATGAAGTCTCCCTCGGGTTGGGTACGGCGATGTATGATCTGATGGGCAAGGCAGCAGGTGTCCCCGCATACAAGCTGATCGGACAGAAATACCGTTCCTGGGTGCCCGTCGGGAGTTGGACCGTGTCGACTCATCCAGAGAGAATGGCCGAAGCCGTGCGACAGTATTCAGCTCAGGGTTACACGTGGCTCAAATTCCATCTGTCGCCCTTCGAGAATGTCATCGATCAGACCGCAGCGATGCAGAAGGTGGCGCCTCCTGGCTTCAAGGTGCATTACGACTTCACCATGCACGGCACGACGGATCACATGTTCGAACTGCTCGACAAGCTGGCACAATATCCGATCGCGGGTTGCTTCGAGGATGCCCTGCCGGCGCAGGATCTCCCCGGTTACATCGAATTGCGCAAACGCTCGCCCCTACCCGTCGTCCTCCATCACTGTCCATTGGGTGCAACGTACGAGGTGCTGATGGGGAGCGCAGATATCTATATGCTGGGCCACGCCCGCATCGGTGACGCTTTGCGCAAAGCAGGCCTCTTTGCTGCCGGGAACATTCCTTTCATGTTGCAGAACATGGGCGGCAACATCACACGTGCCATGACGTGCCACATGATGGCGGCAGCCCCTACGGGAAATTTTCATTTTTTCAGCGATTGCGAGACCTGGAGTGAAGATGTCGTGGCCGAAAATCCACAGCCACTGAATGGTCATCTGAGGGTTTCGGAATCACCGGGGCTTGGCGTGACGCTCAATCGGGAGGCACTGGAACGACTCGCGACACTCGAGTTGCCGGAGCAGCCGAAGTGGATCATCAAGTCACGCCTGGGCGACGGGACGTCGATGTATAATCTCGCCGATCCGAAAGAGTCGTTCTTCCTGGTGCGCCCTGATCATCGACGGGAGATCACCATGAGCTACGATGCGCCGATCGAAACCCACTATTGGGATGACGACGGCTCGCCGGAATATTTGGCCATGTTGGAGCGCCTTGAGCGAGAGGGGATGGTCCTCGAGCGCGACAACGCTTGAGGTGTCTCACATGCCCAAACGCCCCAACATTGTGCTCATTCTCACCGATCAGCAGCGCTTTGACTCGCTGGCGTCGAATGGCAATGCAATCTGCCACACTCCGGCGACAGATCGGCTCGCGAGGGAGGGTATGTCATTTCAACATGCATTCACGCCAACAGCCCTCTGTTCCCCGGCGCGTGCCTCACTGCTGACCGGACTCTATCCGCACAATCATACCATGGCCGATCTGACGAACACGAGGATTCCATCGGTCACGGATCTGCCAGAAGATGTACCGAGTTTAGGCACACTTCTGAGCCAGGCGGGCTATCGCACCAGCTACGTGGGGAAGTGGCACTGTGGTCGATCGAAGGGACCCTTAGACTGGGGATTCGACGATTACGAGCCAGGTGAGGGCTGGCACGAATGGTGGCCGGAGGGCATCAAGTTAGAAGATGAATCCGCGATTCGTCTCGGCTACGACAGATCGAAACCAATGGCTGCCCGGGTGCCGCGGCCGATCGAGGAGTATCCGGAGGTCGGGCGCACGGACAAGGCCCTCGGACTTCTTGAGCAGTATGCTGCTCAAGATTCCCCCTTCTGCATGCAGCTGAACTATTTTGGTCCGCACTACCCGCCGGAACCTTATCACTCGATGTACGAGGCGGCACAGATTGTACCATGGGAAAATTTCCGCGATCGACCGTCGACACCCCACTACGGCTATCGCTGGCTGCGCCAACGTTGGTGTGCCCCTGATGACGACTGGAGTCACTACGCACAGATCTTGGCCTCGTACTATGGTCAGATCACCCTTCTCGAGCATGAGATCGAGCGGGTACTGAATACCCTCGATCGCCTGGCGTTGGCCAGCAATACTCTTGTCATCTTCGCAGCCGACCATGGAGAGATGGGTGGTTCGCATGGCCTGCTGCAAAAAGGTGCCGTCGGCTACGACGAGCTCTACCGGGTTCCCCTGATCGCCCGCTGGCCAGACACGATCGAGGCGGGGTCTACTTGTGATGCTATGGTCAACCTAGCTGACTTGATGCCTCATCGAATTCGAGCTGGCGATCCAGGTGGGGCGGTGGCCCCCATTCCTAAGTCGACGGTGACGTCGAGTGTGTCGCCATCGACGACGCGCAGGACGCGGGGGATGTAGGTCCATAGGCGGGGATGACTCTCATGTATCATTGCAGAGTGTCCGCTCTTGCCGGACTCGATGCTGACGACATCAAGGCTACATCGTCATTATTCTTTCATTTTTTACTAAATCGATATTCGACATTCGTCTAACCACAGACCTTTTGGTCAAGCTCAGCTAATCAGTGTTCGATATTATTTTACTTGTTTAACCAAAACCATGTAACCAAAGGCCAAAAGTTAACAATCCAAAGGCTAAGAAAAAAATCCTTTTTTCATCATCCGTTCTTCTATTGCCGTTATTGGCTCATTCTTCACTTGTTTTACTGCCCTGAAAAGCTCTGCCATATTTTCGTGCGTCCAGTGCCTGTAATCATACTGAAAACCAAGCAATTGATTGCCATCAAAAAACGAAAGTTTGACATACCTACCTTTCCCCCAGTTGCGCTCAAAGTTTATGACAAAGTTCTGTAGTGGAAGTCTGAGTTGTTGGTTTTCATCCTGCAGGTACAAATCAAGCAATACGATTTTGTCATGATTTATTTTAATTCCCTGCAAAAAATATCGCATCCGTTTGCGAAAGATATAGGCATTTATAAATCCAACAAAGGAAAATAAACCCACCGCAAAAATGAAAAAATAAACCTGAAATATAACGGTAAGTGTTAGAATGACTACTGCCTGAAAGGCCATCCCGATGACGATTAGCTTCGATTTATCCCAAAATCTTTTTTTGAACGGAATATATTCTACCGATTTCTGATATAGTGATGTTGCCATATAGGTTTTCTGTTTTCATTAGAGGTTTATTAGTGAGAATGTTATAGTAGGTAATACATTGATGACGAGTAGTCCAATTAATAACGGTGATTTGACATATCTTGTGACAAAAAGTTTTTCCAAAACCATAAACTTAACTCGGAATGGCGATTCTGAAAAAGGGCGACCAAAAAATATTCAGGAGACATTGCCCGGGTGCAAAGGAGATGAAAAAGATGGGAAAATAAAATTCTTTTGGTGATTGGTCATGGGCTTTTGGTTAAACCTTTTTTCCGTTCAATTACCAGGTAGTTCTATGTGTTCCGCTGAGCGGATAAGGAGTATAATGACCGCTTATAATTACTATCCGCTATCAGCATTGGCGCGAACTTCACATTCCTGCAGATGTACCTGCCCGCCCAATAGAGAGTCCCGGCTCACGCACCGACAGCCACTTCCTCCGGCGCCATCCAGAAGCGACAAGCAACTTGAGCGGGCCGATGAAATTCGTAGCTAATCGCTCTCAGCACCGTACTCAGCCTGCAATTGATCTAGATCCAGCTCACGACCAGCTCCCCGATGCAGGACCAAGCGGTAACGCAGTACAAGTGGACTGTCGCGGGGAAGCGCAACCGGGCGAGGGCCTGGGTAGACCGGGTTTTGCATACTCGTCTTCCGTCTCAGAATCCAGGGCTGCGGAAAATCCGGCACGGTCGGATGGCAAAGAATGGTCAGGCCGCTCACCCGGCCCACCTCGCCGAAAGTCCCTGAAAAATCCATCCAGGGGCCGGCCTCAACGGGCTGCGTTGTCGGCTCTACGGCGCCTCCGGAGCTGATAAACTGGAGATCGTCAGGTAGCCGGACCCGAGAACAAAAGCCCCCGTACCCTTTGGCATTTTCGGCCCCACCGATGCGCATACCATTTTCCAGGGCAACAAGGCGGATGTCAAAATCTATCTTGCGCATATCTCGTGATGCCCGATGGACCCTGATAACGGCCGTCTCCCTGACAAGCGGCTTACGCACGCCTTGGTCATCGGTCCATAGGGGAGACGTCCAAAACACCTCGGCCTCCAGGGCGGAGGCGTGGGCATCGGCAGCAATCACTTTCACGTCCTGCACATCCCAGGCGAAATCTTTCAGACTCCAGGCGTCGCCGATCCTCTTCTCGCCAATCCACACCTGGTGCCAGGCCCAGTAAATGCCACAGTGATGGGGATGGTCAGAAGGAAATTCTTCCGTCAACACCTCACCATCCAGTCCGTAGAGCGGATGGATGTAGTGGGACCGCGAATGGGCTTCATCAAACCGTTTCGTCTCGCGCTGATAGAACAGCACGTCCTGGCCGTCTTCCGCAACCACAAAGCCTTCCGCCGTGGGAACGATGCTTACAGCTGGGATGGAAGATGTCATCGTGCACCTCACAGGTAGTGGGTTTGAAACGTCGGCCTAAGTGGACCAAAACAGACTGTCCAGTCAAGAGCAGGACGAGCGTGTCCAGGAGGGCGTGGACCTCTGCCGACACAGACGATCTGTATGGACACATGCGGGCCCTAGGCTTGTTCTTTATCTCTTCATACAAGCTCTGGTGTCGACGCCACGGCTTCTCGCACCGCTCTGCCCATCTGCAGGTCACCACCGAGTTGAACCAGCGTCTGTTCGCCGTATGTCGAACCGCCGTGACGTTTGAGGAAACGTGCCAGGGCATCGCCGATATGCCAGTAGGTTTCGACTTTCTCCCATTCGGTCGGCGCGGCGGCCGAACTGCTAACCCTTCAGCAGCAGTCCCTCGATCTGTTCTCTCAGGATGTTGTACTCATTGCCAGCCAATGGTGCCTCCCTTCGTCCGAGTTCGGTGTGGAAAGATGGAAGCTTAGCCGGTGGTTGGCGTCAATGAGTGGCATGGCACGCAGGAGATCGTGCCACGACCGATTCGCAGGGACGGAAAAGTCTACACGTGTAGACTTTTCAGGATTGATCTACGGTGACATAGATGTAAATCTTGTATAAACATAAGTTTGAGGATTGTTACCGCTTGTTCGCAACGCGACTCGGTTCGGATGGCCGGAGTCGCAATCACACCCGGAGCAGATCTCACGTGAGACTAAACGCCGCTGTGCAGCGACGGTCTTCTCTGCCTGGTTCCGCTGTAGAGGACAGCACATCCATGGACAACGGTCCTTTACTTGCATGACTGGACGCAATTCCGATTTTCGTTACATAGGACCATGATTGAGTTGGATTCGACGAGAGGAAGAGCATGACCAAGACCATATCTGTACCAGGGAGTTTCTGTGGACACTGTGTTGCCACGATTCAACGCGAGATCGACTTCGCACCGGCGGAGTGAATCCTCATGCAGCAAGAGTTGACTCTCCCGGTCACGGGGATGATGTGTGCCAACTGCGTGTCCACTGTGGAGCGCACGCTGAAGAAGACGGATGGTGTCCGCGACGCGGTGGTGAACTATGCGTCTGAACGAGTGACGATCAGCTTCGATGGCGAGGTGGTAGAGGTCGACAAGCTTGTGGAGCGCATCGAGTGGGCCGGTTATGGTGTCGTGCGTTTGACGAATCAGGATGGAACGCCTACTGAGGATCTGGCCGACGCGGAATCCGCTGCCCGCAAGCAGGAGATCACTACTCAAACCCGCAAACTAGGTGTGGGGATCCTCTTCGCGGCGCCGCTCTTTGGCTTAAGTATGGCGCGCGATTTCTCGCTGCTTGGTGTATGGGCACATGATCCTTTAGTGAACTGGCTCATGTTCATCCTCGCCGCACCAGTGCAATTCTACGTGGGCTACGACTACTACCGCGGCGGCTGGATGTCACTGCGCAGTGGCTCTGCCAACATGGATGTCCTCGTCGCCATGGGTTCCTCCGTGGCGTTTGGCTACAGCGTGATGGTTGCGATGACCCTCTCGCTGGGTAGCAACGCCGCAGGAGACCATGTCTATTTCGAGACGGCGGCGCTGATCATCACTCTTATTAAGCTTGGCAAGTTGCTCGAAGTGCGCGCCAAGGGAGAAACGGGTGAGGCGATCAAGGGGCTCCTGCGTCTCACACCGGACACCGCATGCGTCCTGCGCGACGATCAGGAACTAGAGCTGGCGGTGAAGGAAGTCGTCGTCGGCGACCTGCTCCTCGTACGACCGGGCGAGCGAATCCCGGTGGACGGCCGGATCGTCGATGGGCACTCAACAGTCGATGAGAGCATGCTGACAGGTGAAAGCATGCCAGTGGACAAAGAGCCCGGAGACGTCGTTACAGGGGCGACGGTGAATCAGACGGGTGCTTTTCGCTACGAAGCGACCCGTGTGGGTGCCGATACGACCCTGGCACAGATCGTTCGCCTCGTGCAGCAAGCACAAGGAAGCAAGGCGCCGATTCAGCGGCTTGCAGATCGTGTCGCAGCGGTCTTCGTACCGGTCGTGCTTGGCGTGGCGACGATAACCTTCCTCCTCTGGTGGCTGATCTTGGATGCGGGAGTGACGCCGGCTCTCATTCGCTTTGTCGCGGTGCTGGTGATCGCCTGCCCCTGTGCTCTCGGGTTGGCAACACCCACGGCGGTCATGGTTGGCACCGGCAGGGGCGCTCGCGTCGGCATTCTATTCCGCTCTTCCGAGGCGCTTGAACGAGCAGAGAAGATCGATATCGTCGTCCTCGACAAGACGGGGACAATCACGACGGGCCAACCGACTGTGATGGATGTCGTCGCCGCATCGAAGACAGATCTTTTGCGGCTGGCTGCTGCCGCCGAAGGTCGCAGTGAACATCCGCTGGCGCAGGCGGTGGTTGTCGCGGCACAGCAACAGCGTCTGAAACTGCCTGAGGCAGATGGATTTGAAGCACTGCCGGGGCGTGGAATCCGAGCCCGTATCGAGGGGGGGCAGGTGTTGATCGGTACGCGACGACTGATGCTCGAAGACGGCGTCGTCACGGCGTCCCTTGATCGCGCTGCACAGAACATGGAAGAGCGCGCACTGACAGTGGTCTGGGTCTCGGTCGATGGGACAGCTATGGGTCTGATCGGTATCGCTGACAGTGTGAAAGAGGGGTCGGCGGAGGCTGTTGCATCGATGCTCAAACAGGGCGCACGCGTCGTCATGCTCACTGGTGACAACGAGACAACGGCTCGTCGTATTGCCGAAGTTGCCGGGATTCAGGAGGTGCGAGCTGAGGTGTTGCCGCAAGACAAAGAAAAGATTATCGAGGACTTGAAGTCTGAGACGGCAGGCGCTGTGGCGATGGTGGGGGATGGAATCAACGATGCGCCGGCACTTGTCGTTGCCGATGTGGGTTTCGCGATCGGCACGGGCACCGACATCGCCATGGAAGCGGCAGACGTGACGCTCATGCGCGGCGACCTGCGGTCCGTAGTGGAGGCGATGATTCTAAGTCGGGAGACGATGAAGGCGATTCGGCAGAATCTCTTCTGGGCCTTCTTCTACAACGTGATATTGATCCCCGTTGCAGCGGGTGCCCTGTTTCCATTCAAGGGACTGCCCATGATGGTTCGTTCGCTACATCCGATCCTTGCGGCACTGGCCATGGCGTTTTCCAGCGTCAGCGTCGTTTCAAATAGTCTGCGTCTAGGGCGCAGGTTGCGCCGGTCCTGACTCTGCCAGGACGCGGTTGCGCGGTTGCGCTAAGACCAGTCTACTGTACCCGTCAGCTGGACTTTGCCCGATCCCACTGTGATCGTACCAATCTGCCAGACCTCGAGACCACTCGCGGCTACGTGTGATGCGAGACGGTCTACAGCATCCGCCGCACAAACCATGGTCAGACCGACGCCGAGATTGAAGGTGCGCAGCATATCATCGTCCTCCACGTTGCCCTCCTCGCTGATCGCTTTGAATACGGGTGGCACGCGCAGACTGCATAGATCAACGATGGCGTCGACAGCACCGGCGACGACGCGTTGAAGATTATCGACGATTCCGCCCCCCGTGATGTGGGCAAGACCGTGAAGCGAATCATCTGAGAGAATCTCTCGCAGCGCAGGATAGTATCCCGTGTGGGGTCGCATGATGACGTCGAGCAGTCGTTCACCTTGCAGGTTCATTTCACCGAAGGCGGGTCGACGCTCTAATTGCGTCCGTACGAGGGTATAGCCGTTGGTGTGCAGACCATTCGAAGCCACACCCAGCACGACATCGCCCGCAGCGATCTTGCTGCCGTCAACGACCTTGGCTCGATCCACGACACCGACGACGGTTGCAGACAGGACAAAGAGGCCATCCGTTACGACGCCGGGCTGTACGGAGGTTTCGCCGCCGATCAGCACGCAGCCCTGCTTCTGACAGGCGTCGGCCATCCCTGTAACCAGACGCGGAACCAGGTCACGGTCGAGGGTGCCGCAGACGATACAGTCCGTGACATACATAGGATGGGCACCCATCATGACAACATCATTGACCGTGTGATTCACCAGATCGTGACTCAGATCCTCCATGCGATCGAGCTCGACGGCCAGCTTCTGCTTCGATCCCGGTTCGTCTGTCTTGATGACGAGCAATGGCTCGTCCATGTCTGGGAATGTGCCCTGAACCAGGGGAGCAAAGGCGCCGAGTTGATTGAGGACACGCGGATCGCCCCTGTTGACGGCATCTGCCATGCGGCGTTTGACGGCATCCGTGGCGTCGATGTCGACACCCGTCGCTGCGTAGGAAAGTCTTTCGGTCATGATCCTATTCTATCGCTAATAGTTCGACTTCGAAGAGTAGCGCCGCATTCTTCCCAATGACGGGTGGCGAACCGACAGTGCCATATCCGAGAGCGGATGGAACCTTGAGCTGTCGCAGACCACCGACCCGCATCGACATCACCCCTTCATCCCAGCCACGAATCACTTTGGGGCGGCCGATATTGAAAGTGAAGGGTTTGTCCTTTTTGCGCGAGCTGTCGAATTGTTTGCCATTCGTCAGCCAGCCGGTGTAGTGGACGGTCACCTTCTGCCCCTTTGACGGCGATGCTCCTGATCCGGTGGTCAGATCATGGATCATGAGGCCCGTCGATGTTGTCTCGTCGTCACCCTCAGCGATCTTCGTGGGGCCACCCGTGGCGGCGGGTTTCGAAGACGTGCCTAATAAAAGATCCTTCAGCCAGCCCACTAGAGACTCTCCATCCGCTTCAGGTGAGCCTCCACATTGACAAAGCGCAGCAGGACGAGCACCAGACAGCTCCAGCCGGCGATCACGTAGAACAGGTGCGGATAGGAAAGGATCCCCTGCAGTGGCCCCAGCAGCGCGGCGCCACCGGACAGACCCATGTTGGCGATGGCCATGTAGAGCGAGAACTGAGTCGCCGCGACACGCTTCCAGGAGATGGCCATCATCGTCGCCAGGAATGAGATACTCACAAGGGTGTCGATGACATGATAGGCGGCGATGAATGACTGGGCGGGCAAACGCTGCGACCATTCGGCGACAAGCCATGCCATGGCGATGGACCCGCCCGCCAGAATCACCACACCGATGCCGATGGTCCGTCGACGACCCACATGCTCCACCAGAAGACCGCCCACGACCATCCCAAGGATTCCGGCGACGCTACCAGCCAAGGCTGAGAACTCGGAGAAATCGGTGTGGCCCCAGCCCATTTCTTGCACCGTGAGCACCGGTAGCAGGGCGTCGAGGAAGCCACGAATCAGGTTATAGGCGAAGAAAACGAAACCCGCGAAGAGACTGACCGGCATCATCACGACACGTTTCAGGGAGCGGGCGATCTCTTTGAAGCTTTCCAACTGCAGACTCTTTGTCAGCTCCGACGCCTTGCCCACTGACCACGGCAGCAGCCGCTCGCCCGCATGTTCGCGCGCCAGCAAGGGGATGAGCATGACGACACCGACGACGACTGCCTGCGCCAGCAAGGCCGCGCCGAGACCGAAGGCACTCATGATCCAGCCCCCCCCGCGGTCGCGGCTGCGCCACCCAGTACTTTGCCCCCCCACATGAAGCCGTTGGCGCGAGGTTGCTGTTCGATGGGGATCAGCTCCACGGCCATGCCATCGACGGCGACATCCTGAAAGGCGGTGAAGAAGTTCATGACAAAACCCGCTGCCGTGAGCAACGCCAGGTGCTGGAGAGGATTCGGGATGGCTGCCATGACAAGAGACGTAAGGATCATCCCAGCCTGGGCCCACAGTACCCAGGGACGGCGGCGACCCATGGCCAGGAAACTCCAGCGGTCCATAATGGGACCATTGATGAGTTTCAGACTCCACGGCAGCAGGATGATGCCCATGAACGTGCCGATTTGCGCCGGCGTTAGCCCTTGTTCGGCCATGTATGCTGGAACGGCGACGGATAACAGGCCGTAGGGCAGGCCCTGCGCCGCATACAACAAAGTGAATGCCACATAGCGCAGAATCTGATTCTCGGAGAGGGACGGCAGTCCCGTGCGCGCTCCTTGTGTGGATTGCGTCATCTTGCACCTGTTCGAAGAGCGAAAGAGCCAAGGGGATGCGGCGATTGCAGCGGACGGGACTTGGGGGAAGATAGAAGATCCTCCACTACTACCTCAAACTCGAGCAACTCAGACATTCCCGGCAGTTGTCTGAACTACCTCAGTGGGAGAGTATCAGGATCTCCAGGGAATCAGCCCCTCCGCGGGCAGATCCAGGCAAAACCCTGGACCCGGCGGCCGGCCCAGTTGACCCTCTTGCGGGATGGGTGTGCCCGGATCAGATCAACGAGTCGATCGTTCACGGCACGGATGCCGGGATGTTTGGTGGACCAGTGCTCGCCGGTGGCCATGGTCTGCCAGGGGACCCGCTGACGGAGTGATTCACTGGTTGGTGTGTTCATGCTGGTCTCGAGACCGAGCACGTGTTTGGCAAACACACCCAGAGTGCCACCATGGCTGACGGCCGTGACTCCTTCGCCCTCATGGGCGTCGGCGATCCTCGTCATCACTTCGCAGGTTCGGTAAGAAATTGGCGCAGGCTCTCACCCTCAGGGATGGCGTAGTCGGGATCGCCCGATTGATATTTTGCCCACACATCCGGGTATTGGGTGGAGACCTCTTGCTTCACCTTCCCCTGGAAGATCCCGTGGTTGCGCTCCCGCAGGCCTGGGTCAGTGACAATCTGATGATGGTTGGGTGTCGCGACGAATTCTGCCGTGCGGTAGGCGCGGGTCAGGTCGCTTGAATACAGACTGTTTGCCGTGTCAAAACCGGCGATCCGAGAAGCCAGTGCCCGAGCCGGAGCCTCGCCAGCCGGCGTCAGCGGACCGTCGGCCTGGCCCTGGTAGATTCCTCGCGTATTGAACTCGGTTTCGCCATGGCGAATGAGATAGCGTGTTGTCATGGCGGGCAAAGTGGGATACAGGAATTTCCCTGTCAATTTGGTGCGAATCGGTCCACGAGGTCCCCTACCTTCGTCTGATATCGTACATTTCCTCGCTCACGCAATCGAATTGCCCCCTCCAAT
>Ga0115002_10007497_pt1 | contig 12273 bp, 11 predicted proteins | sample ArcticOcean_MG_C_8_FD_89576 | JGI IMG/M metagenome (GOLD analysis project Ga0115002, IMG submission 89576) | Marine microbial communities from western Arctic Ocean - ArcticOcean_MG_CB11_86 | ecosystem: Environmental > Aquatic > Marine > Oceanic | place: Arctic Ocean: Canada Basin | collected...
GACCGATTTGACCTTGGAATAGGGCTTGATCCAGTCGATGCGCTTGCCCTGTTCGCCCCAGAACGCGTCGGGGTCGCTGACCGAGGCCTCGTACATCTTCATGTATTTGGCTTCGTCGGCCCAGGCGCGCTTGGCCCATTCCTCCGGGACCGGATAGACCTCCTTCAGCATCTCGCCACCCTCCACGCTCGGGCGCGCCGCGCGCGCCGCTGTCCTCATCCCCGAATGATGCCAAGTTGCCGGAAGCCGGGCAAGGTGAGGGCCGGCAGGGCAGCTATTCGGCCAGCAGGGCCAGGCCGTCGCGCAGGATCACCTTCACGGCGGTCAGGTCCTTGCCCGCGCAGGGGCCGAAGACGCAATGGCCGTCGTCCAGACGGAACAGGGCGCCGTGCGTCGCGCAGATGAAATGCGCGCCGTCCTCGCTGAGGAATTCGTCGGGTCGCCAATCCAGCGGCGTGCCCATATGCGGGCAGGCATTTTCGAAGCAGCGCACGGTGTCGCCGTCGCGGTGCAGGAACAGGTCGCGGGGCAGCCCGTCCGACCCCTCGGCTTCGACCCCCTTGGTCCCGCCCTCGGGAATATCCGCGAGGCGGCAAAGCGCGCCGGGCTTCAAGGTTTGGTGCCGGCCATCCCGCAGATAATCTGCCACTGCTCGGCAGTGACCGGGCAGACCGATAGGCGCGACTGGCGCACCAGTGCCATCTCGGAGAGGCGCGGATCGCCCTTGATCTGCTGCAGAGTCACGGGTTCCTTCACCGGGCGCAGGGCTTTCACATCGACCATGCCGAAGCGGCCGCTATCGTCCGACGGATCGGGATAGTACTCCTTCACCACCTCGACGATGCCGACGATCCGGCGCTCGTTTACCGAATGATAGAAGAAGGCCTGATCGCCCTTCTTCATGGCCTTCATGTTGTTCGAGGCCTGGTAGTTTCGCACCCCGTCCCAGAAGGTCACCTTGTCGCGCAGCTGATCTTCCCAGGACCAGGTGCCGGGTTCCGTCTTGATCAACCAATAGGCCATTGCCGTCTCCGCGCCGTTCACCGCATCGGCCGCGACGGTAGCGCAATGCGCGGGGGCGGCGCCACCCGGCCGCTGTGCCGAGTGGCGCCGCGCTGGTCGGTCGCTAGCGGAGCCTCGCCCTTCGAGACGGCCCTGCGGGCCTCCTCAGGGTGAGATTCCTATGGTGGTCAGGCAAACCTGTGCATCATCCTCCCCGCACTTCACTCCCTCTCCTCATCCTGAGGAGCGCGCGTCTCGAAGGGTGATTGGCCCGAACCGGCGATCCGGCGACGGAAGGAGGGTCAGCCGCGCGCCCAGGGCGCTTCGGCGGCGGCGGGGCGGGCGAGCAGGGCGCGGATGGTTCCGTCGATATCGGCGCCCTTGTTGACGATGGCGTTGACCGCCTCGGCGATGGGCATTTCGACGCCCAGCTTGGCGGCGCGGGCCAGGACGCTGGCCGCCGTCCACATCCCCTCGGCGACCGAGTTCCGTTCTTCCAGGATATCGGCCAGGGCGCGGCCTTCGCCCAGTTCGAAGCCGAGCGAGCGGTTGCGCGATTGCGCGCCCATGCAGGTCAGCGCCAGATCGCCGAATCCGGCCAGGCCCATCATGGTTTCGGGCCGGGCGCCGAGGGCGAGGGCGAAACGGGTCATCTCGCTCGCCCCCCTGGACAGCAAGGCCGCGCGCGCGTTGTCGCCCATGCGCCGTCCGTCGGAGATACCGCAGGCGATGGCGATGACATTCTTGAGCGCACCGCCAACCTGCGCGCCGATCGGATCGTCCGATTGGTAGATACGGAAATAGGGATCGTGCAGGGCTTCGACGATGGCGCGCCCCGTTCCCGCGTCCTCGCAGGCCAGGGTCAGGGCCGTGGGCAGGCCGCGCGCGACCTCGGCGGCGAAGGTCGGGCCCGACAGCACGGCCAGCGGCCGGCTGGGCAGGGACTCGGCCAGGGCCTCGCTCATCAGGGCGCCGCTGCCCTGTTCGATGCCCTTGGCGCAGATGACGACGGGGGTCGCGGGCGCGACGCTTTCGGTTAGCCCGGCGGCGGTCTTGCGCAGATGCTGGGCCGGCACGACCAGCAGCAGCAGGTCGCGATCCGCCGCCTCGGCCAGATCGCCGGTCGCGCGGATCGCCGGGTCAAGATCGACCCCGGGCAGGAACATGGGATTGGCATGACGCGCGTTTATCGCCTCGACCACCGCGCTTTCGCGCGCCCAGAGCAGCACGTCGCGCCCGGCGCGGCGGGCCGCCGCGGCCAGGGCGGTGCCCCAGGCGCCGCCCCCGATGATGCCGATCCGTTGCATGGCTGAAGTCTAGCGCGCCCCGGCTGGCCTGTCCGCCTGCGATGCGCCGGCCTGTTCCGCAGATCGCGCTGCGGACCGAGCCAGGGCGGTGGGGCCCCGTTCGATTCCGGCCTCGGGGTCGAGGGGCCAGCGCGGGCGGGGGGCAAAATCGAACCCGTCGGCCAGGCCCTGGCGCAGCCGCTCGATCCCCGCCCAGGCGATCATCGCGGCATTGTCGGTGCAGAGCGCCAAGGGCGGCGCGGCCAGGCGCAACCCGCCCGCCGCCGCGACAATCTCCAGCCGCGTGCGGAGGGTTCGGTTGGCCGCCACCCCGCCCGCGACGACCAGGTCGCGGCCTTCCGGGTGATCGGCGCGGAACATGCGGATGGCATTGGTCGTGCGCTCGGCCAGGACATCGGCCACGGCGGCCTGGAAGGAGGCGCAGAGATCGGCCCGGTCTTGCGCATGGGGGTCGCGCGCGTCCGGCGTGGCGTTCCCCAAATCGCAACCGAGGTCGCGCAGAACATGGCGCACGGCTGTCTTGAGCCCGGAGAAGGAGAAATCCGCGCCCGGCCGCCCGGCCATCGGCCGGGGCAGGGCGAAGCGCTTGGGATCGCCCGTCTTGGCGGCGCGTTCGACCGCCGGGCCGCCGGGATAGGAAAGGCCGAGCATCTTGGCGGTCTTGTCGAAGGCCTCGCCGATCGCGTCGTCCACCGTGGTGCCCAGGCGGCGATAGCGCCCGACCTCCTCGACCGCGAGCAGCTGGCAATGGCCGCCCGAGACCAGCAGCAGCAGGAAGGGAAAGGCGGCGTCGCCGGACAGCCGCGCGCTCAGGGCGTGGCCTTCCAGATGATTGACGGCGGCGAAGGGCAGGTCGTGGACCGCGGCGATGCCCTTGGCCATGGTCAGGCCGACCATCAGCCCGCCGATCAGGCCTGGCCCGGCCGTCGCCGCGACCCCGTCGAGCTCGGCATAGTCGAGCCCGGCCTCCGCCATCACCCGGACGATCAGCCGGTCGAGATGGGCGAGATGGCTGCGCGCGGCGATCTCGGGCACCACGCCGCCATAGGGCGCGTGTTCCTCGATCTGTGACAGCACGGCCTCGGCCAGCACCGTGCGGTCGTCGCGCACGACCGCCGCCGCCGTCTCGTCGCAGCTCGTTTCGATACCGAGGACGATCATCGCCTCGCGCTCGTTTTCCAGTTTGTCATCCCGACACTATATAGGTGCCGAAAACCAAATAGGCGGCCGTCGTAAATATGTGCGCCGGCCGGGCGCTTCGGGTAAACCTAGCGCCATGACTGTGGAACCCATTCGTCTCGGCACGCGGGGCAGCAGGCTCGCCCTGCTCCAGGCCGAACAGGTGCGCGACCGGCTGATCGCGGCCCATCCCGATCTCGCGGCCGAGGGCGCCGTGCGCATCGTCGAAATCCGCACCACCGGCGACAAGGTCCAGGACCGCGCCCTGGCGGAAATCGGCGACAAGGGCCTGTTCGTCAAGGAGTTGGAGGAGGCCCTGCTCGACCGCCGCGTCGATGCCGCCGTCCATTCCATGAAGGATGTGCCAACCCGGCTGCCCGCCGGTTTCGAGATCGCCGCCCTGCTGGAAAGCGCCGATCCGCGCGACGCCTTCGTCTCGCCCCGGGCCGCCCGGCTCGAAGACCTGGCCGAGGGCGCGGTCATCGCCTCGGCCTCTGTGCGCCGTCTGGCCCAGGCTCTGGAACGGCGACCCGATCTGCGGACCACCCTGATCCGGGGCAATGTCCAGACCCGGCTGCGCAAGCTGGAGGAAGGCCTGGCCGATGCCACCTTCCTGGCCAAGGCTGGGCTCGACCGCCTGGGCACGCCGGAAATCGCAACCCGGGTTCTGGAGCCGGAGGAGATGATGCCGGCTGTCGCCCAAGGCGTGATCGGCGTCGAAATCCGGGAAGAGGACACGCGGATGCGCGCGCGCCTCGCGCCGCTCGACCATGGGCCGACCGCGCGCCGGGTCGAGGCGGAGCGCGCCCTGCTCGCCGCCCTCGACGGCTCCTGCCGCACGCCCATCGGCGCGCTCGCCGAGTTCGAAACGGGCGGCGCCCTGCGTCTGCGCGCCCTGATCGCCATGCCGGACGGCTCGGCCCTCTGGCGGACCGAGCGGCGCGGCCTGGCGCTCGACGCGGCGGCCATGGGCCGCGATGCGGGCGAGGAGTTGCGCGCGCTTGCCGATCCGGCCTGCTTCGCCGACAAGAGTTGAACAACATGCGCGTTTTGGTTACCCGGCCGGAGCCCGATGCCTCGGGTCTGGCCCGGGCGCTCGAAGCGATGGGCATCGACAGTGTCCTCGCGCCTTTGATAGAGATCCACGATCGGCTGCAGGCCGTCCCGCTCGACGGGGTCCAGGCCATCCTCGCCACCAGCGCGAACGGTGTGCGCGCCTTCGCCCGCTGCGAGACGCGCCGCGACCTGCCGCTCTTCGCGGTCGGCGCGGCCACGGCGGAGACCGCGCGCGCCGTCGGGTTCGAGACGGTCGACACGGCTGGCGGCGATGTCCATGCCCTGGGCGCGCGGGTCGAGCAGGTGCTCGACCTCGCGAATGGCGCCCTTCTCCATATTGCGGGAACCGTCACCGCCGGCGATCTCGCGGGCCGTCTCGCGGCGTCGGGTTTCGAGGTTCGCCGCGCAGTGCTTTACGAAGTGCGGCCTGTGGAACGGCTGCCTGCGGCGGCGGTCGAGGCGATTCGCGGGGGCGCCATCGACGGGGTCTTAATTTTCTCTCCCCGCACGGCGCGGGCCTTTGTTACTCTGGTCCGCGAGGCTCGGGTTGTGGCGAGCCTGCAAGGCAGCACGGTTTATTGCCTGAGCGAGGCCGTTGCGGCCGAAACCGCCGCGCTCGGCTGGCGTAGAATCCTCGTCGCCGATGCACCTGACCAGCAAGCATTGTTGTCCCTTGTCGCGGCCGGGCAGCAAGGAGCGCCGGCCGGACGGCACGTCGAGGACCAGAAATGAGTGGAAGCGCCCGATGACCGATCGCCCCGACAGGACGGATGCCGAAGGCCCCGTGCCCTCCGCCACGATCGTGATCGAGGCCTTTGGCGGTATCCGGCCCATGGCGGCGAAACTCGACATACCGGTGACCACGGTCCAGGGCTGGAAGGAGCGCGACAGCATCCCGAAGCGACGCTGGGCCAGTATTCGGCGGGTCGCTGAAGCGCAAGAATTGAACCTGGACACGGCGCCGCAGAGCGCGGCGCAGACCCAGGATGTGATCGCTATGCCGGCGGACAAGGGCGTGGATTCGCTCAAAATGGACGAAGGCAATAAAGACCTGGGCGAAAAGAAACCCGGTGAGACGCAAACGGGCGAAGCGCAAGCGACGGCGCCCGCCGCCGGGAAGGGCGATACGCCATGGTCCGCATCGGTCCCGGAGGATGGGATCATCGACAAGAAAGCCGCCAAGGACGCGCCGGCAAAAGACGCGCCGCGCGAAACCGCTGAGCTTGCCCGGTCTGCCACGCCGCCGGTCCCGCCGCGCCCGGCCCGACGGGGTATGGGCGCCTGGCCTCGGATCGTCTCGATCTTTATCGCCGCGGGCGCCGCCGTGACCTGGGGGCTTTGGTGGCCCACGGTCGAGCAGGAACTCGACCGGGCCGGGATATTCTCCGCGACGCCGAGCGAGTCGGATCCGGCTGCCGCGCCAGATACGCTGGACACAACGGACACAACAGACACGACCGGCACGGCATCGTCCCCGGCATCGCCGGCGCCGGCGGATGGGCAATCGGTCCAGGCGGAGATCGCCGCGCTCAAGGAATCTCTGCGCGCGCTTCAGGCCGCTGGCGGCGGCGCGGCGGACGGCAAGATTGCGGCCCTGGAGAAGCAGGTCCAGGGCCTTTCCGGCACGGTCGAAACGCGCATCTCAGGGCTGGAAAGCCGGGGCGCCACGACGGTGGTGGAAAGCGCCCTGGCCGAGTTGCGGGCGGGAAACGGCCGACTGACGGGACAGGTCAAGGCCCTGCGTAAATCTCTCCAGGCGATGGAACAGCGACTCGATGCCGCGGAGAAACGCGCCGGTGGCGAAGAGGTCCTGATGCTGGCCGTCGGGCAGTTGCGCGCCGCCCTGGCGCGCGGTGTGCCCTTCCGGCAGGAACTGTCCACGCTCGAAGGTCTTTCGGCCGAGGATGAGGCTCTGGCCGAGACGATCGCCCCGCTCTGGTCCTATGCCTCGATCGGGGTCGAGACCCAGGCCGATTTGCGGGCCCGATTCGACAAACTCGCGCCCGAGGTGTTGAGCGCGGAGCAGGCTGCTTCGGGTGGCTGGACGGATCGCATCCTGGCCAAGCTCAACGACGTGGTCACGATCCGGCGGGTCGGCGGCGATGTCGAGGGCGACGGGGCCGATTCCCTGCTCGCCCGGGCCGAGGCACGGCTGGCGGCCAGCGATCTGGCCGGCGCGGTCGATATCATGGGCGGGCTCACGGGCCCGGCGGCGGAGGCGGCGGTTTCCTGGCTCGCCGCCGCGCGCGCGCGTCTCGCGGCGGACAAGGCGGTCGCGGCGCTGGAATCCCGCGCCCTCGCCGAACGCGCGCTGGACGAAGGTTGAACCCGCCATGCTGCGCGCCCTCATCTATCTGATCGAAATTGCGGTCTTCGTCGGCCTCGCCGTCTGGCTGGCGCAATCGCCGGGCTCGGTCGGGATCGAGTTCCACGGCTACCGCATCGACACCAGCGTCGGCGTCCTCCTGCTCGGCATTCTTCTGCTCGTGGCGGCGGTGCTATACGGCTATCGGATTCTGCGTTTCATCCGGCGCGCGCCGGGGCAACTCGTCGAGGCGCGGCGCGAGGGCAAGCGGATGCGCGGCTACAAGGCCCTGACCCAGGGCCTGGTGGCGGTCGCGGCGGGAGATTCGGGGGAGGCGGGGCGCCATGCCAAGCGCGCCAACCAGCTGCTCAACGATCCGCCGCTGACCATGCTGCTCTCGGCCCAGGCGGCCCAGATCGAGGGCGACGAGGCGGCGGCCAAGAAATATTTCGCGGCCATGCTCGACCAGCCGGAGATGGAATTCCTCGGCCTGCGCGGGCTGCTCATGCAGGCAACCCGCGAGGGCGATTCGGCGGCGGCGCTGGACTATGCCCGGCGTGCCTACAAGCTGCGGCCCCAGACCCCCTGGGTGCTGACCACCCTGTTCGATCTCCAGGTTCGGGCCGGGCATTGGGACGAGGCCGAGGGCATCCTGGACGAGGCGATCCGCCGCCGCGCCATCCCGGCGGAAGAGGGACGGCGCGACCGGGTCGTCACGCTGTATGAGCGCAGCGCGCTTGCCGAAGCGGCCGGAGAGAAGGCCGAAGCCCTCCAGCTTGCCAAGAAGTCGCTGGATCAGGCCGCCGATTTTGTGCCCGCGGCCCTGCGCCTGGCGCGCCTGCATCAGGCCGATGATTCGCCGCGCCGGGCCGCCAAGGTGATCGAGGAAACCTGGCGCCGCCAGCCCCATCCGGCGCTGGTCGTGGCCTATCGCGAATTACGCCCGCCGGTCGACGCGATGATCTGGTTCAAGGAGGTGCAGAAGCTGGCCGCCGCCAATGCCAATCATGTCGAATCGCATCTTGCCCTGGCCGAGGCGGCGCTGGAGGCGCGGCTCTGGGGTCAGGCCCGCAGCCATCTGGAGGTGGCGCTGGCCGAGCGCCATTCGGCCCGCGCCTACCGTTTGCGCGCGCGGCTGGAGGATGCGGAGAAGGGCGATGCGGCGGCGGTGCGCGAATGGATCGCCCGGGCCGCCGCGGCCGGGCCGGACCCGGCCTGGGTCTGCGAATCCTGCGGCGCGGTCTTCGGCGAATGGCAGCCGATCTGCAGTCGCTGCCATAGTTTCGATTCTCTGGAATGGCGCGCCCCGGACCATGCCGCCGAATTGACCGGCACGGCCGCGCTCGAAATTCTGCCCGCCCTCTCGGCGCCCGCTCCGAAAGCGGCGGATATGACAGGCAGAGACGGCAAGACGGCGCTGCCCGGCCTGCCGGTGGCGGTCGAGCGGCCGGCCGAGGATGACGACGACTCGCCTGCGCCCAAGAAGGTGCCAGCCGAATCACCTACCGAGTCGCAGGACAACGATAAGGCCCCGGCAACGGTCGACGCCGCCCGCCGCCAGGTCTGATCGATGCGGCCTTCCCGCGGCGATTGACGATCCGCGCGACCGCGCGTACTTTCCCCGCCGCGTGCCGCCTTAGCTCAGTTGGTAGAGCATCGCATTCGTAATGCGGGGGTCGCGTGTTCGAGTCACGCAGGCGGCACCATTATTTCAAAAAGGCTGGTATTTCAAACGGGTTGGCGGAATTCCGTTGGCCTTTTTTCGTTTGGACTGGCCGCCGCCCGACGCATCGGCGCCCGTCGCGGCGGTCCTGCCTCCTATTCCATTGCTAGCTTCGGCAAAGCCGTGCCGATCATGCAGTCGCGGGTGACGATCTCGGCCAGCTGTTCCTCGCTCCAGCCCTCGGTCCCGGCGGGGCGTTCGGGGATGACAAAATAGCGCAGCTCGGCCGTCGAGTCGTGGACCCGAAATTCGGTCTCCGGGGAAATATCGGTGCCGAATTCGGCGAGCACGACGCGCGGCTCGCGCACCACCCGGCTGCGGTATTCGCGGCTCTTGTACCAATCGGGCGAATTGCCCAGCAGCATGACGGGGTAGCAGCTGCAGAGGGTGCAGACGATGACGTTATGGAGGCCCGGTCGGTCGGGCAGGGCGCGGATTTCGACCACCCCTGCATCGATGCCCAGCTCCTTGGCGGCGGCCAGGGCGTCCTGTTCGAGACGCGCCGCGAAAGCGGGATCGGTCCAGGCCCGGGCGACCAGGCGCGCGCCCTGGCTCGGGTTGCGGGTCTCCATATATTCCAGCTTCTCGCGCAGGTCCTCGGCGGCGAAAACGCCCTTCTCGATCATCAATTCGCCGATCGCGCGGGTCAGGATCATGTATTCGGTGATCGGCCCATCCTCGATATCCGGCTGGAAGGGATGGGGCGCATGGCCGTGGTCATGATCGTGGCCGTGCCTATGGTCGTGCGTGTGATCGTCTTGCCCGCTCATGGCGCGCCTCCCTCGGCCGGTTCCAGCCAATGTTCGAAAATATCGACGACGGTGGCATCCTCCGGCGATCCGGCATAGCCCTCCCACAGCTCTGCCTGGCGGAAGGCGACGCGGTAGACCGGCCGGCGCGGCGTGCCGTCGCCGCCATAGGCCAGACCCTCGGGATTGGGATGGATCGCGGCCAGGGCTTCGACCTTGCCCTCGCGCCCGCGCACGAAGAAGGGGGTGCGGATATGGCCGGGGGGAAAGGCCGCGCGGACGCGCACCCGGTCGCCGGGAGCGAAGCGGGGCCGGGTCTCGGCGGAATTGGGGGTGGTGCCGCCCGTCATTGGGCGGCCTTGCCCGCTTCGGCCTGGGCCGCGCGCATCCGGGCCTCGATCTCGCCCATCTTGCGGCCCAGCTCGTCGACCTCGATCACGCCCTTCTCGAGCAGGATATTGCCGATCGAGGAAATCCAGCGCTCGTAATAGCTCTGTTCGTCATAGGCGCCGGGGCCGAGATCCTCGATGCCGCGGCGCAATTCGTCCACGGTCATCACCCTGCGCTTCGGATCGGCCAGCAGGCGCAGCATGGCGTTGACCTGCTTTTCCCAGGGCGCGTGATCGTGGTCGGTGATCTCCACCGGCCCCGCGTCCAGCCCTCCCATGTCGTGATGGCGCCGCTTCGTCATGGCTCGCCCTTCCCAGGATTACCCAAGGCGAGATTGAAGCGCGCTTGCGACGGCGAGGCAACCGGGAGTTGGAAGGCTGGCGGTCGCGAGGCCTTCTCCTCACCCCCACCCCAACCCTCCCCCCTTGTGAGGGAGGGTTGGGGTGGGGGGTAGAATGAGAGTCTTCGAACGTCTTGCCGCGCCTAGAGTTTGGCGGCGCGCAGGCGCAGGGCGTTGGCGATGACCGAGACAGAGCTGAGGCTCATCGCCGCTGCGGCGATCATCGGGTTCAGCAGATGCCCGGAGAAGGGATAGAGCAGCCCGGCCGCGATCGGGATGCCCAGGCTGTTATAGGCGAAGGCGAAGATCAGGTTCTGGCGGATATTGGCCATGACCCGGCGGCTCAGGGCGCGGGCGCGCAGCAGGGCGGCCAAGTCGCCCTTGACCAGGGTTATGCCCGCGCTTTCGATCGCCACATCCGTGCCCGTGCCCATGGCGATGCCGACATCGGCGGCGGCCAGGCCCGGGGCATCGTTCACCCCGTCCCCGGCCATCGCGACGATGCGGCCCTCGTCGCGCAACCGCTGGATCAGGGCGCTCTTGTCCTCGGGCGAGACCTCGACCTCGATCTCGTCGATGCCCAGGCGCGCGGCCACGGCCTCGGCCGTGCGGCGGGCGTCGCCGGTCAGCATGATCAGGCGCAACCCCTCGGCGCGCAGCCCGGCCAGGGCCTCTTCCGTTGTCGCCTTGATCGGATCGGCGACGGCGACGAGGCCGGCCAGGGCACGGTCGAGGGCGACGAACATGACCGTCACCCCCTCGCCGCGCAGGGCATCGGCGCGACCGGACAGGGCGCTGGGCTCCAGACCCAGATCGGCCATCAGGGCCTCGTTGCCAAGGGCGATCTCGCGCCCGTCCACCTTGCCCGTGACGCCCTTGCCCGTCACCGAGGTGAAATCCGCTGCCTCGACCAGCGCGAGATTCTTCTCCTTGGCGCCGGAGACGATAGCGGCGGCCAAGGGGTGCTCGCTGCCGCGTTCCAGGCTGGCGGCCAGACGGAGCAGGTCGTCCCCGCTCCCGGCCGCCTCTTTGGCCGTTTCGACCGCGATCAGCTTGGGGTGGCCTTCGGTCAAGGTGCCGGTTTTGTCGAAGACCAGGGTGTCGACCTTGGCGAAGCGCTCCAGGGCTTCGGCGCTGCGGATCAGCACCCCGGCCTGGGCGCCGCGCCCGGTGCCGACCATGATCGACATGGGCGTGGCCAGGCCCAGGGCGCAGGGGCAGGCGATGATCAGGACCGAGACCGCGGCGATCAGGGCATAGGTGAAGGAAGGCGAGGGGCCGACGGCAAGCCACAGCACGAAGGCGCCCAGCGCGATCGCGACGACCGTCGGCACGAAGATCGCGGCGACCCGGTCGGCCAGGCCCTGGATCGGCGCGCGGCTGCGCTGGGCCTCGGTCACCATGCGGACGATGCGCGAGAGCATGCTGTTCTCGCCGACATGCTCGGCCCGGACGATCAGCCCGCCGGTGCCGTTCAGGGTGCCGCCGATCACGGAGTCTTCGGGTCCTTTCTCGACCGGGATCGATTCGCCGGTGACCATGGATTCGTTCACCGCGCTGCGGCCTTCGAGCACGGTGCCGTCGACCGGCACTGATTCGCCGGGGCGCACCCGCAGGCGGTCGCCCTCGGCGATACGGTCGAGCGGCACCTCCTCGTCCTCGCCGTCAGCGGTCAAGCGTCGGGCGGTTTTGGGCGCGAGGTCGAGCAGCGCGCGCAGGGCGTCGCCCGTGCGTTCGCGCGCGCGCAGTTCCAGCACCTGGCCGACCAGGACCAGGGTGACGATCACGGCGGCGGCCTCGAAATAAACCGGGACCATGCCGTGGATTCCGCGCAGGGCGGGCGGGAAAATGTCCGGCGCCAGGGTCGCGATCGCGCTGTATAGCCAGGCCGCGCCGGTGCCGATGGCGATCAGGGTGAACATGTTGAGGTTCCAGCCGCGCAGGCTGGCCCAGCCCCGCGCGAAGAAGGGCGCGCCGCACCACAGCACGACCGGCGTCGCCAGCAGGAATTGCAGCCAGACCGAGAGGCCGGCCGGGACGAGCCGGTCGATCGGCAGGCCGATATCCGCGCCCATCGCCAGGACTAGGACCGGCAAGCTGAGGGGTGCGGTGATCCAGAGCCGCCGGGTCATCGCGGCCAGTTCGGGGCTCGGCTCGCGCTCCAGGGTCACGGTCATGGGTTTCAGCGCCATGCCGCAGATCGGGCAGTCGCCGGGCTCGTC
>Ga0115002_10007499_pt1 | contig 12269 bp, 9 predicted proteins | sample ArcticOcean_MG_C_8_FD_89576 | JGI IMG/M metagenome (GOLD analysis project Ga0115002, IMG submission 89576) | Marine microbial communities from western Arctic Ocean - ArcticOcean_MG_CB11_86 | ecosystem: Environmental > Aquatic > Marine > Oceanic | place: Arctic Ocean: Canada Basin | collected...
CAACGTCCACCCGCCCTCGGTGCCAGGCGCGAGCTGATTGCGCAACCGCACGTTGGCGAACGTGCCGCGCATCATCACTTCGTGGTTGCCACGCCGTGCTCCGTAGGAGTTGAAGTCAGATACCTTGACACCCTTCCCGATGAGATAGCGTCCCGCCGGCGTGTCCGCGTTGATCGATCCCGCCGGTGAAATATGGTCAGTCGTGACGCTGTCGCCCAACAGGGCCAGCACGCGCGCACCTGTGACATTCTTCAGCGGCGGCACATCCATCGTCATGCCCTGCAGGAACGTCGGCGCACGCACGTAGGTCGATTCCGGATCCCACTCGAAGCAGTTTCCGTCGGGCACTTGAAGTTGTTGCCAGCGCTCATCACCGGCGAATACGTCCGCGTAGCTCTTCTTGTACATGTCGGCATTCACCGCGCGAAGCATCGTCTCCTGCAGTTCTTGCTCAGTCGGCCAGATGTCCTTCAGGTATACAGGATTGCCAGCGTTGTCCGTCCCGAGTGGCTCAGTGGTGATGTCTGTCGTCATGCTGCCGGCAAGCGAGTAGGCCACGACCAGCGGTGGCGACGCGAGGTAGTTGGCCCGCACCTCCTGTTGAATTCGCCCCTCGAAGTTTCGGTTGCCGCTCAGGACCGAACACACCACCAGGTTGTTGTCCCGAATCACCGCGGACACCTCCTCGGGAAGTGGTCCACTGTTGCCGATGCAGGTCGTGCAACCGTACCCGACCAGATTGAAGCCGAGGGCATCGAGGTATTGGCTCAGATCGGCGGCGTCGAGATACTCCGTCACGACCTTTGAGCCCGGTGCAAGGCTGCTCTTCACCCACGGCTTACGGGTCAGGCCTTTTTCGACAGCCTTCTTCGCGAGCAGGCCGGCACCGATCATCACGCTCGGGTTGGAGGTATTGGTGCAACTGGTGATGGCCGCGATGACCACGGCCCCGTGATCGAGCTGCTCGACCGCCGGATCAGCGACCGCGACAGCAGCGCCACTCGGTGTTGGCGTCGCCGCCACCTGCATCGATGGCAACGCCTTCGCGAATGCAGCCTTTGCGTGTGTCAACGGGACCCTATCCTGTGGCCGTTTCGGACCCGCCATACACGGATCAACGGTCGACAAGTCCAGCTCCAAGGTGTCCGAATAGACCGCCTCCGGACTGTCGTCCGAACGGAACATGCCCTGCGCGCGCGCGTAGTCCTCAACAAGTTGTACGGAGGCCTCGTCGCGGCCCGTCAAGCGCAGATAGTCGAGCGTCATGGTGTCGATGGGAAACATCGCCACGGTCGCGCCGTACTCCGGACACATGTTGCCGAGGGTGGCCCGGTCGGCGATCGTCAAGTGCCGCAGGCCCTCGCCAAAGAACTCAACGAACTTTCCGACAACACCCTGCTTCCGCAGCGCCTCCGTAATCGTCAGGACGAGGTCGGTAGCCGTCGTACCTTTCGGCAACCCTCCGGTCAGTCGAAACCCGATCACTTTCGGCAGCAGCATCGACACCGGTTGACCGAGCATCGCGGCCTCGGCCTCGATGCCTCCCACGCCCCAGCCGACCACCCCAAGCCCATTGACCATGGTGGTGTGGGAGTCGGTGCCGACCAGTGTGTCCGGGTACGCCACTGTGTGGCCGTCAACGGTCTCCGAAAACACGACCCGCGCGAGGTATTCAAGGTTGACCTGGTGCACGATGCCGGTGTCCGGTGGCACGACCTGAAAATTACGAAACCCGCGCTGCCCCCAGCGCAAGAAGGCATAGCGCTCGCGGTTGCGGGAGAACTCCAGTCCTGCGTTCAGTGCGAACGCATCCGATCTCCCGAAGTAGTCGACCTGCACAGAATGGTCGATCACAAGCTCCACCGGTTGGAGCGGATTGACGCGGTCAGGGTCGCCGCCGAGCGACACCACCGCGTCGCGCATGGCTGCGAGGTCCACGACGCATGGCACCCCGGTGAAGTCCTGGAGCAGCACACGCGCCGGCATGAACGAGATCTCGGTCTGCGATGTCCCTGTGGCATCCCACTGCGCAACGGCACGGATGTCGTCAGCTTTGACAAACGCGCCATCCTCCCGCCGTAGCAAGTTCTCCAGCAGAATCTTCATCGAGTACGGCAGGCGCGACACGCTGGCGAAGCCGGCCTGTTCCAGCGCCGGGAGACTGTAGATGTGCACCGGCTTCCCGGCGCTGCGAATCTCGGTACGTGCGCCGAAGCTGTTCAACGTGGTCATGGATGATCTTCTTGGTGCCGGGCTAACTGTTTCTGATTATGTCGTCGTTGGTTCTGGCGAGGAGACCCGGCCGAAACGGGAGACGAGGACTGGCCGATCATACCCCGCGTGTGCACGCGTCGAGAAACACTAGTCCCCAGGAACCTGGGGTTCTTCGACACGGCCCGGAGTGCGATGCCCGTCCGCCACCTCAAGAACCGCCGCGGCCGCTCGCGCACTCGCGCCAGGTGCACCAAGCTGTTCTCGCACTCGTCTCAGCGCCTCACAGGTCTCTTCTCGCCGCGCCGCGTCGGTCAACAGCCCAACCGTCTCCTCCGCCACCCGATCTGGCGTGAAATCACCCTGGATCAGTTCAGGGACGATGCGACGTCCCGCCACAAGGTTCGGCATCGCGAAGGTATCGACCTTCAAGAACGATTTGCCAAGCTGGTAGGTCAAGGGCGACACGCGGTACACCACGACCATCGGCCGCTCATGGAGCGCGGCCTGGACAGTGGCCGTCCCAGAAGCGGTGACGACAACGTCCGATGCCGCAAGGACGTCGTCGGCCCTGTTGTGGACGAGTACAGCACCATGCGCCGTCAGCGGCGCGAAATCGTCCTCGGAGAGTCCCGGCGCGCCTGCCACGAGAAATTGTACGGCGGGGACTCGGCAACGAATCAGCGGAACCGCCGACGCGATCCCGGGGACTATCCGCCGTACTTCGTTCGGTCGGCTGCCCGGCAGCAGCGCTACAGTCGGCGCATCCGGAGCAAGACCGAGCTCACCAAGAAACGCCCGCGACGTCTGTGCTGTCTGCACGAGATCAACGAGCGGGTGCCCAACGTGCTGCACCGGAACACCGGCCCGCTCGTACAGCGGCGCCTCGAACGGAAAAATGACGAGCACCTTGTCGACCAAGCGACGCATCGTCTGCATCCGCCCAGGGCGCCAGGCCCATAGCTGCGGACTGATGTAGTACACGACCGGCACGCCCAACCGCCGCATGGCCGCCATCAGGCGAAAGTTGAAGTCTGGGAAATCGATCACCACGCAGACGTCCGGCCGCCTCTGCCGCGCTCCGTCAACCAGGCGCCGGTACATCCCGTAGGACCGCGGAAGCACTCGAACGGCTTCGGTCAGACCGGTGACCGTCAGACCCGCATAGTCACCCAGTAGCGTCGCGCCGGCCGCCCGCAACCGGTCGCCCCCAAGTCCGAAGAGTTCCACCCCTGGTGCCTGGGCTCGAAGCTCTGCGGCCAGCGCGCCAGCGTACAGATCACCGGACGCTTCGCCGCAGGAGATCATGATGCGCATGTGAGAGGGTCGACTAGCTACTGCCGCGCGACCAGCGGTCCGTCGACTGGCGTCTCTATCGACGCGCCTCGGCGGCCCTCACGGCGTAGCGTTGCTGACATCAGATCGAGCTCATCGATCGGCACGATCTCGAACTCGGAAAAGCCGACGCGCCTGAGCTGTGGGACAAACTCCGCCGCGTTGCCCACCAGCACGATCGACAGGCGGTCAGGCATGACGTACCGCCGAACGACTCGCTGAATGTCGAGCGGCGTGACTTGCTGGACGCGATCGCTGAAGGTGCCGATCTCTGCGATCGGCAGCTCGTAGAACACCACGTTCAGCACCTGGGCAGCGATCTCATTCGGCGTCTCGATAGTCAGCGGAAACGTGCCCGCGAGGTAGGCCTGGGCGTCCGACAGTTCGCCCCGCGAGACCCGCTCGCGCCGGAGCGTCGAAAACTCATCGACCATCAGGCGCAACGCTTCGCCCGTGGTCTCTGTGCGCGTGTCGGTCGCGGCGACGAAGTCTCCCGCCTGCTTCCGTGCCGCGACGTCAGCCGACGCCCCGTAGGTCAGCCCACGCTCTGAGCGCAAGACGCGCTGCAAACGATTGGCACCCTCTCCTCCTAAAATTTTCACAGCAAGATCAAAGGCAAGGTAATCCTCGGAATTTCTGGCAATGCCAAGCTGACCGACCCTGATCCCGGTCTGCACAGCATCGGGTTTGTCGATGATGACGATGCGACGCGTGGGCGGTGGCGGATCGACGGTCGTCACCAGCGAGCGCTCGGCTGCCGCCCAGCCCCCGAACACACGCTCCGCTGCGGCAAAGGCCTCTTCGCCAGTCACGTCACCCACGATCCCGAGAATCATGTTGTTGGGAACAAAGTTACGGGCGTGATACGCCTGGAGATCCGCTCGCGTGATCGCGGCCAGCGTCTCTGGTGTTCCACTACTCGGGAGCCCGTAGGGGTGGAATCCGTACACGAGGCGATTGAACACCACGCTCGCCACGTACGCCGGGTCTTCCCGACTGACCCGCAGACTCGAGATCGCCTGCTGCTTCTGGCGCTCAATTTCTTCCGGCGCAAACGCCGGATGCCGCACGACGTCAGCCAGCATGTCCATACCTACGTCGAACGAATCCTTCATCACGACGATGTTCGCGAAGCTGAGATCGGACCCCGAGCCAGTCCCCAAAGCGCCACCGATGAAATCGATCTGATCCGCGATCTCCTCGGCGCTCTTCGATGTCGTGCCCTGATCGAGCAACGCCGCAGCGAGGGTTGCCACGCCTGCCTTTCCAGGGAGATCCTGCACCGACCCTGCACGCACCAGCATCCGCATATTGACGGCAGGCTGTTCATGATGGAGGACGGCAATGACCTGCAGGCCGTTGTCGAGCGTGCGCACCTCGTACGGCGGGAAGGTCGCCTCTCGTGCCGCGAGCGGTCCCGGCGGACGCTCAGATGGCCAGTCGACGGTTTGCGCGCCCGCGAAGCTCGCGCACACGGCAAGACCCAGGATCCAAGACGACGCTCCCACGCCAGACCGCCGTCCGGTCACTGTCCTGTTCCCTGCGGCTGCACGTGAAGGACAACCCTGTTCGACTCGTTGAAATAGGACTGCGCCACGCGCTGTACGTCGGCGGCGGTGGTCGAGACGAAGATGTCGAACTCACCGTCAGCTGTCGTGATATCGCTGTGGATCACCGCGGCGTGCGCCAGATGCATCGCCTTATCCTGGTTCGACTCGCGGCTCAGGATGTAGTCGCGCGCAAACTGATTCTGCGCACGCTGCACCTCCTGCGCGGTCACTCCCTCGTCCTTCAACTTCTCGAACTCGCCAATGAGCGCAGCCTCCGCGGCCTCCGGACTCTGCCCCGGCTGCACGATGCACACAGCGTAAAAAAGGTTCGGATCTTCGATGAGATTGCCAACTCCGAAGGCGCTCAAACAGAGGCGCCGGGTGTACACGAGTTCACGGATCAGCCTGGCGCTCTCGCCGTCAGACAGAATCTTCGACGTGATGTGAAGCGGGTACGAGTCGGGGTGGCCGTCATAGGGAATGTGATACGCGACGACAACGGCCGGGAGCGGCCATGCCTCCTGCACGACCGCACGCCGCTCCTCCGTCATTTCCGGTTCGCGGGGAATCTCGCGGGGCACTGGCCGCGTGGCCTTCGGCACCCGGCCCAGATACTGCGTGACCAACTGCAGAGCCTCAGCAGAATCGAAGTCACCGACGATGGTGACCGTGGCATTTTTCGGCACGTAGTACGTGCTGTGAAAGTCGCGGACGTCGGCGATCGACGCCGCCTCCAGATCCGCCATGCTGCCGATCGTCGGATGCTTATACGGGTGCGTTCCAAACGCCGTGTCGTAGATGATCTCCGAGAGCCGGCCGTAGGGTTGGTTCTCGATCCTCAGACGGCGCTCCTCCTTGACCACTTCCCGTTCGCGGCGAAAGGCTTCCTCCTCGACCCGCAGCGTCGCCATGCGATCGGCCTCAAGCCACAACACCATCGGCAGGTGCTGGGACGGCAGCGTCTGCCAAAAGACCGTGACGTCCTCGGTCGTATACGCGTTGCTGCGCCCGCCCACGCCGGACACCAATGAGATGTGGCCCTCGGGCTCCACGTTCTTTGAGCCCTTGAACATCATGTGCTCGAAGAGATGCGCGAAGCCCGTGCGCCCCTCACGTTCATTCTTCGAGCCCACGTGATACCAGACCGAGACATGCACGATCGGCGTCGAGTGATCCTCTGACAGGATCACGCGCAACCCGTTCGGTAACGTCGTGATCTGGTACTGGAGTTTCGGAGGGGGAACCGCCGCCTGAAGCGGGGCTAGCGCAACGAGCGCCACCACTGAGATCAGCAGGCACGCCGCCATGCGCAGACGAGTAGGCATACGGTTGGGTCCAATCATGGCATACGCGAGGGGCCGATCCCCGAAATGCGGAACCCGGTGGTCAGCCAGGTGGCTGTGGATAATTCGAGTTGGTAGGGATCGATACGACGCTCGGCGGCAATGAACAGATCAACGGTCGCCCCGCGTCCCTCGTAGCTCAGGCCCCCCTCGCCACGATAACCATATTGGGTGCCACGGTTCGCGTCACCCGTCACGCCGAGGACACGGACGCCACCCCTCGTGATCGCCGCGACCCTGGGGCTCAGTGACACACGCGCGGCGACCTTGGTGTCGAGCTCCCATCGGTAATCGACCAGCCCCCCCCGGAGCACGCCTCGAATATCCGCACGCCCGTGCAACGCCGTTCTACCGATGACTACATCCTTGCTGATACGCCCGCCAACCATGTTCCAGTCCACGGAGCGGCGCTTCGGGCGATCGCTCAGGTGCCGAGACACGTGGTGAAACACAGCCGCAAGCTCGAACGCACTGGTACGGGCAGAGGTTGAGGCTTCCAGAATATAGTCGCCTTGATTGGGATCAAACGGCCGAAATTCGCGCCCCATGACAACCACGTAGTTCGCCACGATCGCCGTGCGGCCAACGCCGTAGTCCACGACGTCAACATCAATACCGATGTTCCCGGACCACACGAAACGCTCATCTTCAGTGGCAGAGAAACGCTCGAATGTGAATGCCGAATCGAATCGGGAAAAGAACTCAACGGCAGACGGTTGAGCGTCTGACGGTGGAGGCGAGGTGGTCTGGGCACGCGCGTCAGGGGAGGCCATCAGCACAGCCAGCGCGAGGAGCGCGGGACGCATCAACGGGAAGGAGCCCTGCGCGTGTCGACGCGCGATGCCAGTACCGCTTCGCGCGCCTCGAGTTCCTCGATACGGCGCTTCAACTCTGGCAACCGCCTGAAGAGCACCGACGACTTTCTCCACTCCCGACTGTCGATCGCGGGTGAGCCGGCGACCATCACGCCAGGTTCCAGCGAGTTCGAGACGCCCGCCTGTGCCACGGCCACGCTTCCACGACCAATCGTCAGGTGACCAACCACGCCCACCTGACCGCCGAACACGGCGTCATCGCCGACCTCCGTCGATCCGGCTATGCCTACCTGAGCCGCCATGAGCACGTTCCGGCCCACCGTGACACCGTGGCCGACCTGCACAAGGTTGTCGACCTTGGTCCCGCAACCGATGCGCGTCTCCCCCACAGCCGGACGATCGACGGTGGTGTTCGCTCCCAACTCCACGTCGTCCTCGATAACCACACCCGCAATCTGCGGAATTTTCTCGTGCGTGCCGTCGCCGCGCCTCACGAAACCGTAGCCATCGCTCCCGAGCACCACACCGTTCTGCAAGATGACACGGCTGCCGACGACCACCCGTTCACGAATGGCCACGTTGGAATGAATGACACAGTCGGCACCGATTTCGGCACCGGCACCGACAGTCACGTTCGGAAACACCACGGTATTGTCACCGACGGCAACGCCCTCCCCGATCGAGACAAAAGCGCCGATCGACACACCTCGACCGATGCGCGCGTCGGCGGCCACTGCCGCTTGCGCATGAACCCCTGGTGCGGGTCGCCACGATGGCGCAAACAGCGCCACTGCGCGGGCAAACGCCAGGTATGGATCGGCGGTACGCAGAGCCGCGCAGGGCGGGTCGGGAGCGTCATCTCGCAGCAGAATGCCCGATGCGCGCGTGTGCGCCACGGCTGACTCGTATTTGGTGTTCGCGAGAAACGTCAGATCGCCGGGTTCCGCGTGCTGAATCCCCGCTACGCGGACGATCTCAATGTCGCCGTCGCCGTCGAGGCTGCAGGCCAGACGGTCGGCCAAATCCCGTAGTCTCACGATTGTGGGGACGAATCTACCACGGGCTGCGCCGCCGCACGGCTGAAGAGCCTCGTAAGGTGAGGTAACCGCAGACGAGCCGCCACGTCTGAAATACGCGCGTCTCTCGCGGGTGACGCCAGCGTGGCCACGTCGCGGAGCTCGGTCAGCGCCGGGCATGGGCGCCTGATCCACGAGATTCGGCGCAGACCCTGCGTTGCGCCCCGCATCGACAACCAATGCCCCACCATGCGAAACGCAAAGAAATACGCCACCAGGTTCGGCCCAGGCACAAGCGCGAGCGGACCCGACGCCACAAATCCCAGGAAGTGCACCACGAACCACACCCGGTGACGATCGCCATCGCGGCGGAGCACTTGATGAATCTGCTCGAGGGCCTGCTCGAACGTCATGTCCTGCGGGTGCACGGCCACAGCAGATGTCTGACGCCGCAGACTCCACAAGAGCCGCTCCTCGGCGAGCCGCCGGCCGGCCCATCCCAGGATCCGATCCTGTATGGACGCAGAGAAGCCGACCAGGAGGTTGGCGCCCTCGCCTGCCTTTGGCCCCCCGCCACGCCTACGTTGACGGGCCTCGACCTCACAAAGCGTGACCGCGAAATACCGTCGGATCCTGCCGAGCATGCCCGCGTCGGGGACCTCGCTCGCAAGCTCGGCATCACTCGATACTTCGCTGTATAACTCGTACCGATCCCGCTCGGTTGGGATCACGAACACTTCCATCAACACTGACGATAACAAATTCTTCGCCCGCGGGCTCAAATCAGAGGGCCTCCGCTGGCCTGCAGCGCGATATAGTGGCCGACCATGCTCCGCATCGGCGCACACATGTCCGTGGCGGGGGGGGTCTCACGAGCAGTCGAGCGCGCACACATTCACGGCTGCGAAGCACTGCAGATCTTCTCCAAGAACGCCAGCCGATGGACCGCAAAACCATTGGACCCAGGGGACGTCACGGCGTTCCGCTCCCGCATCGTCGAGACGGGCATCACGCCGGTGGTGTCGCATGCCAGCTATCTCATCAATCTCGCAACAACGTTCCCCGCGCTCCGTGAACAATCGATCGCCGCATTCGTCGACGAACTCGACAGGGCAGATACGCTCGGCCTGATAGGGGTGGTCATCCACCCAGGAACCTGCACGGCCGGCGAGGAAGCAGGCGGCCTGCGGTTGATTGCCGACGCGATTGCGCAGGCATTTCTGGAGCGGCCGCGCGGCACAGCGCTGGTCCTCCTTGAGCACACCGCGGGGCAAGGCCGCACGCTTGGCTACCGGTTCGAACATCTGGCGACGATCATTGCCCATCTCGACGGCTCCGCACGCGTGGGAGTCTGCCTCGATACCTGCCACCTCTTCGCATCCGGGTACGACATCGGCAGCGCGTCCGGCTATCAACAGACGTTTGACGCCTTCGATCGAATTGTGGGCGTTGAGCGCCTCAAGGTGTTTCACGGGAACGATTCGAAAAAACCGTGCGGGAGTCGCGTCGATCGCCACGAGCACATCGGCCGCGGTTACCTAGGCGAAGCACCGTTTAGCCGACTCCTGCACGACTCCCGGTTTGCGGGACTCCCGATGCTGATCGAGACCGAAAAAACCAAGGCGAGCGGCAAGCCCGGCACCATCGTGACCGATCCATTCGACACGCAGAACCTGGACGCGCTCCGTCGACTGCGAACGGAGGTCGTCTCGGAATAGCCCCGGAGCTCTTCCCAGGCGGCTCAGGGGATCGCTGCGGCGCCCAGCCGGATTACTGCTACCGTCGTCGTCGCTGCACCGAATTCGGCGCCGGATCGATAGGCACCGCCGGCCGCCCAGCCGCCTCCCATGCGCCGGCGGTCATGGCCGCTGTTGTAGCGATGGACTCGCTGAGCCGCCGTTCAAGCACGCGGCGATTTGCAGTGAATAGCGCGTCGAAATAGGCGTCGTCATAGGTATCGCGCGTGCCTATGGCGTTCAGGTCGGCCTGCAAGATTCCCGGCACAAGTGTCGTGCTGTCGATCAGCACGTCAAACATCCGATCGCGTGGATTCTGGACTGGCTGCATCGCCCTCGGCGCGATCGCCAGCCTCTCACGATTTCGTTCGAACAGCGACGATTCGAAACGCGCATGGATGCCTCGCTGACCAGTGAGCTGTCCGTCGTGATTGCGCACGGCGTGAAATGGCACATGCGCATCCGCCACGTAGTGCGCCATGACCGCCGAAAAGAAGAGCACATCGAAGCGCCCGGACAGGCCTCGTCTTCCGTACGATTCGAATGCGCGCCGCAGACGACCATGCAACTCCTCGACACGCCACGGCAACGTCCCGTTCGCCTCGATGCGCGCCTGACCGAATCGCTCCACGGCGGCCGTGTAATCCCTTGGCAGCGCATCAAACGGGTGCGGCCCGTAGCCCTCCCAATCCAGGTTCACAAAATGATGCTTGCCCTCTTCCTCGAATCCCACCGTGCGCCACGTGTCGGGATCGATCACGCGTTCGACAAGCGTGGCGCGGTGCTCCTCAAATAACGGGCGGAGTGGAGCGGGCAGCAGCGCGATCGCGCGATCCATGATGAACCGGTGAGGCTCGAAGCCCCAGGCGGCGGTCGGAGCCGGCCAGCCGAGCACGAGCGCGACGAGTGCGACGGCCACTGTGCGCATCGTTGAATTATAGAGACCGTGTCGAAGCACGTGCCACCGCTCGGCTGCAAGGCGACGGGTGAACCATGACGAGCCCCCTCGAGAACGTCATGGCACGACAACCGTCTGAATGAACGGACTTCCCCGCCCGGCAAAGCGCATGTCGCTGACGGTCACGCGGGTGCCATCGGGCGTGTCCTCAAGAGCCCAGACGGGAAACCGCGACCACACGAGAAACCCGCGAATGTGGGCCGACTCGCGCGCCTGAGTGACCCGGGGATCTCCATCGTGCTTCAGCACCCTCGCAGGGTCGAACGTGACCCGCGCCGGAAACCACTCCAGCGTACCCGTCTCGTAGTGCGATCCGGCATCAACGATGACCTGACGCCGCAGCGGCGTGACAGGCGACGGGCCGACCATGAGGTTGTGCGGCTCGGCGCCTCGTGCCGTCTGCCATGCCTCGTGCACAACGTCGTGCGCGAGTCTCGCCGTCACGCTCATCGCCGCAATATACACAGCCGCAACAATCAGTGCGTGACGGGCAGCCGACGGCGTGCCGCGGCGGCGCGCGAACCATAAGCCGACGCCGAGCGCCAGCCAGAGCCACGGGTCGATGATAAACACGGCATCGCCGTAGAACCAGCGGCCATCAAACGGCAGCAGCAGCCGTATGCCGTACGTGTTCAGCAAATCCAGCCCGACGTGCGAGAGCACACCAACATACGACAACAGCAACAGCGCCCCCACGCGCACTGGCGTTGCATCGTAACGAGCGGGACGGGCCCGGCCTAGTGCCACCATGATCGCCGTCAGGGCGATGGGCAACAGCAACTGCGCAACAGTGCCGTGCGTCCAGCCACGCCGAAAGGCCACCGACGGCACATCGGTGGCAAACACCAGCACGTCAAGGTCTGGGAGGTTGGCGGCGATCATGAGGGTCGCACTGCCAAAGCGAGTGCGCCGCTTGAGACCCGCCTCCCCGAACGCGGCGCCGACGAGCGTATGACACACGTTATCCATGGCGTCGTTTCGACGGCGGATGATAGCATCGACGACCATGGCTTTCGCCCTCACCATCGCTGACGTGGAACGCATCGCCGCCCTGGCGCACCTTGAGCTGACCGCCGAAGAACAGCTGCTCTTCACTCGCCAGCTCGCCGACATCCTCGCGTACGCGCAGCAGGTGCAGGCAATCGACACGAGCGGCGTGCCCGCGACAGCGCATGTGCACGCCGCACAGCAGACCGAACGATCGGACGACCCGCAGGAGTCGCTGTCGATCCAGGATGCCCTTGGCAACGCACCCGACGCGGCGACTGATGCGGGACTATTCCGGGTACCTCGCGTGATCGGCGG
>Ga0115002_10007500_pt1 | contig 12268 bp, 9 predicted proteins | sample ArcticOcean_MG_C_8_FD_89576 | JGI IMG/M metagenome (GOLD analysis project Ga0115002, IMG submission 89576) | Marine microbial communities from western Arctic Ocean - ArcticOcean_MG_CB11_86 | ecosystem: Environmental > Aquatic > Marine > Oceanic | place: Arctic Ocean: Canada Basin | collected...
AAGTCTCGCATGAAGAGCGCGGACCGTGAGTCCGTGACAAAGATAATGGGTATAAACACGCAAATGGTGGTCAAGGATGCTGCCAAGACAGGCACACCGATTGCATCACTGCCTTCAAGCGCGGCAGTGACGGGATCTAACCCCTCGTCGTAACGTTTGCGAAAGATGTTTTCTAAGGCCACGACAGCAGGGTCTACAAGCATGCCAATGGCCACCATCAGACCCATCATTGAAATGAGATTAAGGGTGATGGTTGCGCCCGTGAATTGACGCATGAAGTACATAATGAGAAAGACAAACAGGGCAGAAACGGGAATGGCAGAGCCAATGATGAGCGTTGAGCGAAAGTTGCGTAAAAAAATAAAAATGGCCACCACTGCTAAGATACCGCCCATAATGGCAGATTGTGCCAAATTGCTGATGCCAACAGTCACATCGTTGGATCGGTCTCTTACTATGAGCGCTTTGAGTTTGTCGTGACCCACTTCTTCTAAGATGGCATCTAACTCCGTGCGTACGAGATTGGCCGTGTTCACCATATTTGCTGTCGATGATTTTTGAATTTCAAGGCTAATGGATTCACGACCGTCTAAGCGTTCGAAGCTTTTTCTTTCTGGGTAATCGTATGATACATCGGCGATGTCGTTGAGTTGAATGTTGGCGCGCAAGGGTTGTGCGCCAATTTGATCCATTTCTTGATATTCACCAATGGCCCGCACAGGCAACCGTCGATCGCCATCTGCGACAAAGCCTGCAGATATATTGGCGTTGTTATTGCGCAAGGCCCGGTTGATGGTGCGAAAATCAAGATTGTGCGAACTGAGTTTGTTTTGGTCAACGTTGACGAGCAAGACTTTTTCTTCCAAACCTTGCAAGGTGACATTTCCGACACCTTCTAAGCGTTGGACGCGCGGCAAGATCATTTGGTTATACACGTCTACCAAATCATTTTGGTTGTCGCCGCCCCAGGTGAGAGAGTATTCAAGAATAGGAAAATCTTCAGAATTCCAGCGGCGAATTTCAATTCGATCGACATCATCCGGCAGTAGGTTGCGCACTTGGTCTAAACGGTCGCGAACATGCACGGCAACCAAATCCATGTCGGCCTTCATGTCAAATTCGAGGCGAATGCGGGCACTACTGCCGCTGGCTGTTGAACTGATGCCTTTGACGTCTGATAGGGTACCCATCATTTCTTCAATGGGCCGTGCAATGAGCCGTGCCACTTCTTCGGGAGATGAAGAGGGATAGTTGACACTGATATACATGGATGGAAATGTGATGCTGGGCATGTACTCTAATGGCAAACGGAAGAGCGAAATAACGCCCAAGACCATTATGCTGATGACCGTCATGATGGTGGTGATGGGTCTCTTGACCGCAAATTCAGACATTTTCATGTATGTGATCTCCCAAAAGGGTGTGGCACACGATGCCGGACTTCAATGTATAACATTGAAAAATAATAAGTTAGTTGATTTTATTACACAATAAAAGAAAGTGTTTGCTTACTTATTTTGAAAAAATATGCGGAAAGCGATTCTGTGTCAACGGGTTAGACAGAATTAGAAACCGAAATTGTGATGATTAGACGAAGCGTATACTGGCAAGGTTCCCAGGATGAGATGAATTGGGATATATATCGATTAGAGTATCGTTTCGGCAAAGGCCAAACTCTCGACGTCGAGTTTGCGATAGTCGGGGATTTCGTAACGATTGCCGTCGGCATCCCGCAACAAAACACGTCCGCCGCCAACAACACGTACATCCCTTCGGCTGCTGGGAATTTCAAACATGCGTGGGCCTCGGTCGGTATCTACTGTCCATTTGGGGATATGGAAGTTGGTTTCTATGGCATGGATTTTAATGATCTTAGGGAGGTAGTAGGTTTGGTTGAGGGCATCTTGTACTACATCTAAGCTGTCCTGATCGAGTTGGCGGATGTTTTCGATGATGCCGATCTCGTCTTTTTGATCGTCTTTTACGACGATGAATTCATCGGGTGCTTTGAGTGGGAAGGCCCGTTCTACGGTCACATTTTCGTAGATTTCGCCCGTTACTTCTAGGGCGAGGTCATGAAAGGCGTTGATATAAAAGTGGGCGTCTTGGGGTAAAATATTCAGTTCGTTTGTCAGTTGGCTCATAGGATTCAGGGATTAGGGGTTCGGGAGAATTTACAGCGCTCGGAGTTTGGACAGCTCGGTTTGCATGTGGCACAGTCGGGCATAGATGCCGTCCTGGGCAATAAGTTCGTCGTGTGAGCCAATTTCGGCAAGTTCACCATCTTCGATGATCAGCAAGCGATTGGCATGTTTGAGTGTGGATAAACGATGGGCAATCGCAAAGGTGGTGCGCCCTTGGATAAGGCGATGAAGCGCCTCCTGAATTTGTGCTTCGGTCTCTGTGTCCATGCTGGATGTGGCTTCATCGAGAATGAGGATGCGTGGATCGCGTAAGATGGCTCGGGCGATGGAAATGCGTTGGCGTTCGCCACCGGATAGACGCACGCCGCGTTCACCGACTGGGGTGTCGTACCCATCGGGTAGGCGAAGGATAAATTCGTGGGCATTGGCCGTTTTGGCGGCGGCCACGACCTCGGCCAAAGAAGCATCTGGGTTGCCATAGGCGATATTTTCGGCAATGGGGCCGTTGAAGAGGAAGGGGTCTTGGAGCACCACGCCGATTTGATTTCGCAATGAGTTGAGCGAGATATCTTGGAGGTCGTGCCCATCGATGAAGATTTGGCCCGATTCGATGTCGTAAAAGCGGCAAATGAGGTTGATGAGGGTGCTTTTTCCGGCACCAGAATGCCCAGCCAAGCCGATCATTTCTCCGGGTTCGATGGTGAAGCTGAGGTCTTTTAAGACGGGTTTGCCCTGTTCGTAAGAGAAGGCGACATCTTTAAACTCAACCTTGCCTTCGATTCGCGGCAACGTGATGGCATTGGGGGGGCTGACGACATCGGGTTGGGTGTCGAGCACTTCAAAAACGCGCTCGGCTGAGGTACTGGCCCGCTGGAATCGGTGGTTGAGCCTGCACAGGCTTTGAACGGGGCCATAATAGCGGAACATGTATTGGGTAAATGCGACAAAGCTGCCCAACGTTAATGTGCCTTCAAGAACAGATCCACCCCCCACAAACCAGATGATGAGCGTGCCAATGGAAGTGATAAAGGACATAATGGGGCTAAAAATGCTGCGAATGCCTGCCACGCGAACTTCGCCCTCGAACAAATCTTTGCTGATCACTTGAAATTTGCCCACTTCACGGTCTTCTTGCGCAAATGCTTTGACCACACGCACACCGGGTATTGTGTCGGCCAACAGCGCACTCAGACCCGCCCAGCGTCGCCAAAGCCCACGATAGTTCCGGTGAAAGCGTTCGCTGAACTTGAGGGTTGCGTAAACAAGCAGTGGGGTTGGCAAGAGTGTGAGGGCCGCAAGTTTGGCATCCATATAAAAAAGAATGCAGCAGATGATAACAATGGTCAATATGTCTCGAATCGCTTCTTGAAGTCCGTCACTGATAAAATCTTGGAGACGCCCCACGTCTTGTGTAATGCTGGCCATAATGCGACCGGTTTCACGTTCGTTATAAAAACTTAGAGAGTGTTGGTGCAGGTGTTGGTAAACCTCGTTGCGCAGATCGTAGGTGACGTGTTGCCCGAGTTTGGAGAGGATGTAAGAGCGAATGGCACTGAGGCTGCTTTGTGACAAATTGATGAGAAACAGCAAGCCCACGAGGAGATAAAGTTGTGAGTAAGCATCTTCCTTTTTAAACAAAGGATCAGATAAAGATATGGGGCCAAGTACATTGTCAATCAGTTCACTCATCAACAAGGGTGGCAAGAGACCAATGAATGTGGCTGTTAGCAGCAAAAAGAGGCTGAGCGTGCCAAGTTTCCAGTGAGGGCGTGCATACATGAGTAAACGCGTCAGGAGTTTGCGTGTGTCTAAGCAGTTGGGACAAACATCATGTCGAGGGGGAATAACTGTGCCGCAGGTCTCGCATCGTACACCTGAGGCAGAGCGCGCCAGTTTTCCGCGAAGCAATTTGTCGTTTTCGATGCCTGGTTGTGCTTCTTTGACCAATGTTTCTAAGGTTTTGGCAACGTCGCTAAATTTGGGGTTGAGACCTTTGGTAAACCGTGAGAGTGTGGCACCGCTGTTGGCTGTGCGGGCTTTGAGCTGCCCGCTTCCAACAAGGTCTTTCACTTCGATGCTGGTGATTTCAGATAGAGGCAATCGAACAATGTCTGGTGGACCGCCGCCATCGGGACTGTAAGCGATGAGTTGATGGTTGGTCGCCAATAACCAAGCTTCACCAAAAGCGCCATCGAGGCGAATGTCTGATGTGGTTGAAAAATGAATGGTTTCGTCAGGTTGGAGGATGTCTGAGAGTTTGGCGTGTATTTCGTCTGGAAGGGATTCTTCTAAGGTATCAGTGGGTTCTGCCACGTGTTAGACTCCAAATGGGACAATAGATAAAGAGAGTGTTTACTTACTTAAGATAGTCTACAAATGGGGATGTGCAAGTTTAAAAAATACTGGGCGCACATTGTGAGGAGCCTATATCGTAACTGCGAGGAGGGCACATTGTGTGAGCTACCTACTTGAAAACTTTAAGATGCGTTGCCACATGGGAGGATGTATTTCGCGATACCAACCTTTTAGTCGGGCCGGCAAGTCGGGGGGGAATTCGGGCATGGGTGGAAATTGCGCGCGTATTTCTTGTTCTTTAAGATCTATATTGATCGGCGCAAGATAATTGTAATTGGGAGAGAGGGTGATGCTGAGAAGTTGGCGTTTGTGGTAATTTTCGATGTTTTCTTGTGACTTTTTGAGGTGGTCGAGGTAACGGTAGATGATATTGCGCATCCTGGCATTGTATCGGGCGATGTCTAGTGTTAGATTTTGGGCCATCTCGCGGAGTTGTTTTAAATCGAGTTGGACATCGGCGGTTTTGTGTTCTGGGTAGTCTTCGGGCCAGGTTTCTATGTTGAGGCACGTTTGGCACGTTTGGCGATCTGGGAATACACACACGAGTGTTTCGATTTTTTTGAGGAGGTCTGATCGCAAAACAGGAATCTGTTGCTGGGCTTCTAAAAGAAGCTCCTGTGCTTTTTCTTGGAGGTTTTCGGCATCTTTGCGCTCTTGTAGATGAGGGGGCAAGACACTGTTGTCTTTGAGGATTTTGCCAGCGACTCTGTCTTCTTCACTGGGCGCAAAATATCCTCTGAGGTCTAAGGGTTTGCCTTTTTCGGGTAGGTTGGCGATTGCTTCGTCTGATGCGGCTTCTTTGAGCATGTCATCAACAGATCGGAACTGGGGTTTGCCATCTGCTGTTCGAAGTCTTGGTTTTTTCATTGCCAGATTCCTCGATATCAATGGTTGGTTTGGGGCTGTCCCTTAAATGTGGTTTAATAATATGGACACGTCAAGTATATTAACTGTTGAGATTTGAGTTGGATTACCTTCATATTTAGCCCGGTTCATTCATGAAAAACCATATGAAAAAACAAGATAAAGCAAAAATGTATCGCGGTGTTTTGGACGTCGCCGATTTTGAGTTGGGTCACACATTGGGTTCTGGTCAGTGCTTTCGGTGGGGCCGCGATGTGGATGGGTGGTGGAAGGGGATTGCATATGGTGTGGCGATTCATTTGAAGCAAGATGAGAGCGGGTTACAATTTTGTGCCTCCTCTGAAAGTGTTTCTACCTACGCTGGCGAGATGGACTTGTCCGAATTTTTGCGTTGGTATTTGCGGCTGGATGAATACCCGCGTTTTCGGGTCTCTCGAGATGATAAATATTTGCGCCAAGCCCGGGATTTAATGAAGGGGTTGAGGTTTGTTCGTCAAGATCCTTTTGAATGCATCATTTCATACGTTCTTTCCGTGCAAGCGCATATGACACTGACCAAACGGCGCATCAATTTAATTGCCCGAACGGTTGGGCATCCTGTGGATTTTGATGGCAAACGTTATTGGGCTTTTCCAATACCGGATCGGGTGGCCACATTGGACGGGCAATTTTTTAGAAAACAACGTTTCGGGTGGCGATCTGAACGGGTTGCTGATTCAGCGGGGTTTGTTGCGCAGCAGTTTGGGTCTGGCGATGCCACTTTGGCACAATGGCGTGCGGTCAATGATGCCTTGCTTGAGCGATCTGGAAGTGGTGTGGGTTTGAAGGTGGCGAAGTGTATTGATCTTTTTTCTTTAGAACGATTGCATTCTGTACCTGTGGATACCTGGGTGCGAAAGTTTGCTGAGAGTTGGTACGGTGTGACGGGCAGTGACGCAAAGATTTGTAAATGGGGCGAAGATCGGTGGGGCAAGTGGGCGGGCTATTGTAACGAGTATTTGTTTTCTTATTATCGCGAATTACATGGAGGGACGCTTTATGATAAGGTACTGTCTTTTAATGCGTCTGATGAGCCTTCGGCAGAATTGCCTTTTGACATGGTTTAAAAAATAAAGCTGGACTCATTAACTGTAAAAGGGAGCGATCATAGGTGATCGCTCCCTTTTTTTAATTGCATGTGCTGCAAATGCTTACATGAGTCTCCTGTGATACTATGTTAAATCCATTTACGCATATTTTGGGTTGCCAAAACCATCGTTGACGACGTGTGATCGTGCGGGTATTTCGGATTTGTGCGGAATGACAAGATCCAATTCTGTGCTGTTTTCTATGATCGTACCATCCCCCACGCGCACACCATCTCCCAGGCAAATACGCCCCGGAGCGCGGGCGCCCGACCGCACTGTGCCAATGACGACCGATGAGGCGATTTGACATTTTTTGCCCGTATCGACAAAGCCATATATATCGGTGCCGCTTCCTACAGTTGATTCGTCGCCAATGGTGACCGGGCCTAAGAGTGTGGCGTCGGTGCCAATTTTGACAAAGTCTCCAATCACGGGATGGCGTTGACGGGCTTTTTCGCTTAACCCACCCAGTGTGCATGGGTAAATGACACAGCCAGAGCCAATGATTCCAGTTTGGCCTGTTGTGAGACCGCGATGTGGGTGTTCGAGGAAGTTGGCGTCTCCAATTTGTGTTTCAGGGTGTAGGTCGGCTTGGTAGTAGCGACCGCCTAATTCTGCTATGGCACGTGGCAGGAGAGGCACGGGCTGGCACATGAGGTCATTTGTGGCACCAGATTGGGAAAGGGTATAGGCAATGTCGTGATAGAAAAGGACACGCCAACCCGGATAGGTGCTAACGACAAGCTGGAGCTGATATGCAAATGCGGAGTCTAAGTTGTGCTGACCCAAATAATCCTCATAGGCTTCAAAGGATCTCTCCTGAATGCACGCGTCAATGCGTGGTGCAAAATCGAGCGTTGAAAGGTTTTCTTGGTTCAGGTTAAAGCGGTGACGCAAATACGCATCCCAAACAGCTGGGTCTTTGAGTGATGCAAAGCGGTTCCATAGGGCACGACGCTTGAGGTCGGGTAATTGTAAGAGCAGTGCGAATGTGGCGTGGAGCGCGTAGGTTTCAATGTCGCCCGTGTCACTTTGGGCAGCTTGAAGTGACTGATAAATCATGGCATAAAGCTGGTCGGAGATTTCTTCGATGCTCTCTGTTAGGTCTGGCGTGGATGCTGTGCTTGAGGCATTGTGAGAACCGGGGGCGACACATTCTAAGAGGTTGCCCAATACGGTTTCGAGCAGGTCGCGATTGACAAACCCGCGGCCTGAGCGTTGGGAAAGAATATCGCGATTGATGGGGTCGATGCGCAAAGCAGACAGTTCTTCTGATGTGTAGATGGACTCTAAAAGTTCGACCACTTTTTTGATGAGTGGCCGTTTGCCTTGTTCGTGTATTTGGTCAAAAAGGGTGGCGCTCAATAGAAACCTCGGGGGAAGGCGATGGGTAATGGACAATGGACAATTAAAAACAGTTATGACAATAGGCTTTCTACGTGCGATTTTAGGCCGTCGTAAACCGGTGTGGATGGGGCCGATGCGCCGACGGCGTTGAGTTTGTCGAGGCTGTAGATGCGGTGGCAGCAAAAAGAGGCGTGCCCGGGTTGGGCTGCGAGATGTTCGGCAACAGGAATCTCATTTATCTGGGGGCGGTCAACGCCGAGAATGTCGGCGATGATGAAGTAGAATTCACGCGATTCGATAATTTCTGGGCCTGCTGCTTGGAATATTTCGCCATAAGTTTTCGTGTTGCCCAACATGCTGAGCATGAGGTTTGATAGGTCTTTGGCTAGTATGGGTTGTTGTAGGAAGTGGCCCCCCCCGATGAGTTCGAGTGGTTTGCCCGCACGCATGTGTTCGATGAGGTTGTCATCGCGCCCATGGTTGGGCAAACACCCCAGTTTGGAACCTGGGCCGTAGATGTGGCAGGGGCGAACGACACTCCAATTCATGGTGCCGGTGTCACCGTTGATAAGTTCAAGCTCGCAAAGTCGTTTTTTGCCGCCATAAGTGCCTTCTAAGTAGTGGTTTGACGCTTCACTTTGCGGGAATTTTCTGTGGGCAGGATCAAAGACAAAGTCTGTGGAGATGAAAATAAGGTGTTCGGTCTTGTCGCGAAAGACGGCGATGTCTTGCTGGGCATCTTCGGAGTCATAACCGATGCCATCGATGACCAGATCCCAGGTTTGATTGAGGGATGAGATGGCATTCGAAAAGGCTTCTCTGTCATCTCTGTTGACCGTAATGGGTGTGATGCCATCTGCGAGGGGGCGTTGGCCCCGGGTTATTGCCCAAACATTGTGCCCTTGTGCAAGGGCTTGGTGTGCGGTAGTACCGCTGACAAAACCGCTGCCACCGATGAGGAGAATATTTGCCATGGCAAGCTCCATTTGTTGGTTATCGGGTTGGTGGAAAAGCTAATGGATTGAAAGGTAAGGAAAAAGGGGCGATTCATCAACTGTCTTGCTATCGATTGGCAGACACCGCAAGGGAGTGGGGAGGGCTGAGTCGGAGGTAAGGTCTATTTGGGCCGCTTTTTGTTAGCTGCCCGTAGAGCGGTAGTGGCGCACGCCAATTTTCCAGATTTGGAGGGCTATGATGAGGAAAGCGATGCCTATGAATGGAGAGATGTAGTGGCGTATTACCGGAGAACCGAATGGGTCTGTGCGGTCTAATAATGCCAAACCAGGGAAATAACTGACGCTGGCGAGGGGGACGACGTAGGTGAAGAATTTGCGAAACCACGCACGGTAGACCGAGAGTGGGTATTGCGCGGTTTGTACGCCGCCATAGGTGAGGGTGTTCATGAGTTCGAGCGATTCAGTGGTCCAAAAGGCGACGGTGGCTTGCATGACCATGAGGGCATAGAAGAAACAGATGCCCCCTATAATGGCGAGGATGCACAGGGCGATTTTTTCGGGTGACCACGTGATGTGCAGGTGTTGGTTTGCCCAAATAAAGACAATGAACCCTTGGCTCAGCCTTCCGACACGGCGAAGGGTGAATTCTTGACCTGCCAGTTGGAGGGCCGTGCTGCGTGGGCGAAGCAAAAGACGGTCAAAATCACCGCCTTTGACCATGTTGCCAAACATGTCAAAACCACGGGACATGGCATCGGTAAAAGAGAAAGCGGTATTGACTATGGCATAAAGTAGGGCTATCTCGGGGAGTTGCCAACCGACAATGTGTTTGAAACGGTCAAAAAGGGCAGCGATGGCGATAAATTCGATGCCCGTGGCCAAGAAGTGGCCAAATGACAGCATAACAAATGAGGCCCGATATTGCATCTGGCCGCGTAATGAGATGCTGATGTAATGGCCGTAGAGTTTGAGCGCATTGATCATTTTATTTTAGCCTCCTTGCACCACAAGGCGACGGGTGGCCCGGTTTAGGATGACGTGCCCAAGTCCTGTGAGTATGGCTATCCAAGCCAGTTGGAAGGGCAGATGGGTCCAGATGTCGGATGGGGGTATTTGGCCCAGATAAAAGCGGAAGGGTATGTCCATCATGTATCGAAAGGGCAGTGCGTTGAGGGCGGTTTGTGCCCAGTCTGGAAAAAAGAGCAAGGGCAAGGTCATACCCGAGAGCAACCAGGTGGCTGCGCTGAGTAAGGCACCAACGCCATCACCCGAGAGGGTCCAAAGCGTGGAGATGTTGAGGAGGTTGGTGATGGCTGCGCTGATGAGAATGGCACAGATCATGGCGATTATAAAGGCGGATGTTGCATACAGGTTTGGAGGGAGTTGCATGTTAAAAAAGAGTCCGGCGACGATGAACATCGGCAGGGCGCGAAACACGCCTGGGGCTGTGCGCTGGGCGATGGCCCGGCTGAACCAAAAAAAATAAAGGTTGGCGGGGCGTACAAGTTCATAAACGATGTTGCCAGAACGGACGAGGGACCTCACGTCGGGGTCTGCGCTGAAGGGGACGAGGACGAGGAAGGCTTGGGAGAGCCAGAGGTAGGTGACGACGTGGTCGTAGGTCATGGGTTGGATTTGGGTAGAGGACCTGAAGAATGCCTCGAATATCATGATGCGGATGAGGCCCCAGAAGAATTGGGTGCCAAAACCTGCGAGTGCTGCGGCCCGGTATTGGAGCAGGGTGCGGACACGGGCGCTGAGCACGGCGAGGTAGGGTTTGAAGGGATAGATGAGATTCATGGGTATGGTTGGGTCCTTTGTTCTATAGCTTTTGTTCTTTGTAAAGTCGCGAGATGATTTCTTCGATGGGTGTGTTTTCAACGAAGAGATCTCGAACAGGATGTTGGGCGGTGATGCGCTCTGGATCGAAGGTAAGTTGCACGCGGTGCCCATCGGTTGAGATGACTTGGGCATCGGGGTCTGCAATTTCACTTATGGATTCTAAGTCGACAATGAGCCTGCGCTCTCGGGTGACGTTTGATCGCAAATTGTCAAGTGTGCCGTCGGAGAGGATCGTGCCTTGGCCAATGACCATGACACGGGTGCAGAGGGCTTCGATGTCGTCCATGTCGTGGGTGGTGAGTATGACGGTGACATTGCGCTCTGTGTTAAGTTTTTTAATGAAGTCACGCACGGCGAGTTTGGAAACCGCGTCGAGGCCGATGGTTGGTTCGTCGAGAAAGAGTATGGGGGGGGTGTGAATGAGGGATGCAGCCAAGTCGCAGCGCATGCGTTGGCCGAGACTGAGTTGGCGCACGGGGGTGTCGAGCAAAGGTTCCAGGTCGAGCAGGGGAATGAGTTCATCACGTGTGTTGACGTATTGGTCTTGGGGGACGCGGTAGATATCGCGCAAGAGGTCAAAGGATTCGATGACGGGCAGGTCCCACCACAGTTGGGTGCGTTGGCCAAAGACCACGCCAATTTGGGCCACATGGGCAATGCGATCTTGCCATGGGGTGCGGCCTAAGATTTCGCAACGGCCTGAATCGGGGACCAATATGCCAGAGAGGACTTTGACGGTGGTGGATTTGCCAGCCCCGTTTGGACCGATATAACCGACCAATTCACCGGGTTCGATGGTGAATGAGACGCCGTCTAAGGCTGAGATGGTGCGATAGGTTCGATGAACCACACCGGTGAGCGCACCCCATAAACCGGGGCGACGTTGGGCAATTTGGAAGGTTTTGATCAGGTTTTCGACGATGATTTGGGACATGGCGGCCTCAATAAGTGGTATTCTGAACAAAGCAAACAGGTGCTATGGTGGGCAAGGCAGAATATAAGACAGGTAAGTGGGTGTGTGTGTTTTGCAGATGTGTTTTTTATTGGGATTTTAGGTAGGATGTGATACAAGCAAAGCGGTTTGGCACCTAAGACGCCCGAGGAAGTGTTGGCAGGAATGAGGCCTGGAAATCGCCTGTGTTTAGCGGCTATATGGCATTTTGGTTGTTGAGAGGTAACGTGCTCTGCGTAGCACTACGGCCATCTATTGACCTGCTCAAGAATCGTCTGGGCTACTTCCTCTATAGTGAGGTCATTGGTATCGATACACAGATCACCGATTGCGTCGCGTTGCAGAGCTTCAGTGGTCGTTGCTGCCTTTTCGGCGATTTGTTGGAGGATCGCAGTGGGTTTTCCGTTTAACGCATCACCTGCAATTCTTGGGCCGAAGCCTTGCGCCCGGCGCATGATTCTGTGCCTCAACTGCTCAACGCCAGCATGAAGTCGACATAGCGTGAGCCTCGTTTCTTGCAGCGCATTCGTGTAGAGCTGGACCGTGTCGGGGTGGTCGACTGGACCGACGACAATGAGACACTGGGCACCGCTCGCGTGGAAGGTTTGCCACATGGCAGCGAGGTTGTGCGCCTTGATATGGTGGTTGTTAGGATCATCCTCTGGTATGGGTTGGCAGAAG
>Ga0115002_10007501_pt1 | contig 12268 bp, 10 predicted proteins | sample ArcticOcean_MG_C_8_FD_89576 | JGI IMG/M metagenome (GOLD analysis project Ga0115002, IMG submission 89576) | Marine microbial communities from western Arctic Ocean - ArcticOcean_MG_CB11_86 | ecosystem: Environmental > Aquatic > Marine > Oceanic | place: Arctic Ocean: Canada Basin | collected...
ACCGCCCCCAGCATTGCCAAGGCCTTTGGCGTGGCCCATGTGTTGAACCAGGATGCGCTAAAGCTGCTGGTTGATCGCTATGGGGACGATAAATTGAACCAGGCCCGCCTGCGCATGGCCCATACCCCACAGGGGGCGACGTTGATCGAAAATCCGGTCAGCGCCGCGCCTGGATTCCAAATGGCCAACGTCTTCGTCATGGCGGGGGTGCCGGAAATCATGCGGGCGATGTTCGACGGCATTGGCGACCGCATCGCGGGCGGCGCGCCCATGTGCATAGCCACGGTGCGCTGTGATTTACCCGAGGGCCAGATCGCCTCGGATCTCGGCGCCCTGCAATCCCGTTTCGACGATGTCGAAATCGGTAGCTACCCCTTTTACGCAGACGGCAAGGCCGGGTGCGATCTGGTGTTGCGCTCCCCGGACCCGCACCGGATCGAGGAAGCGACGGCCCAGGTCCAAGAACTTGTGCGCACCATGGGCGGCGATCCTCAACGCCAGGACGGGGCCCCATGACCTCGGCGACAGCGGCGGTGCGCAAGGCTAACGCGGCGGATGCCTCCGCCATCGCCCACGTCTATGTGCAATCGTGGCGGGCTACATACCCCGGAGTTTTGCCCGCCCGGGTGCTCCAGGGTATGAAGGAGGTGCGGGAAACTTTGGCGTGGTGGAAGTCCCTGTGCGGCGCCAAAGCGAATGAGGCCACGTTCGTCGCCCAAGACTCACAAGGCCCGGTGGTGGGGTTCGCCTCCGCGGGACCGGAACGGGGTGGCTCCGTCGCGCACCGTGCCGAACTTTACACGTTATATTTGTTAGAGACCCATCACCGCCGGGGCCTGGGCGCCGCCCTGGTGGCGGCCTGCGCGGCCCAGCTGTCGGAATCCGGTGCTGATTCTATGGTTGTCTGGGTCTTGGCGCAGAACCGAGCCCGGGGCTTTTATAAGACCCTTGGCGGCACGCGCCACGGCAACAAGATGGTTCTTGTGGGCGGCAAGCCCGTGCGCGAAGTTTCCTACCTGTGGCGCGATCTGGAATCCCTGGTGGCCCTAGCCCGCCGCTAAGGTAATTCGTTCGCTGCTCCGGAGCATTTATTCTCTGCTGCTCCGCACCATTGGGTTTGCACCACTAATCCGGGGCGGCGTATTGTGCCCCAGTGCCCGCTTGGCGGAATTGGCAGACGCTGGGGACTTAAAATCCCTTGGCCTTACGGCCGTGCTGGTTCGAGTCCAGCAGCGGGCACCAACATTGGGCAGAGGATGTTATGAAACTTTTATTGGGTGTCGTCATCGTGTTGGCTGTGTCTGTTACGGTCGTCGGAACTACCTGGCTCTATACCGGCAGTCAGGCACTCGCCCAGGCAGCCTCCAGTGCTGACATCCCCCCGAAAGGCGCACTTGTGCTGGATGATTCAAATGGTGCCTGGTTTGACAGGTCGCTTGAGGTTCGCGGGATCCAGCTGGTTGTTGCTGGCGCGGTGGGTGGTCAGCCCGCCGTTCCCGACATATGGGCCGAAAAAACAGCACAGATGATCAAACTGCTTATCGACCCGACCGCGCCAACCGCAGATAAGGCAGCGCAGGACAGAATGATAGAAACCCTGGCAGGCGTCCCGGGCACATGGCATCAAGGACATCAGGCCGGGCAACGCATCGGATATGGCAGCGGCGATGGTTACAAGACCAATCCGCTACCTGACAGGGGTGTTAGACACTACAAGGGTTATCAGGCTTGGCTCGATAGAACAGTCCATGATGACATGGTTTGGTACATGAACCCTGACAGCCTGTTTAAAGGCGATGATGATATCGTGGAAATCATGGAGCATCTTTTGCACACCTTGCATTTGTTTGGTGTCAGAGGCGCAGTGGAGGGCTCTGTCGAAGCGCTAACATGGGATGATGAAAGCGCCGATTTCCGTACAAAGGAATTGTGGCTTGCCATGAAGGAAGCCATCGACAGCAAGATCTTCTCCGTCTTGGACTATGGCGATGGCAATCCAGAAGGGCATTTGGCACCTCTCATGATGAAAGAATATATGTATCTGCTTAATTTCAGCATGTGGTCTTTCGGTAAGGAATTTTGGGATAATGGTGGCTCGCTCGCGCCGGAATGGTCAGATAAAGCCCGCACGCCGAATGACGTTCTGAAGCATAACCCGCTCGGCCATAAATTGTTTCTCACCTATTTTGATCCGGTATTGACAATGCCAAGTGTGCAGACCCTGAGAAGCATGTTTAAAGATAATGACGGTGGGAAGTCAGGCTATATAGCTGACTGATAGGCTGATATTGCCCCTGGGGACTTAAAATCAATCCCTTGGCCTTACGGCCGTGCCGGTTCGAGTCCAGCACCTCGTCGTTGAACTTCAGGCGCCCAAGCAGAATCGTGAACTGCTTCTCGATCAACTCCTCGCTCGCATATTCACGCGGAGGAGGAGATCGCCAATAAGCTTAAAACTATAACTGGCACAAGAAAAACTTAATTTTTTATATCAAATTTTCCACTCAACACAAGCATTTCAACGCACATGAAACAGATCCAATACGAAGAGTGGTCTCACGATAATTATAAAAATTAAAACTAACTCTAATCAGGCTCTCTAAAAGATTCTTCGAAAGCCTTCAATATCGGGTAAGTAAAATATGTTATTAACCTTCTCGTTCCAACCTTTAGATCTGCATTAGCTTGCATGCCCTGGGTCAATAAAAAATCACTCGGCATCTTTGTTGAACTTAACGGTGACGTCTCTACCCTGGCCCTATAAAAAAGGCCGGCTTCTCCTGAAAGAGATTCAGTAAAAGTATCTTGCGATATGAAAATTAACTTCCCTTCGATATCACCGAACTGCTGAAATGGCATTGAATCGATCTTCACAGAGACCGGCATGCCTAGACGAATATCACTGATGTTCTTCGGGTCAATATCTACTTCTAAAAACAATGGTTGATCAATTTGAACTATTGTTAAAATCATATCGCCTACGCTAACAACGCCACCCTCTGAGACTGCAGGGAGGTCTAGAACTATTCCACTAACCGGTGCCCTTACGAGAATATTGTCGAACGATTGTTGCAGCTTTACGCGTTCTTGTTTTAACTGCGTAAATTCTTCAGCGCTAACAGTTAATTCTCCAGACACCTTCGAAGCCCATTGGGCCTGAAATGCACTCTTATCAGCTTGTAGGGTGGATATATCAGACACGACCATTCTCGCTGAATTCAGTGCGTTGAATTCAGCTCTCTTTGCCACAAGAAGACTATCTTCCGCAGCAAGAAATTGGAGAAGGGTCCCTATTTTTGCGTCATATAGGTCTTTCTGAACGTCTCGTAACTGTTCTTTTATCGCCGTTTGTTCTCTAGAGATATCGACAGATTCTTTTGCCGATATTTTTTCAGACTCCAATCGAGACAATTTTGATTCGAAGGATTTAACCATCTGCCGGTACTCAGAAACTCTCTTTTGTAAAGTATCCAAATTCAGCGGGTCTAAATCGTCGCCATTAATCACCTCCACTGCCCCTGAGATCAGTGACCTCTCCAGCTCAATCCTCTTTATTTTAAGACCCAAATTATAGATAAGCTCTTCATTTTGTTGAAGATTAGTTAAAACGATGATGTCATCTAGCTCGACGACAACATCGCCTTTTCTAACCATGTCCCCACGTTCAACTGTTATGCGCTTTACTGTCGAGCTAGCGTTAGATTCAATGATTACATTAGGTGTTTGAGTGGTGAATTTCCCACGAGAAGAAATAGTTGTTTCAATTTCATTAATTGAAGCAAAAACTGCCCCAAAAGTGAAAAATAGCAAAGCTACTACTGTTACAATCATGAGAGGTTTTGAAGGACTTCTTTGATATATAGCGTCCGTATCCGCAATAGATTCGTCGCTTAATGCAAGATCAGACCAGGCGGAAATGTTAACTTCTCCGCCTACATTTTTTTCCTGCGCTGCCGCTGCCAAACGGATGTTTGCACTCCTTAGATGCTCTGATATCGTCCGCATAATTCGGAGAGCCGTTTCGGGGTAATTTTTGATATAATCCTTAAATTCATCGGCGGTAATTTCAGTAATAACTGAGTCACCTTTTGATCTAACGCTAGCGCTTCGAGGAGATCCGTCAATAAGCGCCATCTCCCCAAAAACGGCATTCGGGCCAAGCTCTGCCAGAACTTTCTGGTCATCAGATGCAATCTTCAATACTTCCACAGCGCCAGACTTTACGACGTAAGCGAATTGAGCAGTTTCGCCTTCGCGAAAGATGAACTCGCCTCTTATAAAAGTTTTGTCGTTCGACATATTATTTTGCTGATTTTAAGGTTGCGGCGTTTAGGTATAGGCCAGGGTCTGCTCCAGGTCCCAAAGAGCCTGATAGCTTTTGCATTCCGCCAACAATGCATCATGTTCGCCAAACCCAACGACACTCCCTTCATTGAGGACAATAATCTTATCAAAATAGTTCATAAGCCTTAAATCATGGGTGCCCATGACCAGGGTCTTGTTATGTGAAATTTTATCAATATTTACTAAAAAATTAACTTGAGATGCTTTATCGAGACTAGAGAGAGCCTCATCAATCAATAAAACCTTAGGCTCAGATATTAGGGCTCGAGCTATTGCTAGAGTTACCCTATTACCCTGAGATAATGGGAGACCAAACTGATTAATGTCTGTCGATATTCCATCATCAAGTTTCTCTAATACAACACCTAAGTTTGTAATTTCTAGAATTTCAGAAAACTCTCTCTCGCTAATATTAGGGCTAACAATTCGTAAATTTTCCTCGATTGTAGCGCCGAAGAAAACCGGCTCGTTGCTTACCATAGAGACCTGACTGCGATACGATCCAAGGTCTATGTGCAGGTAGTTCTGACCATCAATTTCCATCACTCCAGCATTTGGCCGAAGAAATCCTTGAAAGAGACGTAGAAGAGAGGTTTTTCCGCAACCTGATGCGCCAACAATTGCTACTTTAGAGCGGGCTTCTATACTTACGCTAACATCTTTAATCGCAGGCTTGTCTCCAAAATTTACCGTAACATTTCGAAGTTCTAAGCCGCCCCTAATTAAGCAGGGTAACCCGGTGCCCACTCTTTCAGATTGACCATTCCAGATACCGCTTACAGCATCCATAGTCCGCTTAAAGCCATCCAAATCTGAAAAGAATGTGATTAGGTTTTTGACAGGTGAAATTAACTTTCCACCAAGCATATTACACGAAATAATTGATCCAGCGGACAGGCTACCTCCTAGAGCTAGGACAACGCCTACAAAAACTAGACAAATTGTCATGATTTGTTGAAGCGTAGAGGTAAGGTTACTGACAACAAGTCCTGATATTTCTCGTAAGCCAGTATTGCGCATGTTCTCCGAAGATACTTGACGCCAATTACGTCGCTGAGACGTTTCAAGCGAAAACGATTTTATAGTTTCAATACCAGAGACACTGGATTGAACCGCACGTCTTCTTGCAGTTTCAACACTCGCGCCGCGATTAACGGCTTCCTTCTCGCGCCATCGTCCAAATAGGGAAATAAAACCAATGACAATAGCGAAGGATATGACTAACGCGCCTAGCACAGGGCTGTAACCAACTAAGACTGGTAAGAAGACAATAATTCCCGCTGAGTCAAAAATTGTTGAAAGTATCTGTCTCGATATAAAGTTCTTTATAGCTATTGGAGAAGACAAAGCATTTTCGAAATCTTTAGATTCGGTAGTTTGAAACTCCTGAGCTGGAAGGTTAAGAATTTTATCGTATAGATCACCCGTAAGACGAGCTTCAATTGTTGTGGAGATAAAGTTAATCACATAATCTTTAACAAAACTCATGACCCCGCCAAATGCTAGGGCAATTAAGGCGCCAATGGTCAAAACATACAGAGTAGAAACAGCTCCGTATCCAATCACCTTATCAAGAGAAACTTGAATAAAAACAATTGGAGCAATCCCCAATAGGTGAGTTATAAGGGATATAAAAAATGTTATTACTAGAAGGCTTTTAAAGCGAAAGAATTCGGGGACGAACCAGCGCCAATTAAAAATTCTATCCTGACTGGAAACACCACTTTTACGGACAACAATTAGGGCAGTACCTGACCACTCTTTGGTAAAGTCTGCCTCATTTATAGTGAGTACTTCCTGACTAGGGTCTAGAGGGTCAATGACTTGAAAGTTATATTGTCCAATCTCATTCTTTTTTATACTTATGAGGATATTTGCAGAGCCGTTTTTGAAAAGGGCAACGCAGGGAAAGTAGTATGACCGATTTTTTAAGTCTCCAATTGAAGGTCTTATAAATTGAGCACTAACACCGTAGTCTGAAAATACTGCTTGCAGATCATTAGTCGACCTCAGCCTACCTTGAGAGCAATGTTCCTCAATTTGATCCTGAGTTATCCGGATCCCGAATTGTCTGACTAGTGGGACACCGCAAAGTGCAGCGGCCCTAAGAGTTTTTTTGTCCATTAAGTAGGCCTATTTTCATCAAAATAGCGGCGATTTGAATGAGTTCAATGCCATATTGATAGTAATTTTAGTGTTCTCAGCATACATGAAGCCACGTGGTATCAATTTAAATTATACGCAGCCGGTAAGTCGGGTTCGTTGCCTCGCAATAAAACAGGGGCTGAGAATAGATACAGCCCCTTTATAAATTTCTTATGTCAACGGCGGGGCAAAACCAGTCAAAAGTGTCCGTCATCAAAATACTTGGGACCACTGAGGCTGTTTTATAAGGGAGGATCTGGGCCATCTTGGATTGATGTTAAGCCGCTTGGCGCTGATGGTTCAAGCGGCGGTTTTGGATGGTCAGTTTTTTGATCCTGTCCCTCCTTTCGACGATGACGAAGGATGTTTCCGCTGCCAGAGTGAAGATGGCATCGTCATGCATGCTAATTTTCAGGCAGGCATCGCTCCCGGTGGATAGAATTTCGCCAACAAAAACCTCGGCCCCTGGGGTCAGCGGTCAAACATTGGCGTTTCGCACCGCCAATCCTTGGCCTTGGACTCGTTCGACCACCCCTGCCGGGACGGGCTGGGCCGCGGCGATCGAGGCGACGAAAAGCACCATCAGCACGGTTAGCGCCGCCGCCGGCGAAATCCTTAAGGAACATGTATAAATTCGTTCCATTGCTCGATATTTCTATCTGATTCTGGGTCAGTGGCCCACCTTTCTCGACCTTGGGGCCAAAATACCGAGTATGGTCGCCTCCACTGTGAGGATACGAAGCTTGGTTTTCGGATGAGCAAACTGGTGTGGCGGGCTTCTGCTCTTGGCCTAGTCGTGGTTGGCCTTGTTACCTTGTGGGTGTGGGGACCTCTGGCGTCCTTCGCTGACCCCGATCGGATTGCCGAGATGGGCGGCGAATTGAGCGGTCAATGGTACAGCGTGCCAGTGGCGGTGGTGGTGTTCGTCGGGGCCGGGCTGATGATGGCCCCTCAATCGGTACTTATTGTGTCGTCGGCGCTGATTTTTGGCCCCATCGAGGGCTTTGTGGTGATCATGGCTGGATCCCTGGCGTCGGCCATGGTGGTGTTCGCCATGGGCAGTGCGGCCCTTGGAAGTCTGTGGCGGGACCGGGCAGGAAGCCGTCTGCACAGCGTAAGCATCGCCTTGGGCTCAAAGGGCATGGTCTCCATTTTGCTGATCCGACTAATTCCTTTCGCCCACTTTTCCGCTGTTAGCCTGGCAGCTGGAGCCTCCCATATTCGGTTCTGGAATTTCATCATCGGCACCGCCATTGGCATGACCCCCTGGGTGATCGCGACAATGATCGTGACAACGCAATTTTCTCGGGCCTTCGCCGACCCGACGCCTGGCAACATCGCGCTGCTTGTGGTGCTGTCGGTGTTGCTTGTTGGCGCCATGATCTGGGTGGGGCGGAAATACGGATCACGGTTTCGTTCGGGCGGGCCCGACCAAGGATCCGCCCAGTAAAATCACCTACAAGAGATTGGTATTTCACCGCCTCATGATTTCAATATTCCAACAGCAAACTGACCTTGCGTTTCCTACGAAACTTGCCAAGCGCGCCGAAGGGGAGGCCGCCTATGCTGCAAACCTAACCGCGCTTGGTTCAGCCATGGGGGATTTACGGTCGCCATCCGATCCAGAATTGGCGTCGGTATTATCCGTTGTCAACGAAACGGGTGACTTGGCGCGCTTGGAAGCCATTGCTGCCGATTGGCGTGGAAAGTTCGATGACGTTGTGATCCTGGGCACCGGAGGTTCCAGTCTTGGTGGCCGGGCCTTGACCACACTTGCGTCACACCGCAAAGGCCTACGGGTGAATTTCCTAGACAATCTTGATCCACACACGCTGGATCAATGGCTGGCGACAACGAACTTGGCCAAAACCGCTGTTGTGGTGATCTCGAAATCGGGGGGGACGCCGGACACTTTGGTGTTAACCCTGTTGATAGCAGCCGCTTTGCGCAAGCGTAGCCAAAACCACATCGCCAATCAGTTCCTTGTCATTTGCCAACCTGGAGAGAACCCTCTGCGGTCCTGGGCGCAGTCCGAAAGCATTTCGGTCATCGACCACGACCCAAACCTAGGCGGAAGATTCTCAGTCCTGTCGGTGGTGGGGATGTTGCCTGCCCTGATGGCGGGGCTTGACGCCAGGGCAGCGCGCCAGGGTGCCGCGGAAGTGTTGGCGCAGGCCCGGTCTGCCTCAAATGCCGAGAACAGTGCGCCGGCTGTCGGAGCGGCGCTGTCGGTGGCCTTGATGCGGGCATGCGATCTTCCGATTATCGTGATGATGCCCTACGCCGATCGGCTGGCGCCCTTTGCCTTGTGGCACCGCCAACTATGGGCCGAAAGCCTGGGCAAACAGGGCTTGGGATCGACCCCGCTTCACGCGTTGGGACCGGTGGATCAACACAGCCAGTTGCAGCTGTATTTGGACGGACCTGCGGATAAGTTTTTCACCCTGATGATGGTGGCAGCCGACGGAGCCGGACCCAAAGTGCCCGAGGCTACGGCTGCCAAAATGGGTGCGGCCTATTTGGCCGGGGTGACGGTTGGAGATTTGGTTGCGGCACAACAGGACGCAACGGCAAAAACCTTGGCGGCCAATGCCCGACCTATTCGTGTTTTTGAATTACCAACAATCGACGAGCGCGCCATGGGCGGCCTGTTTATGCATTTCATGTTAGAGACGATTTTGGCGGCGCGACTGCTGGGCGTTAATCCTTTTGGCCAGCCAGCTGTGGAGCATGGCAAAGAAATCGCCCGTGACTTTCTCGCTCGAATCTCCAAAGTCGAGAAACTTTGATCCGCACAACAGACTGCTACGTCTCCGGATCGATCATGCGGTGCATGTGAACGATAAAGTACCGGATATTTGCGTCGTCTACCGAAGCCTGGGCCTTGCTCCGCCAGGCCCCCAGGGCGGATTGATAGTCGGGGTAAATCCCCACCAGATCCAAGCCCTCGGTATTGACGAACTCCGTGCTTTGGGGGTCCTTCAATTCGCCGCCGAATACCAAGTGCAATAATTGCTTTGCCATTGCTGTCTCCTTTGGGCGAAAAATTTCGCCGGCAACTTTTCGTGCGACCGAGGCCGATTGGGATTTCTATTACGCCTTGGCACACTCCTCCACGATCATGAATGGAAATTCCTAAAGATTTCCAGTACGGCGGCGGCAACGACTGCCCCGCCTGTTGAGAGTTGTGGCGAGGTTGAGCTTCGTGATGGCCGTTGCCGCGTCGCCGGTGGCCGCTGACCCCATTAAGGTCGATCTTGAGCTCGTCCTGGCGGTCAATATTTCGCGCGGTGTTGATGAAAACGAAGCGTGGCTCCAGCGCCAGGGATATATCAGGGCGTTGACCGATCCGAGGCTGATCGACGCGGTCCAGGGCGGCAGGTTGGGGCAAATCGCGGTGACCTATGTCCAATGGGCGGGGCGCGGCCAAACGCGCCAGGCCGTGGCATGGTGGGTTATAGGTGACGCCAAGGCGGCGACTGATTTCACAGAATTGCTGACCGAACAGGACATCCTCCGCGGCCATTAGACCTTCCAATCCGGGGTGATCGACTTGGCGATCTCCATCCTGGAATTCAATGATTTTATTGGGCTCCGAAAGGTGATCGATATTTCCGGGGATGGTCCCAACAATGTGGGCGGCAACGTCGCCCTGGCCCGGGATAGCGCCTTCGCAAGAGGCATCACCATCAACGGTCTGCCCATCCTGTCGGGGAACCCGGGCGGCCACCTCACCCTCGCCGATCTCGATGTGTATTATCGGGATTGCCTAATCGGCGGCCCCGGAGCGTTCGTTGTGGTGCCCCAGGAATTCGACCCTTTTGCCGAGGCCATCCTACGTAAGCTTATCATGGACATTGCGCCAATGAACCCACCGCCGCCCCGATTAATCTTGGCCGCCAACCACCTTGCCCCGCCACGGCCATTTTTGCAGCCGCAAAAATACGTCCCCCAATGCGACATTAGCGAGCGGTTGCGGAAACAATACATTCGCAGACCGCCACCGCTGCCCGGCAACTGAATCTTGACAGGGGCGCTTTGGGGCGGTTCTGTAAGTGTCAATAACAACCCTCCACGGAGCCTCCATGCCTCCACCCAAAGCACCGGTCCACCCAGACCTTCCAAAATTTCACAACCACGGCAGGTCGGACGAATATTCCTGGCTTCGAGATGACAATTGGCAACAGGTCATGCGTACGCCGGAAATTTTAAAGCCGGAAATCCGCGAATACCTAGAGGCGGAAAACACCTATGCCGAAGAGCTTTTTGGCGGCCTCGATGACGCCAAGGTAAAATTGGTGAAGGAATTGAAGGGCCGGATCAAGGCTGATGACCAATCGGTTCCGGCCCCGGACGGAGAGTATTCTTATTACCAACGGTTCGAGGAGGAGTCCCAGCATCCGATTTTTTGCCGTCGCAAGATTGCTTCGGACGGCGAAGAAGAAGTCATGCTGGATGTGAATGTCGAAGCCGAGGGAAAATCGTTTTTCCGGGTTGTGGTAGTGGAGCATACATCTGACCACAGACGTCTGGTGTGTGCACAGGACGACACGGGATCAGAAATGCATACCCTTGTGGTGAAGGATTTGACCACCGGCGATATCATCGACAACAGCATCACAAACGCCAGCGGAGATTTGGTATGGGCGGAAGACAACGAAACATTTTTCTACACGGTTTTGGATGAAAATCATCGGCCATCGAGAGTGTTTCGCCACCGGGCAGGGGACAATCCGGAAGCCGACGCATTGGTGTACGAAGAATCCGATCCCGGGTTTTTTGTCAGCATCGGCAAAACCGAAAGCCGTCGGTTTATTGTGATTCATGCCCATGATCACGTGACCTCTGAAGTGCACGTGATCGAAGCGACCCGACCCACGGAATCCCCGCGCGTGCTGGCGGTGCGGGACCCCGGGGTGAAATATCAAATCTCACACCACGGGGATCGGTTCTTGCTGCGCACCAACGCTGACGGGGCGGAAGATTACAAAATAGTTCAGGCCCCGGTGGACAGCGGTGCCAGGGATGGATGGACGGACTTTCTGGTCCACGAATCCGGGCGCTTGGTTCTGAATTTGGGCGTGTTCCAGGATTTTTTCATCCGATTGGAGCGGGTGAATGCGCTGCCCAGAATCGTCGTGCACCAATTCAGCAGTGGCGAAGAGCACGAAATCGCTTTTGACGAAGAAGCCTTTGATCTGCACATGGTGCCGGTGTACGAATTTGACACAACAACGATGCGGTTCGCCTATTCGTCCCTGGCCACGCCAACCGAGATTTACGATTACGACATGGCCACACGCAAACGGGAACTGCGCAAGCGCCAGGAAATTCCCAGCGGACACGACCCCAAAAATTATATTGTGCGCCGCCTGAGCGCGCGCAGTTATGACGGAAAAATCGTTCCGGTGTCCGTGTTGTACGCCAAGGACACACCCTTGGATGGGACGGCTCCGGCGCTGCTCTACGGCTACGGTGCATATGGCATGTCCATGCCCCCGAGCTTTTCTACCAACCGATTTACACTTGTGGACCGGGGTTTTGTTTACGCCATCGCCCATGTTCGCGGCGGTATGGAAAAGGGATATCAGTGGTACCAGGACGGGAAGGGTAAAAAGAAGCCCAACACGTTCTATGACTTTATCGGTGCCGCCGAGCACTTGGTCAGTCAAAAATTTACCTCACCAAAGCGCATTGCCGCGCACGGGGCCAGTGCCGGTGGTCTTTTGGTGGGGGCCGTGCTGAACCTGCGGCCCGAATTGTTCGGGGCGGCGGTGGC
>Ga0115002_10007502_pt1 | contig 12267 bp, 8 predicted proteins | sample ArcticOcean_MG_C_8_FD_89576 | JGI IMG/M metagenome (GOLD analysis project Ga0115002, IMG submission 89576) | Marine microbial communities from western Arctic Ocean - ArcticOcean_MG_CB11_86 | ecosystem: Environmental > Aquatic > Marine > Oceanic | place: Arctic Ocean: Canada Basin | collected...
CGAGTATGTGGGTGGCAATGCGGTCGAGAAACCAGCGATCGTGTGAGATGATCACGGCACAGCCGCCAAAGTTTTCGAGGGCTTCTTCAAGCGCGCGCATGGTGTTCACATCGAGGTCGTTGGTGGGTTCATCGAGAAGGATGACATTGGCACCTTCTTTGAGTATGCGTGCCATGTGCACTCTGTTGCGTTCACCACCCGAGAGTTGATCCATGGGTTTTTGTTGGTCTCCACCGGTGAAATTGAAACGGGCGACGTAGGCGCGCGAGTTGACTTCACGGCTGCCAAGGAGAATGATGTCTTGACCTCCTGAGATGGTTTCCCATACGGTCTTTTTAGGGTCGAGCACATCGCGAGATTGTTCTACGTAGGCCAGTTTAACAGTTTCACCGATGCGAAATGATCCTGCATCGGCTTGTTCTTCACCCGTGATGAGGCGGAAGAGCGTGGTTTTGCCTGCGCCGTTGGGGCCAATGACACCCACAATGCCACCTGGGGGTAATGCAAAGGATAGGTCTTCGAAAAGCAATGTGCTGTCGTAGGCCTTGCGAACGTTGCTGGCTTCAATAACAATCTCGCCCAAACGTGGGCCCGGTGGAATAAAGATTTCGAGTTCGCGCTCGCGGTCGGCATTTTCACTGAGCAATTGCTCGTAAGAACTGATACGGGCCTTGGATTTGGCATGACGCCCCCGTGCCGACATTTTAATCCATTCGCGCTCTCGCTGTAATGTTTTTTGGCGTTGGCTTTCTTGTTTTTCCTCATTTGCCATGCGTGCTTCTTTTTGATCTAACCAAGATGAGTAGTTGCCTTTATAAGGAAAGCCTTTGCCATGATCCAATTCGAGTATCCATCCTGCCACGTTATCTAAGAAATAACGGTCGTGTGTGACCGCGATGATGGTGCCTGCATAACGCTGCAAATGCTGTTCGAGCCAGGTAATAGATTCGGCGTCGAGGTGGTTGGTGGGTTCGTCGAGTAGGAGAATGTCGGGCTTTTTAAGGAGGAGACGACAAAGTGCAACCCGTCGTCGTTCACCGCCAGAGAGTTGGTCGACAATGGCATCAATGGGGGGGCAACTCAATGCGTCCATTGCTTGTTCGAGCCGTGCGTCGAGATCCCAAATATCTTTGTGATCAATGATTTCTTGAAGTTCACCTTGGCGTTCGATGACTTTGTTCATTTCATCATCGGACATGGGTTCGGCAAATTTGGCGCTGATATCATTGTATTCTCTCATGAGGTCTACGTCTTCTTGTGCACCTTGTTCAACAATTTCGAGCACTGTTTTTCCGGCTTCGAGTTCGGGCTCTTGTTCTAAAAAACCAATGGTATGCCCGGGGGCGAGGTGTGTTTCGCCATTGAACTTGTCGTCTCGGCCTGAAAGGATGCGTAAAAGGGTGGATTTACCCGAGCCATTGAGACCGAGCACACCAATTTTGGCACCATAAAAATAAGAGAGGGAAATGTCTTCGAGGATGGGTTTTTTATCAATGAATTTACTGACATGGACCATCGAATAAATAACTTTGTTTGGCTCATCGGCCATGGGTATTGCTCTCCTTGTTTGGGTAGTTTGAAGCGAGTGATGTTTTAAATATTAACTTTTTGTCGCCCTAATTGATCGGGCATGCAGGACGTGGCACTGAAGCGTTTCATGCATTTTGGTTCTGCTCTCTACGCTTTGCTCTTCGCGATGTTGTTTACTGCCCATCCCATTTTGCAGTTCCGATCGCATAGTATTTATGGACAAACGGGGGTTTGGTTCTGGATGCATACCAAATACGCCAAGTGCCATCGTTGAGTTGTAGAACGGTTTGGCTGGTGGTGTAATGCGATTCCCAATCGCGTGTGGGATCGGGTTCAAAGATGGGGTTGTTTGGGTTTTTCTCCCAATGAATACCATCTTCACTCACGGCGAGTCCGAGTGCTGTGGTGTGAGGATCGGAGGCGCAATAACTGCCGTACCACATTAAATATACACCATCAGCCTTGAGCACGGTGGGATAAAATAGGCGTCCGTGTTCCCAGGCTTGATCGAGTTTGAGAACGGGGTCTGGGTGCACGGCCCAGGTTTGGCCATCCGAACTTTCGGCATAGCGGTAAAACCAAGGATCTGAGGCGACGTCGGTATACCACAATTTGTAAGTGTCGCCTTCCTTAATAATCGTGGGCGCATAACAATCCGATAGTTGGGGTGTGGACGGTGGTTCCCACTGGATGCCGTCTTCACTTGTGGTTTCATGCAGGGTGTGTGGATTGCCCAGTTCGAAGGTCGTGGAGGCAAACCACATTCTCAGCTTTCCTTTTTCACGCAGAAGGGAGCCGTCTGGGTTGCGTAGGAGCGTGGGCGTGATTACGGAATTTTTGCCGTTGCCAAATTCATAAACAGGACCATCAGGGTGTTTGGTAAAGTGAATGCCATCTGTGCTGGTGGATAGGCCAAGTTTGAAGACGCGTTCTTCAACGTCACCACGGGAGCCGGGATACCATAAGCGGTATTCGCCACTTTCATAGGCCACACAGGGAGCAAAGAGGTGCATGTCGTCAAAGTCACCGGGTTGACCGAGTGATACACACGGTCCATCCGTGTCGCGAATCCAGTTTTGAGGTTGCATCCATTTGGTGTCGCGCATGGTGTTTCCTTTAGTTCTGAACGGGCAAAATACAAACAGGGTTTGGCACATCGGCCACCTGGCCAGTGGGTTCTAAATCACCGGTTTCTTTGTTGATGCGGAATGTTACGACAGTACTTGTATCTTGGTTGCCAACAATTAAGAATGTGCCGGTTGGATCAATAGCAAAGTCTCGAGGTGTTTTGCCTTGGGTGTCGGTGTGGCCAAGTGCGGTGAGGGTGCCGTTTTCAAATGAGAATCGGGCGATGCTGTTGTGGCCTCGGTTGGAGGCGTAAACAAAACGGCCGTTGGATGTCACTGCAATTTCGGCACATGAGGGTTTTGCATCGGTGTTTTCGGGCAATGTGGATATGGTTTGCAAAGGGTTGAGCATACCGTCGCGATAGGCATAGACTATGATGGTGGCGTCTAATTCACTGAGTGAAAAAGCATATTGATCGCTGGGGTGAAAAATGAAGTGACGTGGGCCTGAACCGGGATGTGTTTTGACAAAGGGAGGATCACTGGGTGTGAGCGTGCCTTGATCGGGGTCGAAGACGTAGATCCTAATTTTGTCTTGGCCAAGATCAGGTACAAATAACAAACGGTTGTCTGAGCTCAGCACAACGGCGTGTGCATGAGGGCCTTCTTGGCGTTCTGGGTTGATGTTGGTGCCGCCTTCGTGTTGGACGACTGTGGATGCTTCGCCGAGTGCACCATCTACTTGAATGGGATAAACGGCAACGCTGCCCGTTTCATAGTTGGCACTTAAAACACATTGGCCTGTTTGATCCACGACGATGTGACAGGGAAACCCACCGTGAGCTGGTTGTTGATTTAATGTGCGAAGTGTTTGCCCTTCAATTGCATAGGCGTGAACGGTAGGGTTGTCGTCTACGGCGGTTTCTTGGTCGGCATAGAGAAATCGTTTTTGTGGGTCTATGGCAAGGTATGAGGGATTTCGAGGCCCTGTTGTGTTGCTCAAGTATGTGAGTGCGCCCGAATCCATGTCGAGATTGTAGACATAAATGCCTTCTGCTTTGCCGTCCACAAAGGGTAATTTTTCTGTGTATGTGCCAATGTAAATGGTTTGAGATGCCATGTTATGCTCCAAGGTTGTTCGTGTTAATGAGATTTATTCCTTTTATTGAACTGTATCCCCCGAGTCGATGGTGATCGCTGGCGGTAGGTCGGGTGAAAAGTGTCCGTGTCATGTGCTGCGTTTGGGTTCTATGATGTGTTTTGCCATACTTAGTGGCTCCGATTGTAGTGTTCTCTGAGGATGTCGCTGCCAAAGTCATTTGTGAGATCGCGCCAAACTGCGTGGATGTGGTTCGCGTCGGTTTGTGTGCAGTCATATTCGGCTAAGAAGGTGGTTCCGAGGACGCGATAGTAGTGGCCCTCACCACGGTTGACACCGCCTGCCCAGGCAAAGGCTGCTGTATCGAGTGATGTGGCAATGAGGTTTTTGCGTTGTGCTTCGGCAATGGATTCGGGCAAGCGTGAGACATAGACTTCGATCAGGTCATTGGTGAGGTCTCGTTGAGATGCGCTCATGTCTTTGAACTGGAGGCCTTCAATTTGCACTTCGTCGCTCACGCTTGGCACGTTGCGTGTGAGGATGTCGCTGGGGGCTTCGGCACTGATGATGGCTATTTTTTTCTGCTCGCCATCGAGTGAGGCGAGTAGGTCGCGTGCGAGATCTTCTTCTTCTTTGAGTGCACGAAGGCCTTCTTTGTCGCCGTGGAGGACTTGGGCTGGGTTGGAGCCAAAAAAGAATGGGGTGGGGGCAACGAGCGTGCCGTTGACGACCGTATAATTGATGGAGATATGGTGGCCTTCAAAGCGCCAGCTCCAAGTGGTATCGGTGCCGGGGGTGCCAAAGATGACGAGGTTGTAGAGTTCTGGGTCGCGGGGGAATTTGCGTTCGGTGCCTTCGCTTTCGGCGAGAATGGGTTCGAGGCTGATGATGGTGCGGGCTTTGGTGCGGGCTTGTTCGCTTAAGCCGGTGTCGACAAGTGCAAAGGCTTTGTCGCGTTGGTGTTGTTCCATTTCTTTGAGGCTTAACCCTAAGCGGTCGCGTGGGATGTAGTGCCAGTCGTGACGGCCTTCTGGGTTGTCAAAGGGTTGTTGGGTTATTGCGGCTTGGTCTGGACGGAGAGATGCGAGGAAAGCTGTGGCGGCGTCGGCCATGCGGTTGGCGGTGTCGACTTGGGTGTAAAGTTCTTCGAGGGACATGGGTTTTTCCTTTCGGTGTGTTATGCGGCTTGAAAATCACGTGTATGTAGTTCTTGAGCGCGTTGGTGTTCGTTTTCGGTAAAGGATGAACTTGTTGATGCTGCGATAGCGTCTTTTAATTCACTGGGGTTTTTGGCACCGCTAAGGACGAGTGAAACGTGTGGATTGTCAAGCACCCAGCGGAGGGCGGCTTGGGGCATGGTTTGTATGTCGTTTCGGATGAGGAATGAGAGGGAGTCGACGTAATCTACGCGTTCGGCGATTTCTTCGATAGAGTAGCGTTTGTTGAGGTTGTTTGATTCAAATTGGGTGTCGTGTGTGATGGTGCCTGAGAGGAAGCCGTTGGCGAGGGATTCGCGGGCAAAGATGCCTATGCCTTGTTCGCCGAGGTCGCGAATGAGGGATGTGGATTCACGGTTCATGAGGCTGTAGACGACTTGGATGGTGTCGATTTTTCGTTCGGTTGCCCAATCGCGTGCCATTTGTTGGGTGTCTTCAAATTTGGAGATGGAGTGACCGATGAGGCGAATTTTGCCTTGTTGTTTGAGGTTGGCAAGGGCATCCCAGACATCGTCCTGTATTTCTTCGGATGAAAAGGGGGAGTGGAAGAAGAGGATGTCGATGTGATCGGTGTTGAGGCGTTTGAGGCTTGATTCAACAGATTCATAGGCGCGTTGGGCATGGAAGTTGGGAGATGCACGTTGGGTGCTGTAGCGACCAAATTTGGTGGAGATGAGCACTTTTTCTCGGTCTGAACCCAAACCTTTGCCCAAAATTTCTTCGGAGATGCCGTCGCGTTCGGCATTGCCGTAAAGGGGAGCAGTGTCAAAGAGGGTGATGCCGGAATCGATGGCTGACTTGATGGTGTTGATGGCGTCGGTTTCTGCGACGCTGCCATATGCACCTGATGCAAATGCCCAAGTGCCAAGGGCTACTTCACTGACTTGGATATCGGTGCTTCCGATGGTGCGATCGTGCATGTAGAGTATCTCCAGGAGATTGTGTTCTATAAAGGTTTGAGCGGGTGCTATTTTTCGATTAATTCCAACCCGAGTGTTTTGCCTTTTTGGATGGCGGGTATTCCTTCAGCCATCCAAACGGGTGCGGGTGCATCTTTGAGGTAGTGATCGAAGAATTGAAGCAGGCGAATAGACCAGTCTTTTCGATGTGCTCGTTTACGTATGCCATGTGTTTCGCCATTGTAGTTGAGGAGCCAGGCGGGTTTGCCAAGTCGACGTAGGGCCAAAAAGAGTTCGATACTTTGCTCCCATGGTACGGCACCATCGCCTTTGTGGTGAGGCATTAACAGAGGGGTTTCGATTTTATCTGCCCAGAAGATGGGTGAATTTTCGATGTATCGCAATGGATATTCCCAGAGTGTACCGCCTATGCGACTTTGGTGGGTTTCGTATTGCATCATGCGACTTAAACCTGTTCTCCAACGTATACCGCCATAGGCACTGGTCATGTTGGAGACCAACGCACCTGCGGCGGCTGCACGAAACAGATTGGTTTGGGTGATAAGATAAGCTGCTTGATACCCCCCCCAACTGTGTCCCTCAACGCCAATGCGGTCTTTGTCAACATATCCTTGGTTGATGAGGTTTGTGATACCCGGTATGACTGTGTTGACAGCGCTTTGGCCGGGGTACCCGGTTTTGTAGACGATGTCGGGTATAAAGACCAAGTATCCTTGACTTGCATAAAGCAAAAAGTTGATATTGGCACCTGATGGTGCTGGGGGGCGATAGACGTGGAGTTGGTCTGACATTCTGGAATAAAAGAAAACGACCATTGGATATTTCTGTGTGGCATCAAAGTTTTCGGGTTTGTAAAGGATGCCTTGAAGTGAAATACCATCTAAGGATGTCCATTCGACCAGTTCTTCTGTGCCCAATAGATAATCTTTGTGTTGGGGGTTGATGTCGGAGACCTTACGGGCATTTTGGAAGTTGATATCTGAAATCCAAAAATCGGGGTATTCGGCAAAGCTGGATTGGGTATAAAGAAGGATATCGGCGTTTTTGGCTTTGCGAAGACGATTGATTTTTTTGTTTTTAACAACGACTTTTTGAGGTTCTTTACCGCCTTCTAAATTGTCGTGATAAAAGCCTTCAGATTTGTTTGACAGGTTGAAAGATGAGAGCAACCAAGTATTCTTGGGGTCACGCGCGCGTTCTTCAGGGTCGAGACGTCTATAACGAAAGCGGGTATTGTTTTTTCGACCCACGCCTTCGGTAATGTTGGTGGGCTGCTTTTTTCCCTCTGGGTCGGTGCGCCAGATATCGTATCGGTCATAAACGAGAAAGTCTTTGTCACTTTTGGTCCACCCACCTGTACCGTGGTTATCTGGTGGAGAGGGGTAGTCAAATAGTTCATTGTGTACAGGATGTGGAATTTGGGTGCAAACATTTGTGCGTTTACCCGTTTTGATGTTTTGTACAAACCACGTTTTGTTTGCGCGATCCCACCAATACAGATATTTAGATTCGGGTGAAAAATTGGGACGTGCTTGGATTTTGGTTAGAATTTTGTTTTTTTGACCTGTCTGAATGTCAATGAGATAACTGTCGTAATAGCTTGTGTCCCAAGAAATAAGTTGGCGATAAGGTATCATGCTGGTGCCAATAACATAGTTGGCATTGCCTTCACTGCCTAAGCGGATATCGGGAATGTCTTTTGTGGAGAGTTGAACTATCTTGCCGTTGTTAAGGTGTGCGACTGCACGGTAGGATCGTTCTTGTTCTTCTTTGAGGTCTTTAAGTTGCATGGGTTGGATGAAGGGATCTTTCCAGTTCCAGATGTCTACTGTAACTTTTTCATCATCAGGGGTTTCATCTTCTTCATCGACTTTTGGCTTAGGGGCTGTATTAAAGAAAAGTTTTTTACCGTCTTTGGAGAAGGCAAGGTCGCCATGTTCGCTGACCCACCAGTGAGATGGGATGCCCGGTGTGCCGAGTTTGGCAAGTTGTTTGGGGGCCTGTGTTTTGGTCTTCCAATAGTATAGGGTGTATTCTTGTTGGTCGGCGTTAAAACTGTCGCGGTTGGTGATGAAGGTTAGTTGATCGCCTTTTTCATGGAGGGTGATTTTTTTATAGTCAGCGGGGCCTGTGAGAATGGCAACCGAGTCGCGTGTGGCGGTGTTGATGGCATAGATGCCGTCTGCGGTGCTGTCTTTGCTGGCAGCGGCATAAATGAGATGTTTGCCATCTTCTGATAGGTGATAGGAGACCACATGGGCATAGCGTGTTTCAAGGCCTGATTTGAGGTCGCGTAAAACAAGCTCCGTGCCTTCCGCTTTTTTGCGGTCTTTCTTTTTATCCTTTTTCTTGTCTTCTTTTTTTGCTTCAGCGGATTCTTCTTCTTGTTTGGGTTCTTCGGGTTTCTTGGTTTCTTCAGGTTCTCTGATTTCGGGTTTTTTTACTTCGGCTTGTTTTTCTGATGCTTGCGGTTCAGGTTCAGAGGATTTCTCTTCTTCGTTTGCCTTGGATGTTCCTTCTTCTTTTGTAACTGTTGTACTGTCTGACTTAGCCTCTGTGCTGTCTTTTTTGGCTTCAAGCTTTTTTTCCATTAAGTAGGCAACAATGTCGCCACCTTCTTTTGGCATTTTGAACGACTTGACGCGCCCAATTTTGAAAGTGTCACCTGTGGCAAGCGTGAGTACGGCGAGGGTGTCTTTGGGACTTTCTTCAGGTTTTTTCTTGTCTTTCTTGGCTTGCTTGACGGAGTCTTTGAGTGCTTTAATGAGGGTAGCGAGATACTGGTTGTTGTTGTCAAAACGTGGTGATTCGCCACGTGGAATGATGTAGACACGATCATCCGAGAGGTTTTTGACGCGTAACTCAGAATCTTTTTCTTCGGGACCCACAGACAGGAAGATCCATTTGCCGTCGTTGGATATGTTGTGCCCAAGCGTGCGATTCCAGATGTCGTAGGCATCGTGGCTGAGTGGCTTTTTTTCTTGTGCCACAACTTGGGTGGCCAAAGTTAGAGCAAGAAGGAGAAGAATACGAAGCGACATAATAAAAAACCTTTCGATAGCGAGATCTTGGCGTCTGTAAGTAAACCGATATTCAATTATGCAACAACAGCTTCAGGTTTTTCACCCTTCCAAACTCTTTGGAGGTTGGCAAATACAAATTCACCTCGTCTGCCCCACGTGTCAAATGTGACACCTGCTGAATGGGGCAGAAGGAGTGTGTTTTTACATTGGAGAATGGGATCATTTGGGTCGGGCGGTTCTGATGTGAGCACATCGAGGGCTGCGCCTAAGATGCTTTTGTTTTGGAGCGTTTTGGTGAGGGCTGCTTGATCAATTACACCACCGCGACAGGTGTTGACGAGTAGGGCGTTGGATTTCATTTGTGCAAGTTGTTCTGCACCTATGAGGCCGCGTGTACTGTCTAAGAGAGGTACGTGAAGCGATACAATGTCTGATTGTTGTAGGAGTTCATTGAGATCCATATAGGTTGCGTTGCATTCGCGTTCAATCTCTGGGGTTGCTTGTCGGGCATCTGTGTAGATGATTTTGGCACCAAAGGCCGTTAAGAGTTTGGCGACGCGCTGGCCAATGTTGCCCAAACCAATGATGCCAACTGTTTTGTCGTGAATGGTATAGGTGCAAAGGCCTGTGTTGATGTCTTTATATCGGTTGTTGCGCACGTTGTAGTCTTGCTCAACCATGTGTCTGTAAAACCCGAGGATGAGTGCGATGGTGTGCTCGGCGACGTCGATGGCATTGGCACCGCCGTTGTTGGCAATGGGGATGCCGAGTTCTTGGCATAGGGTTACGTTGAGCTGATCGTAGCCCGCACTGACGAGTTGAATGAGTTTGAGGTTTTTGGCTGCCTTTAAAGCTGCATCGGTGGGTGGCGTGCCAAAGAGGATGAGAAAGTCGGCATCTTGAAGGTGCGTGATTTGTTCTGTTTCGGATAAATTGGATGGGTGAACCGTGACTTCGAAGCCGGAAGGTGCATGTCGGGTGATGCGTTCGGCCATTTCGGGAAGAATACCAGTGAAGAAGGGGACTGTGGGCATGGGACCTCGAATGTGATGGGCTGTGGAGAATGAATGCCCAATATAATAGCATTAGGCAAAAAATCAAAAGCCGACGTTAACGCGTCGGCTTTTGATTTTGAAGATGGTTAAACAGTAATCGGAATGCTGTGCGTCATGGATCATTCCTTTTGGATATTTCTTTGTCTTTTTCACCATCATATGGATCAACTTTCTCTAAAGATGACGTCTTCACGTTCGAACCATTTGACGCAGAAGGTGAGGCTAAGCATAGAAATTAGGATGAGGGAACTATATACTTCTACCAATAGCCAAGGCGAAATGGTACCTGAGATAATGTCTTTGGTTGCCAATGAAAGATTCAACACGGGTATAAGGGCTGTAAAAACGTTGAGCTCGATGCCAGGTAAAATACCAATAAAAACGGGTAGTAGTATGACAATAGTGAGGGGAGACATTTGGCTTTGGGCCTCTTTGAATGACTTTGCAAATATTGAGATTGCCATGAGGAGGGAGGCAAAAAAGATGGCCAAGGGAAGCAGAAGCAAGCTGATTACGATAATGGGAATGAAGAGTGCCAGCACTAAAAAAGACATATGGGCTATGTTGAAGGTTTCTGATACATTGTTCAGCAAGCGTGTTGCAATTTCGGGATGCACAACAGCAGCGAGAACAATTCCTAAAAAAGCAATGCTGGCAGATGTTAGCCCCGATAGCGCAATGACACCAATTTTGCCTATGATGATGTGGAGGTGTCTGACTGGTGATGTGAGCAATGTTTCAAGGGTGCCCCGCTCTTTTTCACCAGCACCCAAGTCAATGGCTGGATACATGCACCCCGTGAAACAAAAGAGAATAAAAATATAGGGAATGATACCTCCAACCGTTTTTCCGAATTGTTCTTGTTTTGAGGCCACATCGTGGCGATGTGTTTTAATGGCTTCTGTGACGCTGCGTTCAAGATTGAGATGGGCAAACCGTTCATTGAGCAATGTTTTTTCATATTCTTTTATGAGTTCTGTCAATCGATTTCGGGTAACATTGAGGTCTTTCGAAGATTTGAAATGTAGGTGAATATCTCCTGGTTCCAAATTTTTGACTTGTGCTGTGAAATTTTCGGAAAATCGAATGACGGCATCCAGACTATCTGATTGAATAAGGGTATCAATTTGTGCTTCGGTAATATTTTCAACAATTGTAAGATCTTCTCTGCTTTGTAGGATGTTTCGAAAGTCTGTGTCATTATTGTATGTAATAAGGCCAACAACCAATGTTTTTGTTTGTGCCTTTTTGGTCTGAGAAGAAATGATCTTTGTCGCTATGGTTGTTAAAATGGGAAAAAGAAGCATTGGCACAATGATCATCGTGATGATGGTTCTGCGATCACGGGTGATGTCTTTGAGTTCTTTTTTGAAGATGATCCAAATGTAGTTCATGCCTACGCCTCCTCAATAATACGGATGAATTCATCTTCTAAAGTGGGGGTTTGCATTTGGCTTTTGAAGGTTTCAAAGGGGCCATTGTAACACAGCTTGCCTTGGTGGACAATGGCGAGATCATCACTGAGTTGGTTGACTTCACCCATGCGGTGTGTCGAAAAGATAACGGTTTTGCCCGCTTCTTTACAGTCGCGAATGATACGTACAATATTACGTGATGTGACCACGTCGAGGCCATTGGTTGGTTCGTCGAAAACGATGACATCGGGGTCATGGATGATGGTGCGTACAATGGAAACTTTTTGCCGCATACCCGTTGAGAGTTTGCCAATGCGACGGTTCGCAAATTCGTTCATATCGAGCAAGTTAAAGAGGTGGTCGCGTTGGGTTTTAAATGTTGCGCCATCTAAGCCGTGTAGGTCAGCAAAGTATTTCACCATTTCATTTGGCGTGAGTCGGTCATATAAACCGGTGTTGCCTGTTAGAAATCCCAAATGCGTACGCACATCTTGGCTTTGTTGAACGGTGTCAAAACCGGCCACCGAAATCGTGCCTGTGGTAGGTTTGAGCATGGTAGCGATCATTCGTAAGGCTGTGGTTTTTCCTGCGCCATTGGGTCCAAGCAGTGCAAATACACGCCCTGGGTGACAGGTGAAGCTGATGTCGCGCACAGCATCAACCGTGTTTCCTGTGAATCCTTCACCCATTTCACGTTTTTGTTGTCGCGAGAGTTTGAAGGTTTTGGTCAGGTTTTTGACAATGACCATGAGCTATCCCCTTTTTCTTTTGCTTGTTCAATTGGTAATCCAGACCAGCTGAGATTTATTAGTGTCGAAGGGCTTTGTTGCATAAAGAATTCAAGTGTTAACGAATTGGCCAAATCCGCCGGTATTATGAGTCCAAGTCAACTTTAAAGGACTCTGGTTTTCCTAAAGCATTAAATGCATTAAGCAAGACAC
>Ga0115002_10007503_pt1 | contig 12267 bp, 7 predicted proteins | sample ArcticOcean_MG_C_8_FD_89576 | JGI IMG/M metagenome (GOLD analysis project Ga0115002, IMG submission 89576) | Marine microbial communities from western Arctic Ocean - ArcticOcean_MG_CB11_86 | ecosystem: Environmental > Aquatic > Marine > Oceanic | place: Arctic Ocean: Canada Basin | collected...
GGCTGAAGCATTTATAAAAAAAGGTTATAATATTATTTCAGGAGGAACTGATAATCACATGATGTTAATAGATTTAAGAAATAAAAATATTACTGGAAAATTAGCAGAATCCTCCTTAGTTAAAGCTGATATTACTGTCAATAAAAACATGGTACCCTTTGATGATAAATCACCCTTTGTTACTTCAGGAATAAGAGTTGGGACTGCAGCAATTACTACAAGAGGTTTGAAAGAAAAAGATGTAAAATTAATAGTAGATCTAATTGATCAGGTTATTATTAATTATGATGATGATATTATTTTGAAAACTGTATCTAAAAAAGTACATCAATTAATGAAAGATCGTCCACTTTTTATTGAATAATAATTCTAATTTCTTTTAAAAAATGTAGAATATATTATTTCTGTATAATTTGAACCTCAAAAACCTTACTCCAGTTTTTACCTGTTATAAAAAATGAATTTCTAGTTGAATTATACGCAATTCCATTAAGAACGTTTAAGGATTCAATTTGATCAACTTTCTGTTTTAGACCTGAGAAGTCAATTACACCCTCAACCTTTCCACTCAAAGGGTCTATTATTACTACTACTTCCTTTTGAAATTGATATGTATTAGCATAAATCTTTCCATTTACCCATTCTAATTCATTTAGTTTCTTAAGTATTGTTTTATTAGTTGTGGCTTGAATATATGAAAGCTCATTAAGGGTTGATAAATCTAATTTCCATATTTTTTCGGATCCATCAGATTTGTATAAATTTTTTCCATCATTACATAAACCCCATCCTTCTTTACTATTTTGATAATCAAAGGACCGTATTAGGTTGAAATTTTTTAAATCATATATAAAGCCAATATTATTCATCCAGGTTAATTGATATATAGAATCATTAATTATAGAAATTCCTTCACTAAAATATTGTTTATCAATTTTTTTAATACGCGTTATTACTCCAGTTTTGAAATTAACTTCTCTTAGACTGGATTTCCCATTAATACCAGTGCTTTCATAAAGTTTTCCTTTATAAAACTCAAAACCCTGAGTATAAGCTTCTATATCATGTGGGAACTCATTAAGGATTTTATAACTATAAAGAGTAGGTTGGGAAGAACTTAAAAGCCTTACGGATTCACTAAGCGAATATTTCTTACCATCTCTAAATAAATTAACTATTAATTTTTTGTCTCCTAAGATGTTGTTTTCAAAAACGTAAGGACTTTTTATAATAGTATTATCAATGAAAAATTTAATTGAATCATAATCAACAATAGATTTAATTGAAAAACTCAAAGTATCTCCGATTTTATAGGTTCTAGATTTAGATTCAATAATTAATTTATCAAATATTTTTTCTTCATTTATACATGATTTGAGAAAAAGTAAATACAATAGTAAAAAGCTCCATTTCATTTTAAAAATATTTAATTAAAATACTTTATAAATTTAGATTATAAATTCATTGTAATAAAAGCATTAGGGTATTATATTTGTAAATGGGCAAGTCCTATACAACCAGCTCCTGTTTAATCCCCCAGGGCGGGAACGCAGCAAGGGTATATGGTTGTAGCGGTGTGATATAGATCGCTTGCCCTTTTTTTATCAGTTTAATGAAAAAAATAGTATTAATAACAGGAGCATCTTCAGGTATAGGGAAATCTATTGCTAATAATCTTACTAATAATGGCTATATTGTTTATGGTACAAGTAGAAATCCAGTAAAATATATAGAAACTTATTCATTTACTCTTTTAAAATTAGATGTTTCAGATGAAAAATCTATAAATTTCATTCTTAAAAAAATTTTAAAAAAACATTCTAGAATAGATATTTTAATAAATAACGCAGGGATAGGTTTAACTGGTTCAATTGAAGAAACTCCAATTATAGAATTAAAAAATAATTTTCAAACAAATTTTTTTGGTCCAATTAACTTAATTCAATCAATACTTCCAATTATGAGGCACAATAATTTTGGTAGAATCATCAATATCACCTCAATTGGTGGCTATATGGGCTTACCGTATAGAGGAGGTTACTCAGCTTCTAAAGGAGCACTTAGTTTAGTCTCTGAAGCCCTTAGAATAGAGGTTAAAGATTTTAACATTAAAGTATCAACTATTGCTCCAGGTGACTTTAAAACTGATATATCTTCAAGAAGATTTCATACACCTATAAAAAACAACTCTCCATATTACAAGAATTATAAAAGGGTTTTAGATACTATAAATGATCATATTGATTTAGGAAAAAATCCAGACATTATAGCGAAAGAAGCACTTAAAATACTAAATTTTAAAGAGCCTAAACCTCACTACAATATTGGCTCTTTTATTGAAAAATCATCGTTATTTTTAAAATTTATTTTGCCACAAAAAATTTATGAATATCTTATAATCATGGTTTATAAATTGTAATTTTAATCAAAATATTGTTAAATGAAATTTTTTATTGATACTGCAAATCTAGAACAGATAAAAGAAGCACAAGAATTAGGTATTTTAGATGGTGTGACTACAAATCCATCATTGATGGCTAAAGAAGGAATTACTGGAGCTGATAACATTTTAAAACATTATGTTGATATATGTGAACTCGTAGATGGTGATGTTTCTGCTGAAGTAATTTCTACAACTTTTAATGGAATGATAAAGGAAGGTGAAATTCTTGCTGACTTACATCCACAAATAGTAGTTAAAATACCAATTATAAAAGATGGAATTAAAGCTTTAAAATATTTTTCAGATAATGAAATAAAAACAAATTGTACTTTAATTTTTTCGGTAGGTCAAGCCTTATTGGCTGCAAAAGCTGGAGCAACATATGTTTCTCCATTTATAGGTCGTTTGGATGATGTATCTACTGACGGATTAAGTTTGATTCAAGAAATTAGAGACATCTATGACAATTATGATTTTGAAACTCAAATTCTTGCGGCTTCAATTAGACATACAATGCATGTTATAGACTGTGCAAAAATTGGAGCAGATGTTATGACAGGCCCATTGAGCTCTATTACCGGTTTACTAAAGCACCCTCTTACAGATAGTGGTTTAGCTCAATTTTTGTCTGATTATAATAAAGGAAATTAGAGTAATAATTTAGTCAAATAGAATTCATTTGTAAACTTAAAAGTAAAGCACATAGGTTAAATTAAGTATTAAAATAAAAATAACTTTCAAGCGATACTTTAACACTTATATGTTTCTGTTGAATAATTATTGACATATTAATATTATGAATAAATAAAATAATTTATAATATAAAAGTTTTTCAAATAACACATTTCTTTACTCTGAATGTAATCCCTAGAATTTATCATGGTAATTATTGTTAATTACTAACAGTTTTGCTGCGGAAATTAGTTTAAAATAATAACTTATAATTTAATTGCTATTCCTCAATAAATCTGTTTCAAAACTTTTAGATGTGAAAACTCCAAATCCTTCTTTAATTACTCCTCTTTCATCAATTATAATACCTTTATTAAGTACAGTTAAAACCCATTTTTTGCTTCCTTTTTCAAAATCAACCATTGAATATTGATTATTAGTTGATATATTTAATTCTTCTTGAAATTCAAGAACCAATGAATTTAATGGCTGAATACAAATTCCTACAAATCTGTAATTTGGAAATTTTTTTTGATATTTTAAAACTAATTCATATGTATTCTTAAAATAATTGATTTGTGTTTGTGACCAAAAATAAATAACGGTTAATTTGTCATTAAATATATAGCTGCTATTCTGTTGAACAAAACTTGAATCCTCTAATTTGATTATTGGAAGTGTATTACCGGGTTGCATTAATTCTATTGCTTTATATAAACTAATAATTTCATCAACATGTTTTTTTGCTCCATTTTCAAGAGTATTGAAGAAATTTATAAATTCTTGATGAAATTTATGGTTTTTAAAATTCACTAATTCATGATAAGCAACTGACCTAAACAAAGTACTCCTAAGTTTTGATGAGGGTATTTGTTTATCAATTATTTTAAGTCTGCGAATATTAAAAATAGTTTTATCTTTTGTTAAAGAAAAATATTCATCCTGATCAAGAGACTGGTTACTTATATAGCTCATTATATATTTAATATATGGTTCAAATAAACTTAAATCTTCTTCACCCAAACTTAAATATTTTCGAAATGAAAAATAGTTAATACTATCTTTCTTCTTTAAAGTGTTATTCCCTCTTATTAATGCATACCTTTCTCTTCTATTAGCATATGGATAGATATATGCGGATTGTGTTATTTTTTGAGCAAATGGCGAAAGATTATTAATAGAATCAAATGACATCCATTTTTTTTTCTTTTCAAATAATAATGAGTCGATGATAAAAGAAAAATCATCACTATTAAAAGAGTATTTTGAAGACAAGAATGATGTTTCATTCTTTAATTGAAGATAAGTATCAATTAAAAAATTATTTTTAGCTGCCCCTATCCCAGAATAAGATATGGAAGAATCAAAGTCTTTAGTATTTACTCTGACCCAAATACTGTCTCCTGGCTCTATAAGTAATGTTTGATTCTGAGGAGGATGCTCTAATTTATATATTCCAGGTGGTAATGAATCATATTTTAAAATAAATTTATTATCTAAATCTAGATCTAATGAATCAATAAGCTTATCTCCGTTAAATAAAGCTATATACTTTGAAGATGGGTTGATAATATGTCCTCCAATAAAAATTTTTTTGTTTGAATCAGAAAGATTACAGCCAATAATAATTGTAAAAATTAAATAGTAGGAATATTTCATTGCAAATATTTAACGGGAAGTTAAAAAAAAATTGTTGAAGTTGTCTATTTTGTTACTTTTGAAGAAAAAATGTTATCAGCATCTAACCTTTCTGTTCAATTTGGAAAAAGAACACTTTTTGATGAAGTAAATATTACTTTTTCCAGTGGAAATTGTTATGGAATAATTGGAGCCAATGGGTCAGGAAAATCAACTCTTTTAAATATACTTTCTGGAAAGATTCAAGCAAATTCAGGTTCGGTAAATCTTGATTTAGGAAAAAGAATGTCTGTTTTAGAACAAAATCATAATTCATTTGATGATTATAGTGTATTAGAAACTGTATTAAGGGGTAATGTTGAATTATTTTCTATAAAAATAGAAATGGAGAATATTTATTTAAAGGAAGATTTCTCTGATTCTGATGGAATAAGAGTAGGAGAGCTTCAAATTATATATGAAGAAATGAACGGTTGGAACGCAGAAAACGAAGCTGCTTCATTACTTTCAAGCATTGGAATAAAAGAGAATTTTCATTGTAATTTAATGAATACATTAGATGGGGTTCAAAAAGTTAAAGTTTTATTAGCCCAATCATTATTTGGAAATCCAGATGTGTTAATTATGGATGAACCTACAAATGATTTGGATTATGAGACAATTTTATGGCTTGAACAATTTTTATCTAATTTTGAAAATACAGTTATTATTGTTTCACATGACAGGCATTTTCTAGATGCTATATGTACTCATATTTCAGATATTGATTTTAATAAAATAACACATTATTCAGGGAATTACACCTTTTGGCATGAGTCAAGTCAACTTGCATTAAGACAAAGAAGTCAGCAGAATAAAAAAGCAGAAGAGAAAAAGAAGGAACTTCAAGAGTTTATAGCAAGATTTTCTGCTAATGTAGCTAAATCTAAACAGGCTACTTCAAGAAAAAAAATGATTTCTAAATTAAATATTGAGGAAATTAAACCATCTAGTAGAAGGTATCCAGGAATAGTTTTTGAACAATCAAGAGAAGCCGGTGATCAAATTCTTAATATTGATAGACTTAGCTCTTCAATTGACGGAGAAATAGTATTTAAAAATATATCATTTAATCTATCTAAAGGAGATAAAGTAGTTGTTTACAGCAAAGACTCTAGAGCTTCAACCAGCTTTTATCGAATTTTATCGAATTTAATTAAACCTGATACAGGATCATTTGAATGGGGAATAACAACTTCCCAATCATATTTACCTGTTGATAATTCCAATTTTTTTAATTCAACCGAAAGCCTTGTTGAATGGCTAAGGAAGTATGCTAGAACAGAAGAGGAAAGAGAAGATGTCTACTTAAGGGGTTTTTTGGGAAAAATGATTTTTAGTGGAGATGAAGCACTTAAATCTTCAAATGTTTTATCTGGTGGAGAAAAAGTCAGGTGTATGCTTTCAAAAATAATGATGAGTAGGGCTAATGTTTTACTCTTAGACGAACCTACAAATCATTTAGATCTTGAATCAATAACATCCTTCAATAATGCCTTAAATAATTTTAAAGGAACAATTTTGATTACTACTCATGATCATGCTTTTGCACAATCTTTAGCAAATAGAATAATTGAATTAACACCTAATGGAGTTATTGATCGTTACTTAACATTTGATGAATACATGATGAATTCAAAAATTAAAACACTTAGAAATAAGATGTATTAATGTTTATTCTAATTACTATTCAATATATATATATGAGTAATTTTTACCTAACGAAAAAGTTTAAATACTAACCATGGAATAAACTATTTTAAATTTAAAAAATAATCTCATTAAATAGAGTTAGAAAGGTTTTTTGTAAATAGCTCATTTAAATTTAATTCTGAAAAAACTGAGTTAATAATTAATATTTTTAAATTAACGCTAAAAATCGAACAATTATCACCTTAATTCTGCATTTAAACTTAGTGAAAATTTATTTTTAAGTTTATTCATCACCTTATCTATATTCTTATCTGTTAAAGTTTTATTTATAGATGTAAAGTAAAAACTTACACCATAAGATTTTTTTCCATCAGGAATAGTGTTTCCTTCAAAAACATCAAAAAGTTCAATTTTTTCAAGAATTTTACTTTCAACTTCAAAGGCTAATTTTTCTATTAAATTATATGGGATGTTTTTATCTAACAAAAGAGAAAAATCTCTTTTAGAAGAAGGGAATCTAGAGATCTCATTTAGTTTAAAGTCTTTTTCAAATGAATTTTCTATTATAAAATTTATATTAAATTCTGCATATAATACATCTAAATCAATTGAAAATTTATCTGAAATAGTTTTGGTTATTAATCCAAAACTAACTATTTTTTTTTCATTTTTATAATAGGTTAACCCTTCTGTAAAATAGTCGTTTATAATGTTATTCTCATTCCAGTCATAAATATTTATTCTTTTTAATATTAAATCTACAATGCCCTTTAAATTAAAAAAATCACTTTTAACCGCTTTTGAATTCCAGGTATCTGAATGTGTATTTCCAGTTATCGCAATTGCTAAAGATTTCTCTTCTAAATAATTATTATTATCACTAGAATAAATAGTTCCATTTTCAAATATTTTTATTTTTTTTTGCTGACGCTTTACGTTAAAACTTATCACCTCTAAAATTGAAAAAAGTAAACTACTTCTAAGTTCAGATAATTCAGGTCCCAATGGATTTAATAATCTAATTTTAGAAATTGAATTTAATTCACTAGATAATTTCGAATGTTTTGGGTTTATTAATGGATTATTAATTACCTCATAAAAACCGTGATTAATTAATAGATCTGAGATTACTTGATGTAATTTATTTTTATTTTTATTTTTATATATTGGATATATTGTTTTTAACTTTGTTTTTGGTTTTATATTACTAAAACCATAAACTCTTAATATTTCTTCTATTACGTCACATTCTCTAATAACATCAACTCTATAACTTGGAACTTTCATTGAAAAACCATCTTCAACTACACTAACTATTTCAATTTCCAAAGAATTTAATATTTTAATTAATATGTCCTCATGAATTTCATGACCTATAATTTGTTTAATTTTTTTTAAATTTAAAAATATATTAGACTTTTTTTCAATTGGAACAGAATATTCTTGAATATTAGAGGAGATATCACCGCCAGAAAACTCTTGAATCATTGAGGCTGCTCTTTTTAAAGCATATATCCCAATTTCAGGATCAAATCCTCTTTCGAATCTAAAAGACGAGTCGGTATTTATATTATGTCTTTTTGCTGATTTTCTAATAGATATTGGATCAAAATTAGCACTTTCTAAAAAAATATTTTTCGTAGAACTATCAATCCCTGAATTTATTCCTCCAATAATTCCAGCTAAGCATAAAGGTTTTGAATCATCACAAATCATCAAATCTTCAGAAGAAAGCTTAATTTCATTTCCATCAAGTGCTTTAAAAATAGTTCCTTCATCTAATGTTCGAACGTTAATTTCGCCAGATATTTTATCAGCATCAAAGGCATGTATCGGTTGTCCTAATTCATGAAGTACATAGTTTGTAATATCAACTATGTTGTTTTTGGGTTTTATTCCAATCGCTTTTAATCTATTTATTATTGTATTATTTGAATTAGAAATAGAAACATTTGAAATGGTAATCCCAAAATATTTTTTCAATCTAATTTTATCTTTAACATTTACGACAATAACTCTAGAGTTATTATTAATTACAAATTTATCCGTGCTAGGAGTGTTCCAATTAAATTCAATATTTTTTTGTATCAGAGAAGCTCTCAAGTCTCTAGCGACACCCATATGACTCATTGCGTCAGCTCGGTTTGGAGTCAATCCAATTTCAATCACATTATCAGTTTGTATATCAAAAAATGATGAAAATAAAGTGCCAGGTAATAACGAATCCTCTAATTCAATAATTCCATCATGAGAATTTCCAATATTTAACTCCATTTCAGAACAAATCATACCATAACTATATTCACCTCTAATTTTACTTTTTTTAATAAGATATTCTATCTCATTTAAATCGTATAATTTGGATCCAACTAGAGCAACAGCAACATTAATTCCTTTTCTTACATTTGGAGCCCCGCATACTACCTGAATTGGCTCAGAATTGCCTATATTAAGCAAGGTAAGCTTTAGTTTATCTGCATTGGGATGTTGTCTGCACTCAATTACTTTACCAATAACAATTCCTTTTAGACCTCCTTTAATCGGTTCAAAATCAGAAATTCCTTCAACTTCAAGTCCTAAGTCAGTTAAAATTTCTGATTTTAAATCTAATGAGATATCTGTTTTAATAAATTGTTCAAGCCAATTATTTGATATTTTCATTTATAAATTTTATAGATGTAAATATACAAATCTACTTAATAAAAGTAAATAGCCTAGCTAATGTAATTCCATATATTTTTATCTAAATTAAGTAATGAATAACCCTTTCTTATTTCAATATTTTTTGTTTTAATTAAATCAGGATCATCATTTAATACTTTAATCGCAATTTTTCTGGATAATTTTAAGAGATCATAATCCTTAATTAAGTCCGCGATTTTTAATTGTAGAATTCCACTTTGTTTTGTCCCCATTATATTTCCTGGGCCTCGAAGTTTAAGATCAACATCGGCAATTTTAAAACCGTCATTTGATTCAACCAATGTATTTAATCTGATTTTTGCGTCATCTGATTTATTGTATTTACTCATAAGTATGCAATAACTTTGATAATCCCCTCTCCCAACTCTACCTCTTAATTGATGTAATTGTGATAATCCAAACCTTTCCGCACTTTCTATTATCATAACAGAAGCATTAGAAACATTAACGCCAACTTCAATAACTGTAGTTGCAACCATTATTTGAGAATAACCATTAACAAATCTATCCATTTCATATTTCTTATTATCAGGCTTCATTTTTCCATATAGAATGCTTATTTTATATTTAGGCAATGGAAATTCTCTTGATATACTTTCATAACCATCCATCAAATCTTTATAATCCATTTTTTCAGATTCTTCAATTAATGGGTATACTATATATATTTGTCTTCCAGAGTTGATTTCTTTTTTAATAAAACTAAATACTTCTAATCTTTTAGAATCATCTTTAAGAAATGTTTTAATTTCTTTCCTTCCTGGAGGTAATTCATCAATTATTGAAATATCTAAATCACCATAAGCGGTCATAGCTAATGTTCTTGGAATTGGAGTAGCAGTCATAATTAAAATATGAGGTGGTAAGAGGTTTTTTTTCCAAAGTTTAGACCTTTGTGCGACTCCAAACTTGTGTTGTTCATCTATTATAGCAATTCCTAAATTTTTGAATTTAACATTATCCTCTATTAGTGTATGCGTTCCGATAATAATATTAATAGATCCGTCAAGTAATCCATTATTTATAAATTTTCTCTCCTTAACATTAGTAGAGCCAGTGAGTAAAGATATATTAATATTCATTTTCTCTGATAAAGAGGTTAATGAATCATAATGTTGTTGAGCTAAGATTTCAGTTGGTGCCATTAAACAAGATTGGTAATCATTATCTAGAGCTATTAACATGCTTAAGAAAGAAACTATTGTTTTACCAGAACCAACATCTCCTTGTAAGAGTCTATTCATATGTTTACCTGTGCCCATATCGTATCGAATTTCTTTCATTACTCTTTTTTGAGATTTAGTCAAAGAAAAAGGAAGATAATTTGAATAAAATGTATTAAATAATTCTCCAACCTTATTAAAATTTAATCCTTTTATTTTATGTTTATGAACTATGTTTTTTCTTATTAGTTGAAGCTGCAAGTAAAATAATTCTTCAAATTTTAATCTATTACTCGAATAAGTTATTTTATTAAGATTGCTAGGAAAATGAATTTGATTAATCGCCTCTGATTTTGACATGAGATTTAGCTCACTTAACAAATATCTTGGAATAGTTTCAATAAAATTAGATCCAATTCTATCAAAAAGACTTCTTATAGCATTCTTTAGAACCTTTTGACTTATTCCTTTTGAAATTAATTTTTCAGTAGAAGAATAAATAGGGTGAATACTTAATTGATTTTGTTTGTCAAAATCATTTTCTAATATAATTTCAGGATGACTAATTTTAGGAGTATTTAAATACCATGATATTTTTCCAAATACGACATAATTAGAGTTGATTTTTATTTTTTCTTTAATCCATTTATAGCCTCTAAACCAGACCAAATCAATTATTCCTGTTTTATCTCTAAAAGAGGCAATTAGAATCTTTCCTTTTTTTTTAGATTGTATCTTTAAATTTACTATTGTTCCTTTAATTTGAACTTCAGAATTATTTTTTGGAATCTCATTGATATTATAAAATCTAGTTCTATCTATGTATCTAATTGGAAAAAAATACAATAAATCTTGATAATTTGATACTTTTAATTCATTTTTAATTAATTCAGCTCTATTGGGTCCAATTCCTTTTAAATACTCTAATGAAGTTTTAAGTGAGTCCATTTATATTAATTCAAATATAAGTTTATTACTAATTAATAGATGTTTATTGTTTATGAAAATTAAAAAAAATCCTCAGTTAAAGACTTAAGCTAATTTTAATTAGACTTATAAATTTCATAAAGATATAGTGTTTATAAATTCTAAAATTTAGTTGTCTTTTATCTATTAATTAAAAACTCAAATCATTAAATTAGTTTGATATGAAAGAAAGCTTTATTGAAAATTTAAATAGTCTTAATGAAGCACAGCGCCTTCCAACACTTCATAAAGATGGTGCTTTAATTATTATAGCGGGCGCTGGATCTGGAAAAACACGTGTTTTGACATATAGAATTGCATACTTAATGACTCAGGGAGTTGATTCATTTTCAATTTTAGCATTAACTTTTACAAATAAGGCTGCTAGAGAAATGAAAGAACGTATCTCAACTCTTGTAGGGAGTAATGAATCAAAAAATTTATGGATGGGCACTTTCCATTCTGTTTTTGCTAGAATATTAAGAAGTGAATCAGATAAATTAGGATATCCAAGTAACTTTACTATTTATGATGCTCAAGACTCAGAAAGATTAATTAGATCAATTATTAAAGAGAAAGGATACGATAAGGAACTTTATAAGAGTAAACAAATTAAAAATAGAATTTCCGCATTTAAAAATAATTTAATTACTGTTAAAACTTATTTTAATGATTTAGATCTTCAAGAATCTGATAAGATTTCTCAAAGACCCAAAATGGGGGATTTATATAGAGAATATGTTGATAGATGTTTTAAAGCTGGAGCAATGGATTTTGACGACTTACTCCTTAGAACTAATGAACTACTAAATAGATTCCCATCTGTTTTAGCTAAATATCAAGATCGTTTTAAGTACATACTAGTAGATGAATATCAAGATACTAATCACTCTCAATATCTAATTGTAAAAATTTTATCAGATAAATTTCAAAACATTTGTGTTGTAGGTGATGACGCTCAAAGTATTTATGCTTTTAGAGGAGCGAATA
>Ga0115002_10007507_pt1 | contig 12263 bp, 15 predicted proteins | sample ArcticOcean_MG_C_8_FD_89576 | JGI IMG/M metagenome (GOLD analysis project Ga0115002, IMG submission 89576) | Marine microbial communities from western Arctic Ocean - ArcticOcean_MG_CB11_86 | ecosystem: Environmental > Aquatic > Marine > Oceanic | place: Arctic Ocean: Canada Basin | collected...
CTGAATCTTTGAATGGAATTTTGAAAGCACAAGAAACAAGATTCCTAACTCCTAAGCCTCTGTTTAGATCATTCCCACTAAAGGGGAAGCCACCTTTAAAGGTAAGATTCCAAAATTTCTCGGCAGGACATTTAGTTAGACACTTCTGGGATTTTGGAGATGGTAGTGTTTCGACCGAAACAAGCCCTACCCATACTTATCTAGCTGAGGGGCTTTATACGGTTCAATTAAACACAATGACATCAACCGGAGGACAGGGAGTTGTAACCAAAACGGATTACATACTAGTAAACGAAGATGAAACTATCCCTTTCTATTACGTCAGCCCAATAACAGGGATATCTTCAAAAACAGCTACTGCAACTGCCAGCTTACCAGCAGAATTCAAATTTGTAGATCAATCAAACGGAGATATCGTACAACGTAACTGGATTTTTGGAGATGGAGAAAGAGAAACTTAAGAAGACCCAGACATTCATACAGCATCTCACATATACAGTGAGCCGGGATCATACAATCCTGTTGTAATTTTAATCTTTAGTACAGGCAGATTAACTCGTGTAGGACTGCCAGACCCATTGGTGGTAACATAATGACTCATCCAAAAGCAAGCACCTATCCAACTACCTTCGATACAGATGAAAACTTGTATGAAGTTCACGATGAATTAAGACTAACTCTTGTTGAGGACTATACTCCGGGAGATATAAGAATTCAGTGGGCAGGAGATTTAAGAGTAGCCTTGAGATTTCCAACTACTGGGATTATCACCCTTACCGAACAATGTACTGAGCCAGCTCAAGATAGAGCTATCTCTTTTCATTATGGTTCTATGGATTTCGAAGAATTTACTTTCGAAGACATTACTCTTATTGAAAACTTCAAAGATTTAGCTAAGCCTAAGAGGATCACCAATATTACCCTCAATGTGATGGCAGTTCATCACAACACTATCAAGGATGCCTGTGTAGCAATTGAAAAGTTCATAGGAATCAAAGGCACAACTGACCTTGCTCCATTTGGAGAAACACTTGAAGGAAGGATCAACTTCCTTAGAAAGTTAGTGTTAATCCCACGAGCATGGTTTACTTCAGATAGAAGAACAGGATTAGTCCCCTTAGAAGTAGAATTTAAGGATTTGAGCTTCAGGTTGGCTACAGATAGCAATGAAAGTCCTGTTGTTTATGTTTGGGACTTCGGCGATGGCACTGCATCAACAATTTCAATGATTTCTCAAATTTCCGTAACTGATGTTGTGCCTGTGGGAGAAGATAATGTTCTTGTCCAAGATATGGATGGTGGGACAATTACAAAAACTTATAGTGTGCCGGGAATATATGATGTTAAGCTCACTGTGACGAATGATTTCGGCACTGACGAGATTACTCTGCCGGAGTTAATTAACGCCCGCTTAGAGGCCCCAGATGAAGCTGTAATCAACTTTCTGCCTAATTCCAGCAACCAGAGCGTCATTACGGCTGGTGTGCCCATAGGTGGCCCTTTCACAGACCAGACGCCTGTCATTCGATCCCCAATCAATACATTAATTAAAATGGAGATACCAACAGGCAAAAATACCAATGTAACTGAAAAGGATGTTTCATTCTCAGGGGAATTACTTGATGGAAACAATATTCCACTTGACCCTATCGTAGAATACACATGGAATCTAGGCGATGACATCAACCATACTAATTCTCTTACGGCGGACGCTTCATTTGGAATCGGCGGAACATATGATTTAAAGCTTAGAGGAGACACACAGTTTGGAGCTTATCGCATTACAACTTACGAGAATACATTTGATATTATTGAAAATTTCAATTTTTGGTTGTGGTTGTTCAAGTCAGGTAGTGATTCGATTATTTCAGCCACAGAATATGGATTGATTAGTGAAACGTTTAAGACCACAAGCTTAGGGACTTTAACATTAAGCAGAAATGACGCCTTTCTAGATGGTGTCCCGGAAGAAGATCGGCAGAAGGCAGAGTTTAAAAGGAATACAGGTTTTGCTCCTAGAGGTCTGATCACTTCAGGAGCAAAAGGAACAGCCTTTATGTTTTATGCAACTGGACGATCAGCAATAGAAAGTCCAAGTGCAGAAAATATCAACGTCATTGAATTTAGTGGTTTTAATACAGGCGAACCTACAGAGTATTCTGTCAAGACGCCACTGACTGGGAAGCCTTGGAATTGGGCTAACTTTAATCTTCCAGAAACAAGTTACTTTTTGTTTGGAGCTTCTTTGCTTCCAATTCCTCCAAATCAATCTCCTGTTAATCCCGTAAGAACAGCCTATAGCTTACTTTCTCAGACGGATGTTACCAGCACATTTGATCAAGTTGATCTTCTCAATGGTGCCGATGAGTTGCTCGAAAATATATCTGAATTTGCAACTGTTAGTGATGAACCAGAATTTCCAGCAGGAACATCAAAGTTTGGAGACTTCAGTGTTTACAGAACAGCAACTAGAGGCAACACAGGATTCATTTTAAGAAATGATGGTGTTGGTCCATTCTTTAGGATTAGAAGTTTCTATCAAACAGAGGGGACTTTAGGCGATCCTTTCCAGACCATAAGAAAACTACAAGACATGCAGGGACCAACCAGAATTGAAGGAGAACTTGTGAACTTAAGCACAGGAGTATTCTTTATAAACAACTCTGGCTCTATCTCAGCGTTCTCAGAGATCACAGGAGTTTGGTCAACAGGTGGACCGGGAATTAACTCTGCACGCTACAGATCGTTACAAGATACCACCGTACAGGGATTCGATGCACCGGGAAATACAATGTTAGCAACTTCAGACAATGACAGAAGAGCCTATATATCTTTTGACTACAGTAATGACGTGTTCATGAAATTCAACGAAATAGATTTGACCTTCACGACATTAGTCAGCCGCCCGAAAGGAGACCAATTTATGACAGGAATTTATTAATGGGCAATCATTGGACGAAAAAAATAAAAAAGAGAAGAAAGCTGGAAGAGGCTAGATTGAGTCTTCTTAGATGGTGCAACAAAAAGGCATATGATAGCGGTGGATTTTACACTACAGAGACCGGCGATTTCTTTGAAAGTCATCCTGAGTATGCTGAATTTAAGTCAATTTTAAAAGTCAATTGGAATTTGATGCATGATTTGAATGATGAATCAGATGCCACAGGAATACCAGAAGTAACAATACAAGAGGACAACTAATGTTTCCATTTCCACCAGAGCCAGCTTTCCCAGAAGGGATAGACTCTGACCAGACTTTGTTCTTGGTTCACAACACTACTGAGTCGAAGCTCCGCACAGACAATGAGCCTTGGGCCAGTGAGATAAACATTGTGCCTGTCAAAGACACTGCCGCAGAAATCTGGGCTGATAATGGATTCGGAAACATAGAAGGCGAACTTTTCTACTACGATGGCGTTGAAAAAGATGCTAATGGCAAGGTTGATAAGCTCATTAGAGTGGGAAGAAACCTTGGCGGAGATAAAACTCAGCTTAACCATGCAGGAGTTATGGTTAGAAGTTTTGTCATTGCAGAACATCACAATCAATTAGTTGATGCCATATGTCGTATTGAAAAATTTGTTGGAGAGAACTTCACAGAATCAAAGCCAACGCTAGATTGGAGAATCAGGAACTTAGCAGAGTTGGCTATCATCTTCGATGATTTCTCCTGCCCTGATGTTATTTTTAACTTCAACATTACAGAGAATGATCCAGAAACAGGAATTTTATCAGAGTATTCAATTGAAATAGGTACTGTTGGTGGAATCTTCTCTTCATTCAGGTTAGATTTTGGAGATGGTCAATTCACAACTACAGATTTAGCTGGAACCCATAGGTATAGTTTAAACTCAAGTATTGATCCTGTACTCACAATAGCTAATGACCAATGTCAAATTATTGTAACTCCACCAAATCGCACAAATCCAACTGAGCCGCCAGCACCAGTACCTCCATTTGTAACTATTCCATTTCCTGAAGACATTGAATTTCCTGACTTTACTACTGTTCCTGTCGAGCTTCCAGAACCGGAACTCAATATACCCGCTATCGTTTTGCCATGCGTATCTATCGATGGGCAGATTGGCCCTATTCCATCTATAATCATTGGGCCAGACATCAACACAGTAAGCAACGTTAACATTACAGGTTTAGATTTTCCAATTATCATGGTGAGTCACGTTGTCATCGATAACGACTTCCCAATCATCATGGTGAGTCACGTTACTATTGATGAAATTCCTTCAGTGATCATCATTGATCCTCCGATCCCTTCAGTGATCTCTATTGAGTTCCCAATTTCATTAGTTGGCGTTGATTGGGGTATTACTCCAGAAATTGGCATCGATTGGACAGGATCGCCTGAACTCAAAGTAGAAGTAGCTCTAACGCAGCCTGTCAGTAGAGTGCAGCAACAATTAGTTGACCCAGATATCGTAAATGAATTTGGGAGCGAGTTTAAGGCTCTTCTAGAGGAACCTACGGTGACATATGAGCCTATGGGCATACCTGAAACTATTATGTTGATTGCTCCAAGCAAAGAAGACCTTCAGATTAAATACGAAGGTCCAGAGAAAATTATTCTTGAGCCTGCTGGTGATTTACCGAAAAGCATTGAGTTAAAAGCTCCAGAAGGGTTTGGCAAGGACATAAGAATCTTAGGGCCAGAAAAGCCATTGCCAGACTCTATTAGCCTTGTGAGTGAATTGAAAATCCCAGAAAAGATTATTCTGGAACACAATTTACCAGAGACTATACAGTTAGAAGCACCGAAGAATCTTAAACTTGATGTTAATTTGCCTGACTCAATTAGAGTAACAGGTATCCCTGATGTTATTGAGGTTATGAGTAACATTCCAAGTATCATTCAGTTAGTGATGCCTGAGAAGCCAGAAGTGGAATTGGTTTATCGTGGAAGCCCTATCGAAATGAAAATAGAAATGGACCCAAGCTCTCTTATGAGCGTAGATGAAGACGGAAATAAGCGACAATGCGTGATGATTGTTCCTTGTGGAAATTAAGTTTTACACGAAAGCACAAATCAAATGAGAATCAAAAAAATAAAAGAAAATGAATATATTCGCACAGGCGATATATGGGTACGCAATTTCACAAAAAATAATGCTAAGCCTATCAGTATAAATTCTCTTTGTGAGCACGACAGAGAATTGCTCATTCAAAACGAAATGACGAATGTTCAAAGGCCAGACGTATATTCAATCGAAGAAAAAAAATTTGAATTTCCATTTGTTGTATTGATTTCCGATGGATACGAATTCGAGATGAAACAACACATCTTATCCCATCTCCCCAAGGACGTAGCTGTCTTCGCAGTAAACAGGTCTTTAGCTAAATGGGAACTGCTAACTGAGGATTTGAGACCGGACCTTAGAAGAAGCATCAATTTTTACATAGCCAATAATCCCTATCCTGAATGCATGTCTTATTTGACAAAGAGCAACAACTATTATCCCTCTTGTGTTGCATCAACCAGAGTTAACCCAGAATTTTTAAATAAATATCATGGGAATAAATTTCTCTATAATCCAACTTCAGAAAAACGCTATAGCGGCAATATAAACGAAGGGATATATGGAAACATAGATGATTATAGGAATCCTATCTGTGCAGGGCTATGTTTAGCAAGTCAAATGAAGGTCAGAAGATTGCTGTTATTTTGTTGTGATGATTCTTTTGAAGATGAAAGACAAGGAGCAGAACAACTGGAAAATGGCTTATGGCAATACCCTCAGCACAATGTGTCTCATCAGATAATAGATGCTAACTTGTATTGGCTAACTACTCAGAAAGATTACCCAATTAGAGCGGGAAGTTGTTCTTCTGGAAAAACTTACGTTAATGCCCCATATATACCCCCAGATAAGGTAACGGATTTTTTTACAAGTTAAATGGAGTTTTAAGAGTTATATTAAAATGGCAAATGAAGAAAAAACAAATAAGACAAACGAATTAAGCCCCGGCTTTTCAATCTACCAGTTTAAGAAATGGTTAGATGAAAATGAGAGTGGGCTACCTACACTTAATTTAAACAAAATTGAAACAGATATAGACAAGACACTAGGATTATCGGTATGTCCCAAAGTAAGTGATTCTAAAATTCTGGAAAGAATGGAGAACATGGATGGGGCCAAGAAAGAAGTTTTTCTAACGGAATTTAAGTCAGCCGCTACTGTGCTGAAAAGTTACGGAAAGCGGGTGACAATCTTAACAGAATCGGGAACATTCTCAATTCCAAGATTTTGTGCAAATATCGAGAAGAAAAAATGAACCATTGGTTAAAAAGGAAAAAAGAAAGAGAGATGACTAGCGGTAAGTCTTGGACTTATAAAAGGGACATAAATCAAGCATATATAGACTATGCCAATGACTACTTTTATCATATGGGCAAGTGTATTATGAGTGATAGAGTTCACTGGTTAGAGAAATTTATTCCTCAACCTTTACTTCCTCGCTGAGTCATCACTTTAGTCTTAGATATATTTTTTGCACTAACAGTCTCAGGATTGTTGTAAGATGCCATATCTGACATCATGAAATTAAATGATGGAGGGATTCCTGTGATTCCTCTAGCATTCATTTTACGACGCAAGTCCTGATAGTCTGTGGCGTATTCAACCCAAAGCTCCCAATCAATGCGGTTTTCATGCATTATTTTGCTGAGCTTAACTTCCCACTCTAGGTTTAATTGAAGTTGCTTTACGTCATCAATTCTCGACACCGTCTTCGGACCCTGCACCACTGCTACCCTCCTGACTCCCGTCTTGTTCCACTTGCGGAGGTAAATATAAAGTCTTTCCATCAGTTTCAATCTCCTCATAACTATCATAGAATAGCTCCTCGAATATTATTCCGAGAAGAACTTGAGTGTATACGTCTGGCTCTCCGAACTGTTTCAGGAAATCTTTCAAGGCATCAGCACCAAGGTCACCATTTGAAGGTCGATTAGATATGGGCATAGAACTCACCAAATATATAAAGGTTAAAGACCGCTACTGCTTAATCTACTTTGGGTCTTCTACAGAGTATTTAGTGCAGTTGCGATTACTTCGGCCAATACTTGAGAATAAGTTTCCCGGCTTAGACATCCATGTATGTTGTAAAGACGAATACATTGACATATTAGGAAATCTAAAGTCTCTAAAGATGTCTGAACTTCGCAGCACCAAATTAACTTTTGCTCATGTTTATGAATTCATTACTGGCAATCAAGTACACCCAATAGAAGAACTGCTTAATGATTGCGAGATAGAAGACTGTGCAATAGATGTTCCAGAAGTAGAGCCAACAAAAAAGTGTGTGATCAGTCCCTTGGGAAGCTATCCTACTAAGAATCTCACTAAACCGCAGATCACCAACTTGACAAGAACAGCAATCAATCAAAAATATCAAATTGGAGAAGGGCTTGAAGATGCTGGTTGGGTGGTAGGTGTTGAGAATGAAGAATTGTTTGAAGCAGCGGCAAAAGGCATTAGAACGACGTTGGTCAAAACAGGCACTGGCACTAACCTCTATCAAAAAATGTTTCCTCAAGGAGAAGTAATTGAAATTTAGTATACTGTGTACTAAGCTTCAAAGTTAAAAAGTATATTGGTCAATATATACATTTGAAGGACAACATCAATCATTTAACACTTTTTATTGATTACAAGAGGTAAAAATGTCAGTATTTAGAGTTGCATTAAACAACAACGATCAGGGAAAACTTGACCTTGATCCATCAACCAACACTGGAGCCAGCTACGGCGATCTAGGAACTGCAATTGCAACATCATTGCAACGTCAGGTCTACGTCATGGGACCGGGAAAAATTAATCGTCTTCTAGTTGACGGCGACACATTCACAGATTGCAATTACTGGAAGCAGTTTGCATACCCGCAGACCACTCTAGAGCATGCTCTAGTCGAAGTCGTCACTGACGATGGTTCGGTTTACAGTGATGTTCCAGGCGAAAACGTATTCCCCAAGGTGTTCACAAGAACAATCGCTGGTGGTTCTACATTCGCTACTGCGAACAACATTATCGATATGGCTGTCGACGCTGGTGGAAACGCCATCTTTGCCCAGATCGAAAACCAAACTGCTGCTGCTGGACTAACCGTTCGTTTGAATGGTGATGTTAACGCTGTGTTTGACCTTGGCTCTTCGGAAACTCAGGTCTTCAACGCTGGCGAAATGGTCATCAGCCAGATTGCGTTTGATAACAGTCTTTCAGGTGCTGCTGCCAAAGTGGTTCAGGTACTTGTCTCTGTCAAATCTGTCTGCAATAGCTAATCTAGCTTAGCTTAAAACTTAAAGTCGCCTACTTCGGTAGGCGGCTTTTTTTGTTGGTTACTCTATTAAATCATGAGGACAATAAGAGGAAATAAAAGAAGAGGTAAACAATCTCTGATTAAATCTCGTCGACTTAATCTTAAGGAATTCTACGAGAAAAGGAATAGAATACTAATCATCAGAGCAGTTGGCGGTTTAGGCGATATTCTTATGCATCGGATGATGTTTGAAGACTTTAAGCGAATAATGCCTGAAGCGGAAATTCACTTTGCTTGCCCTCCACAATACCACGATGCAGTTAAAGACCATCCATTCGTAGATGAAGTGCTGGACTCAGGAGAAATTGATCGAACTGATTATGTGGTTTCTTACATCACCACTACAGCTTGTGGTAGATACGAATTAGCTAAAGCTCCTTATGCAGAATACAACAGAAGTGATATTTGGGCACATCATTGCGGCTTAGAGCTTACCAAGCATGATATGCACCTGAATATCTCTGAGGAACAGAAGGAATTTGGGAAAAGCATCATTGAAAAGAACAGATATCGAACAGGTCCAGCAGTGGCTTTATGTCCTTTTTCGGCGATGGCTGGTAAAAACCTTACTAAGGATCATATCACAGAAGTGGCAACTGAGTTATTGAAACAAGGATATTATGTTTACGGAGTTCACCTTCATCCAGTAGAAGAGTTGGCAAAATTGAACATCCCGACAATATGTAATGTGTCTATCAAGCAGTGGATGGGAGTAATTGATCAATCGGATTATGTTGTTTCCGTAGATACTGCCGCATTTCACTTAGCAGGAGGATTGTCAAAACCTCTTGTGGGTGTTTTCACATGGGCAGACGGAAAAGTTTATGGGAAGCCATATGACTTTGAACTTGTTCAAAAACATAGGGATAATGGCGATTGGGACTGTGGACCTTGTTACAATTGGGGCTTATGCACCAAACAAAAACATGGTTATTTGAAGCCTTGTCTCCTAGAACTTACCTCAGACATGATATTAGACGGATGCAAAAGAATGTTTGAACAATGGAGATGGGATAATGAGAAACAGATGGTTGTACCGCCGCTCTTGCGGATTATTGGTTGAACAGTGCCTTAATTGGATGTTGGAATACCATTTCACAAAGGGATGCTGGGAAGATAAGGAAGAAGACTTGGAAAGTTGGAAGGTAGCCATGAGGTTCGTTTCAAGAAAACATATGGAGTCAACTATAACAAAAGAAGAATTTTTGATAAAATTTAATGGGTTTTTAACTCATCACAATTTAAAAAGGGCTGTAGTAGTTGGTAATAAATTAAAGAAAGGACTTCCAGTCAATTAAATAATAAACAAACTATTATAGTAAATAAGATATGCCACAAAAAATAAAAGCCAGAAATGTAACGTATGTTCAAGGTCAAGATGGAGAAGTCAATTTGAAAATTGACCACCAGATTGATTTGAACTTAACAATTAATCTTGATTCCGCAGGAGGGATCAAGGTCAATGTTCAAGGTAGCTACGCAGAACAAACAGAGGACGATGAGGTAGATTGGGTTGTGCCCGATTTTGGGGCAACAACAGGACTTGCTGATTTCGGCAAAAACATTAAGCAAGAGGGGGAATAATGGGTGGATTTGGTTTCGATTGCGGCACATATAATTTAGTAGCTTGTCACAGAGACAGCGACGGCAACTTCATTCATAAGAGAGAAGTTAACGCATTTTTGGAAATGCCACTGGAGAACAGATTTGTCTTCAACATGATGAAGACCGCTGGGGTTCCACTGATTGAACGAGGAGACGTTGCTTATGCCCTTGGCGAAGCAGCAATCAACATGGCTTACACGATGCCATCTATAGAACTCAAAAGACCTATGAAAGATGGGTGTGTAAACCCCAAAGAACGAGATGCCTTTGAGATCATGAATATCATGATGCATAGTCTCTTAGACGATGTGCAGAACGAAGGTGACCTTCTTTATTACAGCGTTCCGGCTAATGCCATCAACGCTGAAACAGATGCTGATTACCACGGCAAGATTCTAGAGGCTATTTTCAAAGCTTATAGAAGTAAGCCAGATGGTTTCAAGATCACACCAATGCCTATCAACGAAGCTTTGGCTCTCGTTTATGCTGAACTAGCTGAGAAGGCGTTCACAGGCATTGGAATCTCTTTTGGTGCAGGTATGGTCAACCTTTGCTTCGCTATGTATGGAGCACCAGTGTTTACCTTCTCTATTGTAAATAGTGGAGACTGGATTGACAAACAAGCAGCTAGAGCTACAGGTGAGTCTGTAACGTTCATCAATAAAGAGAAAGAAAAAATTGATCTAGGGCAGGAGCCAAAAACATTAGTTGAAAGAGCTATTATTACTCAATACAACTTAATGATTGAAAAAACTGTAGGGACAATCAAAAAGGGTTTGATTGATCACTCTGATAAGAAAGCAAGATTGGATCACCCAGTTGATATCATTATTGCTGGCGGAACATCCTCTCCACCGGGATTTGATAGCTTGTTTGCAAAAGTCTTGAAGAACGCTGAGCTGCCTATTGATATAGGAAGAGTAATCAGACCAAATGATCCGCTCTACTCAGTAGCAAGAGGTTGTTTGATCGCAGCAGAGAATGCTTCTCAATGAAAGAAAGGAAGGTAAGAAAGTGAATAACCATAAGTATGTAACGGATTTAGGCATTGCGGCCTATTTATTGATGCACCAATTTAAAGTAATTGGTAAAAAAGGTAAGGCGATTTATTTTGAATGTGAAGAGTCAGCAGAAGATCAATTCAATAATTTAGTATTTGATTATATGCCTCCAAGCGATTTCTATCTGTTTGACTCTTGTTTGATGGCCTTGAAGAAAATTAATCCTTGGCCTTCTCCTTATCAGGGAGAAACCTCTTCATTGTACGATATGGGACAAGCAGCCTATGTCTTAATGAAAGAATATGGCGATCACCCCTTAAACGTAAGGTGTGTAGGCAAAGGACAAGATAGAGGATTGATGTTTGTAGTCCCAGAAGGAAAAGAGCAAGATTTTAAAGCAACTTCTTTTGCATATCTTGGAAGCCCTTTCCACACCTTTGATTCATGTCTAATGGCCTTAAAGAAGATTGGGGAATACACTCCTAACGGAGAATAGCCTTAGAAATCTATATAACTAAGGACGTTTTGTAGGAGACTAGTATGCTCAGTTACAAGGAATACAGAAGACTAAAAGAAAGCAACGAGAACAATAGCGAAGGTTTAAGCCTTGAAGATGTAGATAGTATCTTCAAGAGTTGGGAAACTGAAGTTGTTGGGCTTATTGTGTGCCCAAAATATTCTGATAATATAATCAGTTATTGCGAAAACGCTGTAATTACTGAGTCTAAGTGGAAAACCATCCATGAGCACAGAATGATTAAGCAGTTGCCTGCAATTATTCAGGAAACTCTCAACGAAGAGTGTGCTCAAGCTAGACTCCTTATTAATGAAGCTAAATATCAGGTCAAGCAGGTTTTAAAAGAAGCGGTGACTGATCCTTGGTCACAATTTCAGAATCGTGACCAAGAAGCGGCCAAGCGTGTTGAGGACGAAGTAAAGACCATATTCTCAAATCTTAAAAAAGATATATTAAATCAATATGGTCAAAACAGAGGGGTCACTCCCGCTGTAATTCCTCAACCTTCTGGAAATAAGGCTGTCGGCCCTCAAAAGCCGGGGTTATGGGGACGAACCAAGAATTGGTTAAAAGGCATGTGGCATGGAGCTACAGGCGGCGATCCCAACCTTAGAAAATATGCTTTAAGTAAAGGTTATGCTAGTGATCCTAGTTACCAGCAAGACCCACATGCTTGGAAAGACAGAAAAAAATTCCCTGATCAATTTCAAGGTGAGTCAGAGTTTGCAGAACTAGAAAGTATTTTACGAGAAGATTTTGAAGAAGCTAACAGCATTTTCCATAAAATATTCATAAAGCACCAACAAGAA
>Ga0115002_10007511_pt1 | contig 12259 bp, 6 predicted proteins | sample ArcticOcean_MG_C_8_FD_89576 | JGI IMG/M metagenome (GOLD analysis project Ga0115002, IMG submission 89576) | Marine microbial communities from western Arctic Ocean - ArcticOcean_MG_CB11_86 | ecosystem: Environmental > Aquatic > Marine > Oceanic | place: Arctic Ocean: Canada Basin | collected...
AAAAACGCGATAGATGAAAAACTACTTGAGCCAGACGATATTCTATTAACTCAATCAGAATTTACTAAACTAACAAACAATGTTCACAGCAGTATTAATCAACTTGTTAGTAAGAGCATTCCAACCCTTGAGAGCCTTATTGAGGCAAAACTGCAAACTCAACAGTGGACACGAAATCTTGTTTTAGCTGCTTCATTGATCAGTTTGCTATTTGCATTTTATTTGATGATTGGTTTTTATTTTGCAGTTGTTGATACCATTAATCGCTTTGCTGATGCCGCGAATAGAGCCGCGAATGGCGACTTAAATGCCACTATCGATTCGAGCACTAATGATGAAATGGGAATTATTGCATCGCGCTACAATGCATTACTTAATGCATTTTCACATTTATTATTTGATGTTAAAGCAAGTACAGAAGAGCTATGCGACGCAACTAAATCGCTATCACATGCGAGTAGCGAAACAAGCAATGATGTTTCAAAACAGCAAATTCGAGTCAATGCCATTTATAATGCACTAAGCGATATGGCTCAAAACGCACTTGCAGTTGAAGAGTCAGCGCATCAAGCTACGCTTACCGCACAAAATGCTGCAGCTCATGTGAAGCAAGGTTCAGATAATACAATGGAGCTTGCTAAATATATGCAAGACCTCCAAATTGAATTTGCAGAGAGCCAACAAGCGCTCGATAAACTAGCACAAGATAGCCAAGAAATTAGCAAAGTAAGTAAAGGGATCAGTGAAATAGCCGATCAAACAAACTTGCTTGCACTTAATGCCGCTATTGAAGCCGCGCGAGCCGGCGAGCATGGCCGTGGATTTGCCGTTGTAGCTGATGAGGTAAGAACACTTGCTCAGCGTACACAAACACAAACCCAAGAAATACATCAAATTATTAGCTCTTTACAACAAGCATCTGACGACACCCAGCAAAAAATGCGCTCAAGTGTTGAAAAAATGGAGCAATCAGTAAAAGCAGCCAATCAAACCAATGAAGTATTGCAAAGTGCAGAGCAAAGTATGGGCGATATTAAACATCAAGGTGAAGTAATTGCAGAGCGTGTTAAACAGCAATCAAATGCAACAACACAGGCATTAAATGATTCGCAAGAAGTGAGTAATTTAGCAGATCAAACGCTAACATCGGCTCAATCAACGCTACAAGATGCACAGCAATTAAGTCGCTTATCTAATGATTTAACCAAATCAATGCAGTTTTTTAAATCTTAAGCGTTAAAAAACAAGTAATTTTAAAATAAAAAACCCTTCTATTCAGAAGGGTTTTTAGTAGAGGTAATTAGTAATATCAGAAGCGAGCTTCGATACCTAATCGAACATAACGCGGGGTTTGCCAAGAGTACGCAGCATCATGATAAGCATTTACTTCGCCTTCATTTTGCTCATAGTGCTCATTCAACGACGACTCAGTTTGTGAGTTGAAAATGTTAAAGACATTAACAGATGCTCTCATATCAATATCTGAGATAGTAAAGTCGTAAGCGGCAGATAAATCTAAGTTAAATACCCAAGGTGTACGACCATTCGTGCCACGGCTGTGCTTCTCATAGATTTTTTCATCTTGCTCACACTCGCCATTGCTGTTTGTATCAGGGCATTCGTTAGTGTATATGTAAAAAGTATCTCCCCAACCACCGTTTAAATTTGGATCATTTGACGGATAACCTTGACCAAATAAGCTTTTAGGACGACCACTTTGTAAGGTTGCATTCCAGCCAACGGTTAGATCCTCCATAGGCTCCCAGCTACCAAAGAACTTAAATGTATGGCGTCTATCATTAGGTTGATAGCCTTGTGAACCATCCATAACAGCAGGGAAGTCAAAGTCTTGAGTAATACCAGCATCTGCTTGACCAATATCTGATTTAACAGCGCCTTCAAAGTTACCAACACTTCTAGCCCATGTATAGCCAAACTGGTAACGAATAGTATCAGCCTTGTAATCTAAGCTAAACTCAACTGCTGTATACTCATTATTTGCTTTAGGTAAGCCTATCGTATCCGCCGAATAAGTAGTTAACGAACCACTATCTGGAACTCCGTCATTATCAAAAGATGAATCCCCCCAATCTGTACCATTCCAATAGTAACCATCGCTGTACCAACTAGAAGAGTCACCTGGGTTTATCATTACACAGTATGGGTATGCATATCGTCCACAGTAATCATCTAGTGCAGTTGCAACTTCACGGTAAATACCTTTTACACCAACTGTATATTCATCATTTAAGGCTTGCTGTATACCTATAATATATTCATCTTTAGAAAATGGTTCCGCCTCTTGAGCTTGGAAAATATCTTTTTCAGGTATTACAGGCACGCCACTTACTTGCTGTGAGTTTTGAGCTCCGCCACTCCCAAGCGTGTCCGCAAGTGGTGATAGCCCTGTAGGGGCACCAGTTTGTGAATCAACACCAGTATAAGTATAAGCTGTCGTGATATCACTAACACCAGATGCAGCTCTAAAAATAGTGTTATTAGCAACTGGTAAGTAATAACGCCCATATGTACCATATACCTTAGTATCGCCAGTACCCGTAGGATCCCACGTAAAACCTAATCTAGGAGCTATATCCGTTTCAAAACTAGTTAATAGTTTACCGGTAGTACCCCAGCTATCAAATTCATCAATACGTAGGCCAACTTTTACAGAGAAATCATCAGTTACTTGCCACTGATCTTCAATGTAGTAAGCGGTTAATTCTGATTCAAAACTACCACCACCATCGAAGATACGATCCTCTACATAATCAAGCGCAGCTCCTGTATTATTTGTCAATGCACCGTTATCAGCTTGCCAACTACCATTATCCGCTAAAGTTCTGTAGTCATAACTATGCCCGCCAATTGGGCTACTTACATTTTCTGACTTACGCTCTTGATAATCTATACCAAATGTTATTTCATGATCATTCCAGACATACTCGACATCTAAGCGGTATTGTGTGTTTTCATCATTATTAGCACCAAAACTACCACCTGCGCCACAACCTGTAATTGGGTTAGCTGTGCCGCGTGAATCTGTAATTGAAGGACAAACTAAGTTCTCAGATTGTGTTTCATACTCTGTCTTAATATTACCAGCCATTGCCGTCACTACTAAGTTTTCAGTTAACACACCTGTGTAGCTTAAACTTTGCGCTTCACCACCACGCTTGAGAAGAGCGCCATCAATACGATCTCCAACTGTCCCATTATCATATTCATAAACAGAGCGCTCAATATCACGACGGTTAGAGTACGCAAAGTAGCTTAATCTGTGGTTTTCATTAATATCCCAATCAAGCTTACCACCCCAGAATAAATTATCACCACCAGAAGCTGATTCGTTGCGGTATTGATCATTTGGCGAGAACTCATCTCCACCCCAAGTATATGTAGATTCTGTATCCCTTGGGTTTATCAAGCCGTAGAAAAACAGTGTATCTTCGATTAGTGGACCACCAGCAGAAAACGTTACATCAGTTTTGCTATCTGAATCTAGGCTTTCATCTCTGAAAATTTGGCCAGCGCCATTATTACCACGAGAGATGCTGCCCTCTTCTTGTAAAGAGTCAGGTTGAAATTGTACGACTGCCGCAAATTCCCACTCATTTGTACCACTTTTAGTAGTTGTATTAATAGTACCACCGGTTGCACGACCAAACTTCGCGGAATAACCGCCTGTTTTAACTTGAAATTGGTCGTAAAATTCGAAAGGTACTTCACCACAACCAAGACCTTGGCGAGTATTAGTAACTTCTAACCCGTTTATATAACATGCATTTTCAGCAACCGATGAACCACCAAAAGAAGCGGTGTTTCCAAATGCACTATCACCTTTAACCGCTCCTGGCGCTAATAGCGCAACAGATGTAAGGTCTCTGTTTATAGGCATACGGTCTATTTCAGCATCAGTAATTACTAACCCCGAATCAGCTGTAGTTAAATCAATTGAAGATATACGAGCACCTAATACTTGGATTACTTCAGGCCCAGAGTCACTAACTTGAGCTAAATCAAAACTGGCTCTTGCATTTGCTCCTAACGAAACTCGAACGTTATCTTCTGCAACAACAGCACCATTTTTTATAATTTGTATTTGATAACTACCAGAAGGTAAAGATGCAAAACGAAAAGATCCATCATCAGAAATACTTAGTGTTCTTTCTAACCCTGTTGCTGGGTTTTTGACTTTTACTGTATACCCTGCAGTAGTAGAAATATTATTAATAGACCCTACAACATCAGATGCAGCTGCTGGGAGAGTAACCCCGAGAGAAGCAAGAACCGCTATTGCTGTAAGATTTTTTTTGAATATATTTTTCATATTCTTATCCCTGTAAAGTTTATAATTATTTTAGCACTTTAAACAAAATGCATACAGAGAGTAACAAAAGAGTACAAATTGTAAATATGTTAATTAATCCAAGATAAAATTAAAATTAAAAACAAATAAAAACAAACACTTAAAATGATTTTAGCGTATTTATTTGTATAATATAAAAATTTAAAGTGTTAATTTAAAGAAATAAAAAAAGAATATCAACCAGCAATAATTTAAATAACCGCAACGTAAACAAAATATTTACAAAAGCTTTTTTTAATCTCGAATAATGCTATTTAAAAATTAGTTATACTCACTAATTTTTAAATAATTTCTAAAAAATATGGTAATAAAACCAATTAAAATTTATTTAATTACTAATTCGAACTGCTAGATAGTTAAGCTAAATATAATAAAAACCGCTGAGTTAGCGGTTTTATTATTAAGGGCTCTGTTTTATTAACGAATACATTGTGGCCTAGGCTCGAACTCACTCGCCCTAAGCGGTAGCTGAATCACCTTGCCACATCCTGGTGGTGCCTGCTTACCCGTTTGTTCATTTACAAATGCCCAGCGTATTGATGGTGGACGCGTATCAGCTATTGCTTGTGGGTTAAGTGGTTTTAAGTAACGAATATATGCTTCTAATGCGCCTACGCTACCTGTTAAACCAGTGCTTTTGTTGTCATCTCGACCAAGCCACGCAACAGTCACTGTATTTTGATCAAAGCCTGCAAACCAACTATCACGTAAATCGTTGCTGGTCCCTGTTTTACCAGCGAGCTGGATTGACGGAAAGTGTAAATTTAAGCGTTTAGCAGTGCCATCTTTCGTTACGCGTTTCATTGCGTATTTGGTCATATACATTGCAGATTTATCAAAACGAGGCTCTGCATTTACTTTATGCTTATAAAGTACTTTACCAACAGAGTCAGTTAATGCCGAAATTGCAGTGAGCTTTTTATATTCGCCATCTGCAGCAATTGTTGTATAAAGCTGAGCCACTTCAAAACTCGACATTTCAACAGCCCCTAAAAGCAGCGATGGGTATTCGTCTATCGCCCCTGTTGCGCCTAAACCTTTCAATGTATTTACTACTTTATCAACACCTACATCGAGGCCTAAATTAACCGCTGGGATATTTATACTGTTACTAAATGCTTTATAAAGTGGAATTGCACCACGGTATTGGTGGTCAAAATTTTCTGGTTGCCACACTTTACCTTGCTCATTTGTGACCTGTACTGGCGAGTCATCAAGCAAAGTAGCTAAATTATAATGTGGCAATTGCAGTGCGGTTAAATACACGGCAGGTTTTACAAGCGAGCCTATATTACGTTTTGTGTCTAAAACACGGTTAAATCCTGAATATCGAACATCGCGACCAGCAATAAGTGCAGAAACACCGCCTTTTTCTACATTAACAGAGATCATGGCTGCTTCTAGTTTTTCAGTTCTAGGGCGATTTTCCAAGTACGGTAAACTCTTTTCAATCGACTCTTCCATTGCTGTTTGCTTTTGCAAGTCAAAATAAGTAAATACTCTTACGCCTGCATCAAGTGTTTGCTGATCAGGTAATAATTCATTTAACTCTCAGTTTACTAGCTCTAAATAGCCTGGGTATGATTTTTGTAAACTGGCTTTCATTGGCGCAATATCAATTGGGCGATTAAGCGATGCACGGTACTCTTTTGTGCTAAGTAACTTATTTTCGACCATTAGACGCAGCACTAAGTCCCTGCGCTCCATTGTGCGCTCTTTATAACGACGTGGGTTGTAATAAGATGGGCCTTTAACCATTGCCACCAGCAGAGCAATTTGATCGTACTCAAGCTCGTCTACAGGCTTTGAAAAGTAAAAGTCAGAAGCAAGCCCCATACCATGGATACCTTGGTTGTATGACTGCCCTAGGTATACCTCATTTAAGTAAGCTTCTAATATCTGATCTTTTGAATAGCGATAATCTAAAATAAGGGCAATAAAGGCCTCATTTATTTTTCGTACTAAAGAACGCTCACGCGTGAGGTAAATATTTTTAGCTAATTGCTGAGTAAGCGTACTGCCACCTTGAACGGTGCGTCCCGCTTTAATATTTGAATAAAGCGCACGTAAAATAGAAAACACCGACACACCATGGTGATCATAAAAATCACGGTCTTCAACTACCAGTAGCGTATCTTTAAGCATGGCTGGGAACTTATCTAGCGGTACAAATTCTCTATCTTGTTTAGAGTCGTTGCCAATTCGCGCTATTTGCACAGGTTCTAGGCGAGCAGAGTTTAAACGCCTGCCGAACTTATCTTTAATAGTCGCAACTTTTTGCCCTGCAAAACGAAGTTCAATAATATGTGATTCTTCAAGGCCATCATAAAATTCAAAATCACGGCGATAAATCTTGATGCTATCTGCTGATTTAACAAACTGCCCTGTTCTGCTTAATCTATTAACAGATGAATAATGTAGACGCTCTAACTCAAACACAACTTCTTGGCTTGATAAAAATTGCCCCGGATAGAACTCCATAGAACGAGCATACACTTGCGCTGGAAGTTGCCATTTATTACCTTCAAATATACGTGTAGTTTTTGAATCTAAATAAATGAAATACATTGCCATTGCAATAAAAACAGCCAAGCTGAATTTCCAAAACACTGACCATGTTTTTCTCATAAAAGAGCGTTTAACAGTGGGATTCACTGTTTTTTTACTGCCCTTTGATGTGCTTTTTTTTGTCGTGCTTGACGATTTACTAGCACGTTTAGCTGCAGGTTTGCTGGTAGGTGTTTTTTTATTGTCGGCCATTTAAGTGTAATTTATTCCAAGGGTTATTCACGAGTGTGAGCTTAGCATATTGGGTATATCCTAACATCCGAAAAGTTAACCCCCCCTGAAACAAAAAAAGCCCTACCGAAGTAGGGCTTTATGTAAACACACTATTATTTAAATAAACTATTAGCTATTTCGAACAGAAACAAACTCTGGGTAGGCTTCAATACCACAATCGTGTTGATCCATACCGTTTAGTTCTTCCTCTTCAGTTACTCGTATACCCATTGTTTTGTTAAGCACAGTCCAAACAATAAATGATGCTACAAATACAAAGGCAAGAATACACACTAAACCAATTAACTGATTAACAAAGCTTGCATCACCATTGGTTAGCGGTACTAACATAATACCTAATGCACCACACACACCGTGTACAGAGATAGCACCTACTGGATCGTCAATCTTAACTTTATCAAGTGCTATAATGCTAAACACAACTAATGAGCCACCAAGTAAACCTAGTAAACATGCCATTAATGGAGAAGGTGAAAGTGGGTCAGCAGTAATTACAACTAAACCTGCTAATGCACCGTTTAATACCATGGTTAAATCTGATTTGCCCCAAAGTATCTTACATACAAACAGTGCAGCAATAGCACCCATTGCAGCAGCTGCATTAGTATTAAGTAATATTTGACCTACCGCAGTTGCGTTTTCTTTATCCGAAAGTAGTAATTGAGAACCACCGTTAAAGCCAAACCAACCCATCCATAAAATAAATGTACCTAGTGTAGCAAGTGGTAAGTTTGAACCTGGAATTGGGTATATTTCACCGTTTTTACCATATTTTCCTTTACGAGCACCTAGGATTAGTACACCCGCTAGTGCAGCAGCTGCACCTGCGCCATGTACAATTGCAGAACCTGCAAAATCTACAAAGCCCATTTCAGATAAGAAACCACCACCCCATGTCCAGTAACCTTCAATAGGGTAAATAAAACCAGTTAGTACTACAGCAAAGCCAAGGAAAGCCCATAGCTTCATACGCTCAGCAACTGCACCCGATACAATCGACATAGCCGTTGCAACAAATACTACTAGGAAGAAAAAGTCAGATTCTAAAGAATGATCAGCATCAGCAGCTTGTGTGCCAATTAAAGCGCCTATTGAAGGAATAAAACCACCTTCGGCATTGTCTACATACATAATGTTGTAGCCAACTAATAAAAACATCGTACATGCAATTGAATACAGCGCGACATTTTTAGTTAAAATTTCAGCTGTGTTTTTAGAGCGAACTAAGCCCGCTTCTAACATGGCAAAACCTGCTGCCATCCACATTACTAATATACCTGATATTAAAAAATAGAAGGTATCGAGTGAAAACTTTAGTTCTATTATTGTATTTTCCATGAGACCCCCTTAAATTGCTTCTTCGTCAAGTTCGCCAGTACGGATACGAACAATTTGATCTAAGTCGTACACGAAAATTTTCCCGTCACCGATTTTACCTGTTGATGCAATTTTAGTAATTGCTTCAACAACGCGTTGACAATTTTCAGTACGAGTTGCAATTTCAAGTTTGATCTTAGGAATAAAATCTACTTGGTATTCTGCACCACGATATAACTCAGTATGACCTCGTTGACGTCCAAAACCTTTAACATCAACTACTGTCATCCCCTCAATTCCTAAATCAGCGAGTGCTTCACGCACGTCGTCTAATTTAAATGGTTTTATGATTGCACTAATCATTTTCATAGCGGCCCCCTCGGACTCTTTATTGTTATCCTGTTGGGTTAAACAATCCAACCTTTGTGCCACTATTTTTATATTTTTTAAAACAATAAGTTAGTGAAAAACAGAAACTAAATAACAAAAAAAACGCACCAATCAGGTGCGTTAATTTAACAAGTTATCTACATTGGTGCGTGCAATATATTAATTGCATGCTTAGCTTTATATAACAGAGCTATACCACGCAGTTTCTTCCTTGGTTTTTAGCTTCGTATAATGCTTTGTCAGCAACACGCATTGCCTGCGTCAAGCTAGTGTCTTGAAAGTCTGCCAAGCCTATACTTGTAGTAATTTTAATTGATTTATCGCTGATAGAAAAATCGTAACTAGCCAGCTTTTTTCTAAATGCTTCAAAGTATTCACGACCACGTTCAAGCTCTATCTCAGGTAATATTATGGCAAACTCTTCTCCACCAACCCGTGCAACTGTAAACTTTGAAAACGTAGTACGGATTAATGAACCAACCTGCTTTAAAGCCTGATCGCCACCCTCATGGCCTAATGTATCGTTAATATTTTTGAAAAAATCGATATCTAACAATGCGAGAGTATTTTTCTGGTTTTTACTTTTAAGGAGCTTTTCTGCATATTGATAAAAATAGCGTCGATTATGAAGCCCTGTTAAATGATCCCTATGCGCGCTTTCTTTAATATCTGAAATTAACGATAGTTGCTCCATTGTTTGAAGTACTCGACAATGAAACTCCTCATTCATAAATGGCTTTGTTAAAAAGTCATTGGCGCCATATTTAATAAATCGCGCTGATAGGCCATGTTTCCCCGCGCCCGACAAGCCAATAATTGCTAAGTCGTCTCGGCCTCTAAAGTTACGTACCGCTTTAACAAGTTCAAAGCCATCCATAGAGGGCATAGCGTAGTCGGTCATAAGTAGCTTTATATCAGAGTTAGCTTTTAATATTTCGAGTGCTTGTTGTCCATCGTGGGCATCTGTCACATCAAACAATTGCTTTTCAAGCATTTGCTTCATTAACGAGCGGCTCAGTAATGAATCATCTGCTACTAATGCTTTACAACCTTGGTTTCTTAGCAATTGCGCAACGAGTTTAACGGCGTAATGGTAAGAGTCGCGATTATCTTTAATAACATAATCAACGACACCTAATTCAAGCATTTGTTGGCGCTTGTACTCATCTATTTTTGAGGTTAAAACAACCGTAGGAATCTTTTTAGATAAAGTATATTTTGCGACTTCACCGTGAGGAGCATCTGGCAAGGTTAAATCAACTAACGCAAGCGTGTAGTCGTATTTTTCTACGTAAGTGGCACATTCAGCTAAAGACCAAGCAAAATCGATTGCCACATCAAGGTATTGTGCAGTTAAGTGGCGAAGTACCTGCTGCACTACTTTACTGTCTTCAACCACTAATACTCTTTGCATAAAGCTTCTCTTTACCTTTAATTAGTTTTACCACAAAACGACAAATACCACGCAATTACTGCAATAGCATTAGTCATAAACATCCGGTGTAGAGTGCACTTATGTGCTTGAAAGCGTAATCCGTTAGATTTTTTGGTGATAGCCTGTATAAAAAATCAATACAAGTAGGCCGCAATATACCTGAATTTTGCAATTAACTAAATAAAGAAAGTAAATCCAAAATAACTATAAAAGCGATTAATACGCACCTTTCAATGTATTAATACCTTACTTAACCAGTATTATCGGCCACTAGTCTCAATACTTTTGTTATTTAACTCATTTTTATCTTTAATGATGTATCAACAATAATAAGGACACCTAATGAAGCTTAGTCGTATTATCAGTTTACCGATAACCGTTATTGCATTAATAATTAGTACAAGCACGCTTGCCGATAACCAACGTCGTATTGATGTAGACAGCAAAGTAGTTACCCAACATAAGGCTAAAATTAATGGCCAGCGTTTTAGTTATACCGTAGCTACAGGCACACAACCTGTATGGGATGATAAAGGCGACGCGGTTGCTACACTACAATACACCTACTACACACGTGACAAAGTTGACGACAGGACAGCTCGCCCATTACTTATTTCATTTAATGGCGGGCCGGGTTCGGCTTCTGTATGGATGCATCTTGCTTATACTGGCCCTCGCGTATTAAAAATTGATGACGAAGGCTATCCAATTCAACCTTATGGCGTAAAAGACAACCCATATTCTGTACTTGACATTGCCGATATTGTTTACGTAAACCCGGTAAATACTGGCTATTCTCGCGTACTTGAAAACGAAAAAGGCGAACTGCCTTCCAAAGCAAAACAAAAAGAGTTATTTTTTGGTGTTAATGCCGATATTAAATACCTTGCTGAGTGGTTAAATACTTTTGTAAATAGAGCACAGCGCTGGCGCTCGCCTAAATTTTTAATTGGTGAAAGCTACGGTACAACACGTGTATCTGGACTCGCTCATGAGCTTCAAAACAGTCAGTGGATGTACATAAACGGTGTTGTTCTCGTATCACCTACTGACATTGGTATTAAGCGCGACGGCCCGATTAAAGCCGCTAACCGCCTACCTTACTTTGCAGCGACTGCTTGGTATCACAAAGCACTTAACGCCGATTTACAAGCTAAAGATCTTGATGAGTTATTACCTGAAGTTGAAGAGTTTACTGTAAATGAGTTAATCCCTGCGCTTGCTAAAGGTGGCTTTATTAATGCTGATGAGAAGCGACGCATAATTACAAAAATGGCGCACTACGCAGGCTTATCAGAAAAGTTTGTTGAACAAAATAACTTAGATATTCCAACTCAGTTTTTCTGGAAAGAGCTACTACGTGAACGTGGTAAAACTGTAGGCCGCTTAGATTCTCGTTATTTAGGAATAGATAAACGAAGCGCAGGTGAATCCCCAGACTACTGGGCTGAACTTACCTCTTGGTTACACTCTTTCACTCCTGCAATTAATCACTACTTACGTGAAGAGTTAAACTATAAAACTGATGTAAAATATAACTTATTTGGTAATGTCCATCCATGGGATAGAACCGGTAATAATACAGGCGAAAACCTACGTTTAGCAATGGCACAAAACCCTTACTTAAACGTGATGATCCAATCAGGATACTTTGATGGCGCAACCAATTACTTTGACGCTAAATATACGTTATGGCAATTAGACCCAAGCGGTAAAATGAAAGACCGTTTGAGCTTTAAAGGCTACAGAAGCGGACACATGATGTACCTTCGCCACGCTGATTTAGAAAGCTCTAATAACGATTTACGTGACTTTATACAGCACGCTTTACCCAAAAAAGGGCAAGCGGCTAAATACTAATATACCTAAAACAAAAAATGGCTCTTTAAGAGCCATTTTTTATGTGCGTTTTTCATATCGTAAACAATAGCTTTTAATTTGTGTGA
>Ga0115002_10007514_pt1 | contig 12257 bp, 12 predicted proteins | sample ArcticOcean_MG_C_8_FD_89576 | JGI IMG/M metagenome (GOLD analysis project Ga0115002, IMG submission 89576) | Marine microbial communities from western Arctic Ocean - ArcticOcean_MG_CB11_86 | ecosystem: Environmental > Aquatic > Marine > Oceanic | place: Arctic Ocean: Canada Basin | collected...
CCTCGCTACCGGTCGCCCTCCTGATCGGCACCATCTTGTGGCGCAAGTGGAGTGCACCGCGAGCAGGAGGCGCCGCATGGCTGCTGGCGTTCGCGCTGGCCCTTCCCGTTTTCGGTGCCAACACGGACCACGTCGCTATCGCCAGCGCCAAAGGTCTTAGCCTGGCGCTGTTTGTACTGTCCATCGTTTGGACGTCGGTCTACATGTTCAATCTTGTGGACAAGCTCGACGGCATCAAAGTGATCGGGCGAACGATGGCCAAACTGGCCGACGACCGGCTCGCCCAAGCGCTGCTGATTGCGTGGGGCTTCGCGAGTTTCATCCAGGGTGTCACGGGCTTCGGTGTGCCGGTTGCTGTCGCGGCTCCGTTGTTGATCATGCTGGGCTTCAAGCCGGTACACGCAGCGGCTATGGCGTTGGTGGGGCACGGCTGGGCAGTGACATTCGGATCCATGGGATCGTCGTACTACACCATCCAACTGGTGACGGGCTTCGACGGCGACGTGATCGGCCCCCACATGGCGCTGTTGTTCGCCCCGATCGTCATCGCGTCGGGTATTGCAGTGGCGGCGATCCACGGCGGCCTCCACGACGTGCGTCGGTCGCTGGTGATGGTGATCATCGCGGGATCCGTGATGGCGTCGCTCCAGGTGCTGATGGCCCGACTAGGCGCACCGCAGATCGCCTCCAGCGTCCCTGCCATCTTTGGTATGGTGACGATAGCGCTACTGACCCGCACTCCGCTCTTCTCCAAGGAAGAAGGAGTCACGTCACCTGACGACACCACCGACGACGCCAGGGGCCCCATGTCCTTCTGGTTGGCCTTCTTGCCGTACCTGCTCCTCATCACGTTGAGTGTGATCTCCCAGATCGGACCGGTTAAGGACGCAGTCAAAGACATTATGCTGGCTCTGGATTACCCCGGATTCGAGACCGCAGAAGGATTCGTAGTCGCAGCTGCCCGGGACTATGCGCCGATCCGCATCCTGAACCACCCAGCCCCGCTGATCATGATCTCCGTACTACTTAGTGCTCTGGCGATAGCCAAGGCCGGCCGCTGGAAGCAAGGCGCGGCGCTGGAGGCAGTTAAGCTCACCTACAACCAAACGCTCTCAACCACCTTGGGCGTTTCGCTAATGGTGATGATGGCTGTACTCATGGCTGACACGGGCATGACCGTACTCTTGGCCCAGGGAATCGCCAACGCGTCGGGCCCCGTGTTCCCGCTGGTTTCTCCCTTCATCGGACTGCTAGGTGCGTTCATGAGCGGGTCGAACACCAACTCGAACGTCATGTTCGGGCTCTTACAGGTGGAAACTGCCCGAGCACTCGATATCGGCCCCGTGACCATCGCCAGCATCCAATCTATCGGGGCCTCAGTGGGCTCGACGATGGCACCCACCAAAGTATTGGTGGCAGCGGCGGTCGTTGGGCTGGCGGGCCAAGAAGATCAGATATTTCGCAAGGTCACGGTAGCGGTACTCGCGCTAGTGGCCCTCACAGGAGTCGAAGCGCTGATCCTCGTAACTTTGTTCGAGAACTGGACGAGGTAACCATGTTGTCCACGGCCACGAAAAAGAAGATGCGCAACGTCGCGCTTGTGCTGATCCTGGTAAGCTTCGCCCTGCTCTATCTAGGCGCAATAACGCTGGAGAACGATATCGTGACTGCGCTGGGGCTCGCGGTATCAGGCGTGACTGCCGTGATCTCGTGGCTGGCCTTCTGATCCGGCCATACACGTCGCCTACAGGAACGGCTGGAAGCACTCTTGGGAGCGCACGCTGCGAGCCATGTCATCCAGCCCTGTGATCGAACCGGTATCGGTTTCGACCAGCCACAGTCCGAACAGGATGGTGCCGAGGCTTGCGCCCGTCCCCGGGTCGATGAGTTCCGTTCGTCCTTCTACGACCCAGCGGCTGGGGCTCTCCTGCGCGGGCCGAAACGCCTCCAACGGCGGAGGGGGGGGGCGAAACAGTCGTACGTTGCGACCCAAACGCGGACCGCCGCTTGAGCGCCGGTTACTGCGATCGGGCCCGCGTCGCAACTGGCGAACACTAGACGCGCCCGCTCGTCGCGAGGGTCAACGTCGCCCGTTATGGCATCAACGCCCCATAAACCATATGACGTTACATCGGTGCGTCCCTCGACGAGCCAGACATCGCTGGCGTCCAACCGCGCCGTGAAGCTTGAGAGCGCTGGAAAATCCTGAGAACAACTATAAACGCCAGACCAAACGCGAATGGACGCCAAGTCCGCTGAAGTTATGAGCGCCACCGGGCCAGTCGGCTCGTCGACGACGACTTCAGGCTCCGCTGCGGAAGGGTCAACGACGACTACCGGTTCAACGAAGCGCGGGGGAGCGGGATCAGCTTCCAGAAGCACCGTCGGAAACACGCAATCAAGACCGCTGGTTGCTATGCGGTCAGCGACGCGGTCAACCGGCAATGCTTGCAGTCGACTGCCCTCATTCACGCGCCATTGCCCGAACGTCACGGCAAAATCAGCGGTATTCGCCTCAATCTGCCAAGCCCTGCTGAGGCTCAAGAACGTGGAGTCGAAGAAGAGTCGGATGCCCCTAGACGCCGTATCGAAGCCGCCAGCAACGCCTTCTGTACAGGAGGCGATCGCCTCCAGCACGGCTCCTTCCGCGTCAACTCGCGACACCAATGGTGGAATCTCAGGTGTTGGCGTAGGTGTTGGCGACGCTTGAGTGGCCACCGGAGCAGGTGTGGGAGTTGCCGTGGGCTGCACGACAGACTGCGTCAGCTCAGCAGCTTGCACAGTCTCATCGCCGCCTCCGCCACACGCTCCAAGCACCATAGCGCTAAGCATGGCTAATAGCGGCAGGACAATCCTGCTTCTATGCTGTACATTCTGGCGCTGAGCCACCCACCCCTCCGAGCGCGGAGTTCCATGCCTTCACATGCTAGGAGGTTCGGTGCGTGCAAGCCCATGTGCATAGGTGGGGAGGCGAAGCATACTTTCGTCCAGCGACGGGAGGCTAGTGGGAGCGCCTCGCCTGAGCCGTTTTCTCGAATGACGACGCTATCGCACCATCTTCCGGCTCAGCTTGCCCCTCAATCTGGCCAGATTTCCGTGTTCGCAGCTGGGTGTCATCAGAGGTGGTCTGCGGCGGGGTATCGAGGATGCTCATCGCCAGCACTTCTCCCGTCCCATCTTCGACACTCAACACGACATGCTGGTTGGGCCTAAGTGCGTTCACGCTCGCACCCTTTCCGTTCTTCAGGAGGCGGGTACCACCCCGCGTAATCTGAACCAAAAGTCGCGACCCGTCAGCATCCAACGTGAGTAGCACATCGACCCTCGCGAGCTGGCCCTTTTCCGATTGGAATATCACATCTTGAATGGTGCCTGTCGGGCGACCGTTTAAGTCAACAACCGAAGGAGTGGCCTGTGTAGGCGTTCGTGTCGGCGCGAGGTCAGGATCAGCAGACGAGTCATCACGGTCGGCCGGACGTTCGACAACATCAGCGTTATGAACCTGGTCGGCGCGGTTCATCAATCGGTTCAGTTCTTGCTTGGTCTCGTTCAACGACTTGCGAAGGCGCGCCAACTCTTTTCGGGTGTGCTCTTCAAAAGCGTCGGCGTCAATCGCCCTAACGCGATCATCAATGCTATCCAGCTCGCCGGCGAGGGTAAGCTCCTGCGCCCGGGTACTGTGCTCGATGATGTCGTCGACGAGACCGGCAACGAACCGCTCGCGACCCTCAGCCGTCACCTGATCCAACTCCTCCATGCGACGCTCAACTAACGAGTCCCGAAGATCTGCTTCGCGACCATCAGAAAACGCAAAAGCGAGTTGAACTTCCTCACCGGTTCGCTTCACGGTATAGAGCAAGTCGCCTGGGGTTGAGCTCTGAGCCACCAGTACGGTTCCGGTGCCCGACGCAACCAGCGCCACCACTGCTACGGCGGCCGAAGCAGCTATCCGCGAGCCAGTGGCAAACCACGAACGAGGCAATGCGATACGCATGCGGAAGCGCTTACTCTGCTTACGGTCTAGCGCTGCATGCATTCGAAGCCGTGCGGCTCGCTTTGCGTCAGCGCGCGGTTGGAAACCAAACGCTCCGCGGAATAGAACCGCTGCTTCAAGCTCGTCACGGAGATCCACGGCGTAATCGGGGTAGTCTGCGACGCAAGCGTCCACGCTTTCGCCACGTGCGACCCGATCGGTGCACTCGTCGAGGATCTCGCTCAATGAACGTCCAAGCGCCATCGGCGACCCTCTCTTTCGTGATCGGACTCGTGACGCTCGGGTTGGCTCGCGCCGAGATGGGTGATATCGGGGCCGAGGTGTCCGCGCAAGGCCTTAAGTGCCGTGCGCTGAAGCTCCCGGATCGCACCGGGAGTCCGGCCCATGATGTTGCCAGCCTCTTCTGCGGTCATGCCGCCGATGAGACGCGACGAGATCACTTCTTGCTGACCAGCATTCAGCAGCTTCATCACTTCAGCGACCCGCTCCATCGACAACTTGAGGTCGACTTCGCCAAAGGGATCAGACCCACCGCTGATTTCACCTGCCTCATCGAGGGGCGCAGACTTGCGCTTCGCTGAACGGCGGTAGTGGTCGCTGACGAGATTGTGCGCGATGCGAAACAGCCACGCCTGAACAGGCAGGCCACGATCCTTGTAACCGCCGTAGGATTCCACAGCGCGCACGAAGACATCGCCCGCCATGTCCTCAGCGGTGTCACGGTTCCCGACTCGGGACGTGATGTACCACGCGATACGATCGTAGTAAAGCTCAAAAAGTTCGGAGAGGGAGTGGGACTCTGATCGGGCCCGCTCGGAGCCAAAAGAGGCCACGCTGGACAGCTCCCGCGGGAACGTCTCTGCTGAGACTTGGTGAGCGAAGTATACCATTCAGCCTGCTTCACTCCGGATTCGGAGCGCCCTCTTAGTCGTTGCCGCTTCGTCGTCACCCTCTGCCTCCAAGCACTCGAAGACCCGACCAAGCAACCGTCCCCTTACGAGAGCAAACGCACCGAACCAAGAAGTGTCAGGGAACGCGGGCTCGCGCTGGTAGAATCTCCCATGGTCTCCCATGGGAAGCCAAATCCTGTCCCACGAGAACAAGAGGCAACGTGACCAGTGGATCGCAGCGCAGCTCCCAAGAACAATTTGGTCGGATGGCCCAGAGCTACTCCAACAGCACCACGCACACCACCCGGAATAGTCTCGTGGATCTCAGAGAGTTCGTTGAGGGGAGGCACTACAAGATTGGTGTCGACATCGGCGCAGGGCCGGGGTTCACAGCGTTCACCGTGGCCCCTTTCTGTGATCGAGTGATCGCGACCGACGTGACGCCGCAGATGCTGGAGGAAGTTCGCCGGTTGCGCGGCGAGCGCGATGCGCCCGAAACTCAGATGGCGTTGGTGGCGGCTGAGGCCTTGCCATTCCAAGACGCATCAATAGACCTGATCGTCACTCGAACGGCATCGCACCACTTCGTCGATCTCCCAGGCTGGCTACGAGAGGTCGAGCGCGTACTTGCGCCCGGCGGGTTGCTCGTGAATGGCGATACATGCGCGCCAGAAGATGAGTCGGCAGCAGCGTGGATGCACGACATAGAACTCAGGCGCGATGGGAGTCACGGCCGCAACCTCGCACCAACACAGTGGAAGACTGCAGTTGAAGATGCAGGGCTTCACGTAACAGATATCGCGATGTCTTACGTGATACTGCAATACCCGGACTGGGCTGAGCGGGCCGGCATGACCGAGGGGGATTCCGCTGAAATGCGCCGCGATCTACTGCTGGCACCCGACGAAGCGCAGGAGGCGTTCGACTTCCACGAGAATTCTGACGGAACCATCGATTTCCACTGGGATGTCGTCGTCCTGAGCGCCGTGAAAGCGGCCAGCACTGAGCCTGGAGCCTAGGAGCCTAGCTCGCGGAGCTTGCGCTGTGCAGCGCTGACGCCCGCGCCTGCGGCGACCTCGTACTCGTTGGCAGCGAGCGCTGTCTCCAATGCGGATAGAAAGTACAAAACGTTGCTGGCCGTGCTGTTGTGGCCCATCAACCCGATACGCCAAATCTTTCCAGCGAGCGCGGGCATGGTTGCAAGCCCGCCGCTGACTTCAATGTTGAAATTGTCGAGCAGATGTTTCCTGACGTTCCCTTCGGGGATGCCCCCAGGCGAGTACACCGCTGTGAGGCTCGGGAGTCGGAATTCCGGGTTGGCAACGACCCGCAAGCCCATGGCTTCGATACCCGCGATCAGCGCCGCTGCGTTGTTCGCATGTCTGCGCCAGCGATTCTCCAGCCCTTCTTCCAAGACGATTCGCAGCGCCTCTCTCAACGAGTAGATCATGGAGATCGGAGCTGTGTGGTGATAAACGCGCTGCTGCCAGTAGTCCCGCAGTGCTGTCATGTCGAGATAAAAGCTCTGAACCTTGGTCTTGCGGTTCGTCATCACCTCAATGGCGCGGTCGCCGAAGGTGATGGGGGCTAGGCCTGGAGGGGCACCAACGCACTTCTGCGTGCCGCTATAGCAGACGTCGATGTCCCAGGCGTCGACCTCAAGCTGGACGCCACCAAGCGAAGTCACGGCATCCACCACGAGTAGAGCACCCGCGTCATGAACAACCTCCGCGATCTCGGCAATCGGGGTGAGCACGCCGGTGGACGTTTCGGCGTGCACGACCCCGACGCCCTTCACGCTAGCATGCTTGGCGAGTTCTTCCTTGATCGCGCCCGCAGTAACAGGCTCACCAACTGCGTGCTCCACGGTGACCACATGGGCCCCCGTCCGGGACGCGATCTCAGCGAGACGCTCACCGAAGTAGCCGTTAGTCGCAACGATGAATATGTCACCAGGCTCCAAGATATTCACGCACGCGGCTTCCATCCCGGCAGTCCCCGTTCCAGAAACGGGCAGAGTCGCGGAATTGTCCGTCTTGAAGACCTCCCGAAGCATGCTCCGAACGTCATCCATGACTTGGAGGAAGACCGGATCCAAGTGGCCGAGCAGAGAAGCTGTCATGGCCTGAAGCACCCGCGGATGCACGTTGGATGGCCCCGCGCCCATCAGGAGACGTTGCGGAGGCAGGAATTCATCATATTGCGAGCTCATGAGGCACCCCGACGAGGCTTATGCGTAGGTCTACTTCTCATCACACGCGCCGCGCATGCTCGAAGGGATCCGTTCCGCAGGATGGGAGCAGGCTTACGCCTGACAACGGTCGGCATTATAACAACGAGTCATCCTCCATGCGACTCACCGGCCAGCGGCCTTTGGGATGGCTATAACCGGGTTCTAACCATACGCAAAAACAAAGACTGGTTCACTATCTACCGTTTTCATACAAATACTAGATTCTGTACATAGATTCGCCTCTAGTACCAGCAGATGTGCATGCCCTCCGATCGAGCGTTCTAAGAGGTGAGCACCATCACAACCAAGTCTGCACTTAGAGCACAAAATTCCACTGAAATGCCTGGGAACCAGTATTGCAATTGTTTTATACATTGACTAATGTTTGGGGCAATCTGGTGAACAGTTCATTAGATATGGGGAATTTTGGGGAGCATAGGCAGCTTAGGGCATGCAATTCCACGGGGAGTACCAGCACCGCGTTGACCCGCAAGGGAGGGTCGCAATTCCTGCCCGTTATCGGGAGGAGTTCACCGATGGCATCTACCTGACGCGTGGTTTTGACCAGTGCATCTGGGCGTTCTCGCCTGGAGAATGGGAGGCCTATTCCTCCCGATACGCCGCCATGTCCCCCAGCTCACGTGTTGCGCGAACGCTCCGACGGCGAGTGTTTGGGTCGACCTTCGACCTAGAGCTCGATCGACAAGGGCGTGTAGTTCTCCCACAGCCGCTGCGACAGTTCGCGGGTCTGCAGGAGGAGGTAGTCATCGTCGGCGCTGGAACATGGCTTGAGCTGTGGGACAGCAGCCGATGGGGCGAAATGATGGTGGAGATCGATGCTGCGGACATGGATTTCACCGACGATGAGCGATCTGACCAGGAGGCCGGGAAGTGACGGGAGCGACCGGAACATACCACTGGCCAGTGATGGTCTCAGAAGTCCTGGAGAGCCTGGGGGTTCACCCTGGCGGAACCTACATCGACTGCACCTTGGGCGACGGCGGGCATTCGGTTGCGATTCTCGAAGCTGCTGTGGGCCCCGGGCCCGACGGTGTACACGGCCGCCTACTGGGGCTCGATGCCGACCCTGAGGCGATCATGGCGACATCCGAGAGGCTAGCTCCTTATGGCAAATCCGCGGTTTTAGTGAACACAAATTTCGAACATCTGGAGCAATCAGCATCGAGCAGAGGGTTCATCCCTGCAAGCGGAGTGCTCTTCGATCTGGGTCTTTCGTCTCGGCAACTGGACGCCGAGGATCGGGGGTTCAGCTTTAAAAGGCCCGCAACGCTCGACATGCGGTTCTCGGCGGAGGGTGAGCTCACGGCAGACCGCATCGTGAACGAATGGTCAGAAGAAGATCTCGCCAACCTGATTTACCGGCTTGGTGAGGAGCCGAAGTCTCGCAGGATCGCAAGGGCAGTCGTACGCAACCGGACGATTACCGATGCCAAGCACTTAGCAGACGTTGTAGCGCGGGCTTCCGGGTACAGGAAGGGGCGCACGCACCCTGCGACACGAACGTTCCAGGCGCTACGCATGGGAGTGAATCACGAAATCGAAAGCCTGCAGGCTGGCCTCGACCAAGCCACCGGCGTATTGGACAAAGGCGGGCGGTTGGTGACCATCTCGTATCACTCGTTGGAAGACCGAGAGATAAAGCGGTTCGTGGTCGGATCCGAGCGGTTGAAAGCCGTGGTCAAAAAGGTGATCCGCCCAAGCAAGGCTGAGGTTGAGCGCAATCCCCGGAGTCGCAGCGCAAAGTTGCGCGTCGCCGAGCGATTGAAACCTGAAACCGACGAGAGTCGGGACCGCTAGTCAGTGATACGGGCCCTAGCGGTACGAGGAACGGAAGGGTAGCAGCATGGCATCTGGAAACGAAACAACATATGCAGCGATCGACATCGGCACGACGAAGATAGCCACTTTGGTTGCGAAAGTGTCCCCGACTGGCACGATGCAGGTTGTCGCGGTGGGTCACGCGACCTCTGAGGGTATGCGTAAGGGCATGGTGGTGAACCCCGCCGAGTTGACAGAGTCCATTCGTAAGTCGGTTCAAGAAGCGAAGTCCATGTTGGGCTTCGACATTCCGACCGCTCACGTCGGCATCACCGGAGGACATCTGACATGCATCAACACATCTGTCAGCCTGTCACAAAATGGCAAGGGAGGGGTCAAGGCCTTTTCCCAGGCCGACGTTGATCGTTTGCTGGCCTCAACTGTTGACAAATCAGACAACCGGCGACGGATCGTCCACGTTGTACCTCAGTCCTATCAGGTGGACGGACTTCGAGGCGTTCGTGATCCCATTGGAATGAACGGCGAACAATTGGCCGCCGAATCCCATGTCGTCGTCGGTGACGCGGCCACGATGGAACACCTCGAGCAGGTAGTTCGCGCGGCCGGGGTCAAGGTTCACGGCATAGTGATCGAGCACCTTGCGAGCGCCGAGGCCGTACTCACGGCCGATGAGCGCGAGGCGGGTGCGGTGCTAGTGGATATCGGTGGTGGCACGAGCGATATCGCTATTTATCGAGAGGGCGCTGTTTGGTACACCGCAGCCATTCCAGTCGCCGGGCACCATTTCACCAATGACATAGCCATCGGCCTAGGGCTCCCACCGACAGTCGCCGAGGCGACCAAACTACGCTATGGCTCCGCCTCACTAGACCAGGTTGGCGCCCACGATGTGATCGAGGTCGAAAGCGGACTCGGTGAGCACACCAGGCCCATCTCGCATCAGACGCTAAACCAACTGCTGCACGATCGTGCTGTGGAACTCGTGCGCATGGTGCTTCACAAGGTTCGTCAATCCGGCCTGACCAAAGTGCCGCCAGGCGGGATAGTCCTCACGGGGGGATGCGCCAACCTGCCCGGTCTAGTAGAGATCGTTGCAGATTATGGCAAGTGCGCGGTTCGCATCGGCACTCCGTCGGGGACGCTGGGGCTCCCTCCGGAGCTTGAGCACTCCTCATTTTCAACTGCGGTCGGCCTACTCCTCTGGGCCATCCAGCACCGCCACCCAGGAGCCGTTGCAGAAAGCGTGACGCTAGACACCAACGTTCTCGACCGGTTCAAGGGATGGTTCTCTCGACTCACACCACGCCGTGTCACGCCTCCCCGCGTGACAGAGGTGCGCGCGTGAGTCGCTTCGCAAGAACGCGGGGAGGCGTCATGGCGCTCCCTCGCCAGCAAGGGCTCCGATCTCGTCAGGCGGTTCGCGCGGGCCCAGACGACGAGGAGGCGGCACCTGGATAACAAAGATCACTGAAGAAAGTTTCTGTTCAGCCACACAGTTTCAGTCACGTAGGGAAAGGGGTTCCGAATCATGGACATGTTTGGATCGAACCAGTCACCTCAGATCGACGGCCTGGCTCAGGTCAAAGTCATCGGAGTCGGTGGTGGCGGCTGCAATGCCGTCAATCGAATGTATCGAGAGCGCGTGCCCGGGGTCGAATATCTCGCAGTGAACACGGATGCACAGCACCTGCTGCGCTTGGACGTCCCCGTCAAGATCAGGGTCGGCGACAAGCTGACGCGTGGTCTAGGCGTAGGTGGCGAACCTACCATCGGTCAGGCAGCAGCCGAGGAGTCACGGGAAGAGCTTTACGAAGCAGTTCGGAACGCCGATATGGTCTTCATCGCCTCCGGCATGGGTGGAGGCACGGGCACGGGCGCGGCGCCGGTGGTCGCAGAGATAGCCAAAGAGACCGGAGCTCTGACTATCGCGGTCGTCACCAAGCCCTTTGGTTTCGAGGGGCGTCGACGTGCAAAGAACGCCGAGGACGGGCTTGCCCGGCTCCGCGAGCACGTGGACACGCTTATCGTTATTCCGAATGATCGGCTCACGAGCATATGCGACGACACGATCACCGCAGAGAGTGCGTTCAAGATCGCCGATGACGTGCTTCGGCAGGGCGTCCAATCCATAGCCGAACTCGTGACCGTCCCTGGAGAGATCAACCTCGATTTCGCGGATGTTAAAACCATTATGAGCGGTGCGGGCCCCGCATGGATGTCCATCGGTCACGGCTCTGGTGAAGGACGTGCGGTCCAGGCTGCCCAAGCGGCGGTCAACAGTCCCATGCTCGATGTCAGCATTGAGGGAGCCCGCGGAGTCTTGTTCAACATCACTGGAGGTACAGACCTCACGTTGAAGGAAGTCCAGCAAGCAGCTGACGTGATCAGCAAAGCGGTCGACCCAGAAGCCAACATCATCTTCGGAATGGTGACGGACATGAAGATGGAGGACGAGGTTCGCGTGACGATCATCGCCACCGGGTTGCCAACCGTTGAAGCAGGCACGCTACACGATGACGACATCTCGGAGTTCCTCCGACAGGCCCTTGGAGACGAGTCAGACTTGGATCTTCCCCCGTTCTTGCGCGCTTCGCATCAAGCGTCCACCGACTAAAACTGCATTCACCCGCTGATGGATTGCCTCCCTTGAAGCGGACGCTGTACCCCTCTGTTTCCCGGGTTCTGGTATCGAGCCAGGCCCGGGAATCGATGGGGCAATGACGAGAGGCATTGAAAACCAATATTCGCCCAGGCATCTCCCCCGAAACCTGGGCACACCCTTCGGAGCGGTCACTCCCCATGACTACTCCGAGATCTCCTCCAGATCCCTTCCACGCGCCAATGGGAGTGGATCACCGGGCCCCGCTGGTAACCCCACGGGGCCCATTTGTGCCTTCCGCCAGACGACTCACACTTGCCGCGAATTCATACAACATATAGTGGCCGCGGGCAGCCTGATGCGGCATCTAGCGAAATTCCATGAATTTGGTACTTGACACGGATACCGATAAGCGAGAAGAATAGCCGCCGTGGTTCCGCAACGGGTTGAACCCACCATGTAGTAGCCACGGCACATTACAATCCCCTATATTGTTGTACAGCGGCACTGCACCAGCAGGCCGCACCGAGTCGCGCGGTTGGTCTCAGGAGAATCATCACTACATGCGATGCCCAAACTGTGGAGCACCCGACTCGCGCGTCACGGATTCCCGGGACACCGGGGAAGAGATTCGAAGGCGCAGAGAGTGCGCAGCTTGCGGGGTGCGATTCACCACTTATGAACGTATCCAGCACGCAGCGCTGGTCGTCGCGAAGCGCGATGGAAGGCGTGAGGAGTTCG
>Ga0115002_10007516_pt1 | contig 12257 bp, 4 predicted proteins | sample ArcticOcean_MG_C_8_FD_89576 | JGI IMG/M metagenome (GOLD analysis project Ga0115002, IMG submission 89576) | Marine microbial communities from western Arctic Ocean - ArcticOcean_MG_CB11_86 | ecosystem: Environmental > Aquatic > Marine > Oceanic | place: Arctic Ocean: Canada Basin | collected...
TCACTGAGACGAACTTGCTCCCCGCCGTCTTGATCGTCCTGCAGGCCGCAGCAGCCTTCTCACAGAACCCTCCGGCAAAAGACACGGCCAAGAAAAAGGCAAAGCTGCCAACGGCGGTCGTCACCTCGCTGCCACGAATACCGGTGGCCGTCCACGACGCCCTGCAAAGCCGCAAATTTTCTGAGGCGATCACAGCCATCGATGTGGCATTGAAGCAGGAGAAGGTTGCCGCTCCCGATTATCTGCTTTACCTCAAAGGCTGAGCACAAACCGAGTTGAAGCAGTACCCGCAGGCAACGGGCACATTCAAGGTGTTGGAGAAGACACACCCCAAAAGTCGCTGGCTGGCCCGCTCCCGATTCGGTCAGGCCGACGTGCTCGCTCGCCAACGCAACTACCGGGCAGCTGGAGCGATTTATCAGACCGAAGCCGGCCGGCTGCTTTCCAGCGGTCGCAAAGACGAACTCATCGCGATTTATCTGGAATTCGCCGATCGCTACTACGAGGGTGTCGCTGCGAAAGATCCCTCAGCGAAGAAACAGCCCGATTACGCTCAGGCACTCACTTACTATCGTGAGGGAATCAAGCTCTCCCCCAGTCTGGCGGAACAGCAACGGATCGAATTGCGGATCGGCCGATGTTTACAGGAACTCAAGAAGTACGCCGAAGCCTACGTTGCTTACCGCAACTTCATCGCACTGTACGCTTCCGAGAAAACCAAAGCCGACCGTCGCGCACCGGCCGCGTTGGAAGTCGAGGCCCGTTACCAGCTTGGTCGCTCGTTGCTGGCCGGTGGCAATTCCGCCGAGGCATGGCGTGTCTGGCAGGATTTTCTGAACAGCGACATCGGTAAGAAGTCGGGCGGAGATTTGTTGCCTGAAGCCATGTACGGCTTGGCCCGCACCCGCGGCATTCCCGCGCCACCAAGCATTGCCGCGCTCGAACAGGGAGTGGCCGCGCTTGAAAAATTCGTCAAGACGTACCCCAAGAGCAAGCTGGCCCCCAAGGCGTCTTACGAAATCGCACAAAGCTACATCCATCACGGCCGATACGAAGACGCCATCACACGCCTAAAAGCCTTCATCGCCGGACCGTACTCCGCCAGCGAACAGGTCGCCACCGCTCGCCGGTTATTGGGCCAGTCGTACTTCGCCCAGAAAAAATTCACCGAGGCTATCGCCGCCTGGCAGGAATTCCTCGGCAAACACCCCACCGACAAGAACTGGAGTGCGGTGCAGAAGTCGGTTGTCGATACCGAATACCTCATGGCCGATGAACAACGGCAACGCAAGAACTACGTCGCCGCGCGCAAACTTTGGTCCACCTTCCTCAACAAGTACCCGCTCGATGTTCGAGCCGCGCGCGTGCTCTTCGAGTTCGGCGGCATGCGTTACCAAGCCGCCGTCACGCAATACAGGAAAGACAACGAGAAAGCCGTCGCCGCTGGTGACAAGCCGAAACTTCTCCAGGCCACGCAAACTCTCTTCGAGCAGGCCATCACCGACTGGCAACGGCTCGTCAGCAAGTACCCCGGAACCAACGAGGCCTCGCAGGCCGGTTACATGATCGGCGTCACTCTCGAAGACCGTCTCGGGAAGCTTGCCGATGCGCTCAAGGCTTACCAGAAAGTCACCGGTCGCTACGCCGATCGCACCAAACAGCGGATCGAAAAACTGACATCCAAGAACCTCGAACTCGTCACCGAGCGCAAATTTCATTCCGACGAAAAACCGCGAATTCGCCTGACGACGCGCAATCTCGAAAAGGTCACCGTCAAGGTCTACCGCATCGACTTGGCTGCCTACTTCCGCAAGATGCACCTCGCCACCGGAGTCGAGAAACTCGACATCGCCCTCATTGACCCCGATAAATCCTGGGAGTACGAAGTCGCCGGCTACGAGAAGTACAAGCAGGTGCAAAATGAAGTGACGATCCCCATCGACGGCCCCGGTGTGACGGCTGTCACCGTCGTCGGCGAAAAACTCGAAGCGACCACGATGGTCATCGTCAGCGACCTGGACATCATCGTGAAAAGTTCTCGCAATGAACTGTTCGTCTTCGCCGAGAATGTTCGCACGGGGAAACTCGCCGAGGGCGTTAGCCTGCTCGTCAGCGATGGCAGCAAGGTCTTCGCTGAAGAACTCACCGGTAAAGACGGCGTGCTGCAAAAATCGTACAAGGAATTGAAATCGGTCGCCGACCTGCGCGTCTTCGCCGTGCAGGAAGGACATGCCGCCTCCACCGTCAGCAATCTGGCCGGCCTCGACTTCGCCGTCGGTCTGTCACCGAAAGGCTACCTCTACAGCGATCGGCCTGCGTACCGTGCCGGTCAATTGGTCAACTTGAAGGGCGTTGTGCGTTGGGTGGCTGACGATCGGTATGTCTTTAAGGAAGGCGAAAAATACCAGCTCGACGTCTACGACGCACGCGGTCGCGTGATCCGCACGCAGGAAATCAAACTCGACAAGTTCGGCACGTTCGCCGATCGGTTCTCACTCCCCCAAAGCTCGTCGCAAGGTAGTTACCGGGTCGTCCTGCATCAGCCGGGCGGGAACCAGTCGTACGAAACGAACTTCACCGTCCACGAATACCGGCTCGAACCGGTCCGCCTCGCCGTCGACTTGCCGCGTAAGGTTTACTATCGCGGCGAAAAAATCGAAGGCAAGATTACGCTGAAATACTATTACGGCACGCCGATTTCCGGCCGGACAATCCGCTATCGGCTTGGCGGTGAGCGTACTCACACCGCGACGACCGACGCCAAGGGAGAAGTCGCCTTTGAATTCGAGACGCGAAAATATTCCGAGTCGCGGCCGGTGCCGTTCTACGTCGAGTATCCTGAACGCAGCTTGGCCACCGGCGAAACGATTTTCCTGGCGACACGCGCGTTCGGTATCGGTGTTTCCACGCTGCGCAAGGTTTACATCGCGGGTGAAACCTTCGACGCCACGCTTGTCGTCACCGACCCGGCTGGCAAGCCGGTTGGCACGAAACTCAAACTCGAAGTGTTTGAACGGACCCTCGTCGACGGCAAGCGAGGCGAGAAACTCATCGAGACGCATGAAGTGACGTCGGATGAGAAAACCGGTGAGGTGCGACAAACCTTGCGGGTCGAGAAATCCGGTAGTTACATCATTCGCGCCACCGGTATTGATCGATTCAAACAGACGATTAGCGGCTCGCTCGTCGTGGCCATCTCGGGTGAGGAAGACAGCGTCCGCCTGCGAATTCTCGCCGACGCGCATCATCACAAAGTGGGCGACACTGCCAAAGTGCAACTGCACTGGCGCGAGAAACCGGCACTCGCATTGGTCACATTTGAAGGGGCGAAAGTGCTCGGCTATCGGCTCGTGCAACTGAAAACAGGAGCCAACCCGCTGGCGATTCCGATGGAATCGCACCTCGCACCGAACTTTGTGCTTTCTGTGGCTGTGATGCAAGGCAACGACTTTCACCAAGCCTCCAGCGAGTTCCGTGTCTCACGGAAACTGCATATCAAACTAGAACCGAGCGCGACGACACTGGAGCCAGGCGGCGACTTGAAGGTGAACGTCACCGTGACCGACGCGCAAGGCAAACCGGTGGTGGCCTCCGTCTCGCTGGGCCTGATCCAACAAAATCTGCTCGCCCGCTTCGGCGACACCCACGGCAAGATCGACGCCTTCTTCAGCGGCGGATACCGCCGCCCCTCCGTCCGCGTGTCCACAAGCTGCCGCTTCGATTACCGCCCGACAACGAAGGGCATCAGCCAGTTTCTGTTGGCGGAGAATGAACGCACGAGGCTGAAAGAGTTGGGATTCAAGCTCCGCCAGCGGTACGCCACGGAGTATGCGGGACGGGGCGTTCCAATTCTGAATCGAATTCCGGCAACGCGGCGAGTCCTACTCTCCGACCTCGACGACGACGATGAATTAGCCAGCCTTAACTCGCAACGGCTCCACGACCAGGTCTCGGCCGCCCTCGAGATTGCTCAGAGAGTGAAAAGCTCTGATCCCGATGCAGCTCTGCAAACCCTTAGGCAGGCTCTTGGCCTCGTCCACCGGGCCGGCAACATTCGACCTGATTCTCTCCGTACAAATGACTATAAAATTGAATCGCACGATCCTGAGTATCGACAGAGAACGGGTACGTATTGAGCAAAACCTCATGAAGCTGGCCGAGGACATGAGCGCGGCCGCGGGGCAACTATCCCAAAGGTGGCACGATCGTTGGTTTGCAGAGCGCGGGTGAATTCTTGGGTAAGGCCAATCGTCCGGGTGATGCGAACCGTCGATTAGGTGGCGGACTCGGTGGTGGATTAGGCGGCGGATTAGGTGGTAGACGCGGCGGAGGTGGACATGGTGCGGCCGGTGCGGCCTCACCTGGTGGTCTTGGTGGCGGTGGCCTTGGCCTTGGCGGATTTGGTGGTGGTGGCTTATTGGGGTTGGGCGGCGGTGGCGGGCAGGGCGGTGGGATCAAGATGAAGGACGGAGGGATTGTCGAGCCTGTCTTTTTAAAGCAAAACTCGTCTTCTGTTCGTGGGCGCAGACTGCCTCAGGGCAAGTGCTCCCCCTCTTAAATCGGATTCCGCTATCCGTCTCGCAGAGGCAGACTCACCAACTCGGTCGCATCCTCGATGAGATTTCTAACACGAATCAGACAGTTCTGGCGATCAACAACAACGGCGAATTGCAGGTCGTTAACGGTCTGCCAGTGCCTCAACTCAAGAAGATGTCTAAAGCGGGCTTTGAAATCCTGCCTCGGATGTCCTCCTCGGAGACCGGGTACTGGAACCCGACGATCATCACCGACGCCAAGGGCAAAGCGACCGTCACGTTCAAATTGCCGGTCCGCTCGACGGCTTGGAAACTGCGATCGAAAGGCGTGAATGCCGACGCGCTCGCCGGTCAGACGGATGTCGAGATCATCACCAAGAAGGATCTCTTCGGCGAACTCAAAACGCCGCTCGCTTTTCATTCCGGCGACAAAGCCCACGTGATTGTCGAAGTTCACAACTCGGTCGTGAAGAAGGGCGAGAAGATCAACGTGACGCTGAAATCAACCGTTGGCGACCGCGCGATCGAAGTCAAACACACTCTCGATTCGACCGGCCCCGGCATTCAGGAATTGACGATTCCCGTCGGTATCGCCAACGGTGATGAGATCGTTCTCATCGACCACGACGACCGGTTGGCCGTTCAGGAACCCCGCATGGAGATTCTGATTGGATCGAGTCTCGACCGCACACTGCTCGATGCGGTTCTGGGCAGCGGCGTTGTGAGTTTCTGTGAAGCTGCCGCGCCGGGTAGCGGCATCGAACGCTCGGTCTCGGATGTGCTGGGCGGAGTGGCATTATTGAAGATGACCGGTGCCAGCCGTAATACGGACACACCCGAAGCCCAGGCGTTGGCGGGTCGCATTGCTTCGCAACTGGCGGGTCTGGTTTCGAGCCAGCGTGACGACGGCGGTTGGAGTTGGTCGGGCAAAGCGACTGCGCAGAAGCCGGACCGGTATCTTTCCAGCCGCGTCGTATGGGCTTTGGCCCGTGCGCGCAAGGCGGGATTTGCCGTTCCGAACGAGACGTTGGTGAAGGCCGTGCAATATCTGCGTACCGCGTTTTCGGCGAGTGCTCAATCGGACCTGAACGGGCAGGCGATCCTGTTGCACGGCTTGACCGAAGCTGGCGCGGGTGACTTTGCGTTCGCCAACCGGCTGTACCGCGAGCGAAACAACCTGAGTCCGTCGGGCCTGTTGCATGTCGCGTTGATTCTTACGCGATTGGACCGCAAAGAGATGGCGGGCGAAGTGCTGAAGCTCGTCAAGATTCCAGTCGATCCAAAAACGGCGAATCAACGCGCTGCCGACGCCGTGTTGAAACGGGTTGTTCCCTGGATGCGGAACTCGGTCGAACTGCGTGCGCTGTACCTGTTGGCGTTAGAAGAGGTTGACCCCACCGATGTGAAGGCGGGCCAATTGGCCGAGTGGTTGATGGCTTCGCGACGCGGTTCCCGTTGGTCGCCCGAGAAAGCCAACGGACCGGCCTTCGCCGCGCTCGCCGACTGGTTTGCGCGGTCAAAACATGTCAAAGAAAAATACACGCTTTCGGTGTTCGTCAACGAGAAGCTGGTCGAGAAGTTGACGATCGACCCCACCATCGACGGGGTTCGTAAGTTGTCCATTCCGAAGAAGCTGCTGGCGGCCAAGGGCGGTCAGAAGATCAACTTCGATATGGAAGGCCGTGGACGGTTCAGTTACAGCGTGGTCCTTGCCGGTTTTGTGGTAGCCGACAAACTGGCGTCGACCACCACGTTGTGGAGAGTCACACGAACCTACGAACCGGCGCAACGGATGCTGGACGGCCAAGTCATTCCGCGTGGCTTCGGCATTCTGACCGGCTCTTACAAGACGTTCCGCAATCCGCTCACGCAACTGCCGCTGGGCGAACGGGGCGAGGTGTCGCTTAAAGTGAGTCGTCTTGGTCTGTCGTCCTCGACGACGGCACAGCTCGATTACCTTGTGATTACCGAACCGATTCCCGCTGGGACGACGGTGCTGGCGAACTCGATTCGCGGCTCGTTCGAGCGGTATGAAGTGTCGCCGGGGCAGATCACCTTCTACTTGGGTGACGGCCGATACTTCGGTGACATTCATTACACGCTGGTCGGTTACCTGCCCGGCAGCTACCGCGCGGTGCCCACGTTGGTTCGCAGTTTCTACGAACCGGGGTGGATTGCGATTTCAACAACGAAGTCGCTCGACGTGCTGCCTCGCGGCGAGAAGTCGAAAGACGAGTACAAACTCACGCCGGTCGAACTGTTCGAGTTCGGACGACGGATGGGCCAGAAGAAAGATTTCGACGGAGCACATCAGCATCTGACCGCGTTGTTCAAGGACTATCGTTTGAACAGTCAGACGTATCAGCAGGTGGTGCAGATGCTTTTCAAGATCGTTCTGGAATTGAATCGTAACGACGAGATTGTGGCCTATTTTGAGATTGTCAAGGAGAAGTACCCGGACGTTGAAATCGACTTCCCCTCGATCCTGAAAGTCGCGGCCGCTTACCGAGAACTGGGCGAGTACGAGCGGAGTTACCTCGTTTACCGAGCGACGATTGAGGCGAGCTTCGAGCGGGAAAGCCAGATTGCCGGCTTCCTTGACGCACGCGGTGAATTCGTGAGATCGGTGGAAGTCATGGAACGTCTGTTGCGCGACTACCCGGCCGAGTCTTACGTCGCGACCGCCACGTATGCGTTGGCGCAAGAGGTGTACGGCAAGGCTCCGTTGGCAGCGGCCGATGCGAAACTGAAAGAGGCTGAGATCACCCGCGTGGAATTAATCGCCTCGGCGATCGGCATGCTGGATCATTACCTCTCGACTTGGCCGACCGACCCAGCGACCGATCAGGCCAGCTTTTCACTGGCCAACGCGCTGTTGGATTTGGAGCAGTCCGCCAACGCGATCGCACGTTGTGAGAAGTTTGCCGTGAGGTATCCCGAAAGTGAATTGCGTGACAGTTATTGGTACGTGATCGGCTACTGCCAGTTCGCCTTGGGCAAGCACAAGGAAGCGCTGGAGATGTGCAAGAAGGTGGCCGAGGCGAAGCGGAAAGACCCGCGAACGGGCATCGAATTGCCGGCGGCGAATAAGTGGCAAGCGATTTACATCATGGGGCAGGTGCATCACAGCCTGGGTGAGGCGGCTGCCGCGATTGCCGAGTACGGCCGTGTGAAAGAACGCTTCGCCGACGCGAATGAGGCGATCGACTTCTTCACTCGCAAGGCGATCAAGCTGCCGGAAATCACGACGGTCAAACCGGGTGCTGCGGCAAAGGTCCCGCTCGACTTCCGTAACGTGCCTTCTGCGAGCGTGAAGGTGTACTGCATCGACTTGCTCAAGTTTGGGCTGTTGCAGCGGAATTTGGATCGCATCACAGCCATCAATCTGGCCGGCATTCGGCCTTATCACGAACTGGCACTCAAGCTGGGCGACGGCAAGGATTACCGCGATCGCAAGCAGGAGATGAGCTTGCCGTTGAAGGAAGAAGGCGCGTATTTGGTTGTCTGTCGTGGCGAGAATCTTTACACGAGCGGCCTAGTGTTGGTCAGCCCGTTGGAGTTGGAGATTCAGGAAGACAAAATCAGCGGACGCGTTCGCGTGACCGTCAAAGATACCATCAAAGATCTTTACGTGCGTGACGTGCATGTGAAGGTGATTGGCATCGCGAACAAAGATTTCACGTCGGGTGAAACCGATCTGCGCGGCATCTTCGCTGCGGATGCCGTTCGTGGGACGAGCACTGTGATCGCCAAGGCCGAGGGCGATCGCTACGCATTTTTCCGTGGCAAGATGTCCTTGGGGAACGTTCCGCAGCCGAACGCGGCTGCAGCACCGAAGCAGCCGCAAGCGGACGGGAAGGGTGAGAAAATGAACTCGGGGAAAGACGCGCTTTTGAAGAATCTGCGCGGTACGAATGGTGCGTTTCAACTGGAGCAACAGAAGGCGTACAAAGGCCTGTTGCAGAACAAGAAATCGGGCGTCAAAGCGAAGGCTGCGTATTGAGAACGCGACTCGGGTGGTTGAACTTGGGTTTCGGTCGCGTCAATCGCGATTGGCGAGTTGTCGGGGCGGAATCAAGCCGAGTTCGAGAAGCGATTCAATGAACCGGCGAGCGACCGGGCCGGCGGCTTGACCTCCGGAACCGGCGTTTTCGAGCACGACGGCGAAGGCGATGCGGGGGCGGTCGGCGGGAACGTAGCCGGCGAACCAAGCGTGGTCGGGTTTGCCCCCGCCGACTTCGGCCGTGCCTGTCTTCCCGGCGATAGCAACCGCATCGAGTCGCACCCGTTTGTAGCCGGTTCCTCTCGGATGTGAGACGACTTTGGCTAGCCCCTCGCGAATGCGATGCAGCGTGCCGTCGTGCAAGCCGGCTAGGCGTCGTCGTGGATGGGGCGGGGTTTCCTGGAAGGCACCGTTGTTTTGCGAGGGGTCGTTGGAAGTGATCGATCGAACAACGTGGGGGGTGACCAAGTAACCGTCGTTGGCGACGACCGCCATTATGCGGGCGATTTGCAATGGCGTTGTGGTGAGCCGCGATTGGCCGATCGCCAAGCCGAGGGTATCACCGGGATACCAGCGCTGGGATGTACGGCCTGACGGCGTTGGCAGGTGGCCTGTGTGTTCGCCGGGAAGATCGATGCCGGTGGGGTGGCCGAAGCCGAAGCGGTCGGCCCAAGCGACGAGCGGTCCGGGGCCGATCGTGCGTGCGGCTTGGAAAAAGTAGACGTTGCACGAACGGCAGAGTGCGTCAGAGAGATTCAAGTCTCCATGTCCGACACCGTAATGGCGATAGATGTAACAGCGGTGTCTGTCGGGGCGGTCGAGGTAGCCTTGGCAGTGGTGGTGTGCATCGGGATCGATTTTTCCGCTTTCGATGGCTGCGACCGCTGCGAGTGTTTTAAAGACGCTGCCCGGAGGAAGTGCCATCCGCGTGATGCGGGGAAAGAGCGGGCGACGTGGATCGTCGAGCAGCCGTTGCCATTCTTGGGGGCTGGGATGGATGAGTTGAGAGATATCGAACGTGGGAGCCGAGGCGGCGGCGAGGACCGCGCCGGTTCGCACGTCGATCGCGATCAGGCAGGCCCCTTGGGGGACGGGTAACGCCCGACCGCCGGCTGGGGTAGTGGGAGATGCGGCTAGAACTTCTGCGAGCAGTGATTCAACGCGGTCTTGCAGCGGCATGTCGAGAGTGAGGGTGATATCACGCCCGATGACGGGATCGCGGGTGATCGTTGAACTGATGATTTCCCCGTGACGATTGCGAACGATGGTTCGCCGACCGCTTGAACCATGCAGGAAGCGGTCGTAGCTGCGTTCGACACCCGTGCGGCCGATGCGATTGTGTCGTTGGTAATCGAGAGGGTCACCGTCGGGGAAGCGTTCATGTCGCGCGGCGAGTCGGTCGTCGTCGAGCGGCAGCCGACTGCCCACGACATGGGCTGCGAGTGACTTTTGGGCATAGACCCGCTCGCTACGGACTTCGATTTCCAGTCCCGGAAATCGGTGCGGGTGGGCTTCGATGGCGGCAGCCGCTTCGAGAGAGACGTCGATGAGCAAGTCGTGATACTGCAATTCTTCACGCACGACGATCGGGTCGAGCTGACCTCGTTCGGGAGATGTTGTGAGCGTGGTGACGAGGGTTTGCCAGGCGGTTTGCCACCAGGCTGCGTTTTCGGTGTTTGTGGATGCAACATGATCTGCCGGCAACTTGGCCGGTTGTTGCCGGCGTCGTTCGACGTTCTCGACAATGCGTTCGACTTGACGTTGGATGCGTGTTCTTTGTGTCTGGAGATCGTGAGCCGACGTGTCTGCCAGCGTGGCGAGGTCTCGCCACATGCGTTTTCGTTGGGAGAGAATGACTTCGGTTTCGGCGTCGACACGCGCGGTGTTTCGACGTTCGGCGCGATCGAGTTGAGAGAGTGCCTGCCGTCTGAGCCAGACGGGGTTGGGGGGAGATTCCAGCCAACGGTAATGCACTTGCACGCGGAAGCGTTGGATGTCGCTGGCCAGCACGCGGCCGTCGGATGCGAGAATGCGTCCGTCACGGCTGGGGATGCGCTCGGTTAATTCGGAGGTTTGTGCTGTCGGTTCGATGAAGTCTTCACCGAGTGTCGCCTGCAAGTAGATCAATCGTCCCGTGACGGCAACGAACGGGAACGTTAGCAACGCCATGAGCCAGACCAGTCGCATGCCCGGTCGATGATCGACCTGCCATGGTCGATCGGCAACCCGCGTTGCGGCGGCCGAGTCGTCGAAGATGTTGGTGATGCGATTGAGCATGCCGAGGGGGGGGGAAGTGGTTAGTGGTTAGATTCAGTGGGGGGCGACTCTTAGTTTCGGCAGGGTGAGGATGAGGTGGATGGTGGCCACCGATCCGACGCCCATTGCGACGGTGTAGGCTGCGTTGAGGAGGGCTGTGGTGAGCAGATTGGAAGCGGGCAAGGCGTGTTGTGTTGCGAGTGCGCGGATGAGGGTTGTGAGGCAGGGGTAGGCACAGGTTGCTGTGATAGCGATTGTGATGGTGGACGTCATCGAATGACGGGCCGCGTTGCGAAGTGGGCTGATGCAGAAGAAGGCGATGAACACGGCGGTTCCCATGCCGATGCCGAGTGATCCAGAGAGCAGGCAGTCATCGAGGAAGCCGAGCAGGCCGACCCAGGCGATGGACGTGGCGTCGTCGAACATCCACATCATGGTGCAGGCTGCCAGGATGAGGAACTCGGGGCGTGCTTCACCAACGACGAGCATCGGAGCCAGTGTCGACTGGGCGACGAACGCGACGTAGGCGATGAGGAAGGCGGCGAGATGGAGCATGGTGGGTAGTGGGTAGTGTGATTAATTGGCCAGGGATGGGGCAACGCGGATGTCTTTTCTGAGGACTTGCACGTGTTGCAATTTGTCCAATTGTCTGAGGGCCGGTTCGATGAGGATTTCCCAGTGGGGCGCACCGGGGGGGAGTCGGGCGGCGATGACGCGGCCGTAGTAGAACGGGTGGGCCAGTTCGTGATCGGCGGTGTAGAGTTCGTCGCCGACCGACACGGCTCGGTTCGATGCGACGAACTTCAGCCGGCAGGGTTTTTCGCCTTGGCCTTCGAGGATGCCCTTGGCTCCAAAGGTGTAGCCTTGCTTGCCCTTGCGGACGAGTCTGGCGAGCCCCCGGTATTTGGACGAGGTCACCAGTTGGACGGTGCTTGTCCAGCGACCGGTTTCCACGATTCGCCCAATCACTGTGCGTCCGGCGTAGACGGGCAGGCCATCGTCCATTTTTGAATTGCGTCCGAGGTCGATCAATGGCTCAGCCTGCACCACCAATGCCTTCTTACCGACACCGCGTTTGGAGCCGACATCGATCATTTGTCCGGCTTGCCACAAACGTGTGTTTTCAACGCCGAGAACTCGGGCGTCGAGGAGTCGAGGTTGCACCAGCGGGTTAGACGATGTGACAGGGTAGGGGGAAATGCCTTCGCGAGCTTGTTCATCGAGCCGACCTTGGAGTTTGGCATTTTGCAGACGAAGACGACGCGCACGCTGTTTCCACTGCTCGACTTGGTTTGAAACGTTTGGGGATGCAGCCGCGTTTCTGGTGATGACGTCAGTGGGACGGGATTCCCAAGCGGCTTTGGTCCGTGCGATTCCCCACCGGGCGGTCGCCAGGCCAGGGGCGGCCGCGTCACGCACGATGTTGCGCGCGGCATTGGAGTAATCGGGCGGCAGGAGATGGA
>Ga0115002_10007517_pt1 | contig 12256 bp, 11 predicted proteins | sample ArcticOcean_MG_C_8_FD_89576 | JGI IMG/M metagenome (GOLD analysis project Ga0115002, IMG submission 89576) | Marine microbial communities from western Arctic Ocean - ArcticOcean_MG_CB11_86 | ecosystem: Environmental > Aquatic > Marine > Oceanic | place: Arctic Ocean: Canada Basin | collected...
AGAAAGGGTTAATCCTTGGCTTTTCCGACCGATAGAGGATGTTAGGAACGTTCGTTGCTGACAGGAGAATCCGGTGGACTGGGTCAAAGACCCCGAACTCAAAGAAATATTCGAGAAAGAATTGCGTGAGCGCTCTGAACGATTGGCGCGCTATCCGAGGGCTCTAACCAACCGTGCTCTGCCGAAATCTAAGTACGAGGACGCCAAGCGAGACGCCCACACTATCAAGGGAAATGCCTCTGTTATGGACCATCGAAAGGTCTCCGACGCCATAGCCGTGGTGGAAGACGTTTGGAAGGGTGTTGTGGCAAGACTCGGAACCGGGGGGGGCTTCTTTTGGCAACCTCATGGCTGAGGTAGTCGATCGAACACTTCCTGCTCTCACTGAGCCGGCGATAATGGAGCCTTACCTGATCGCTTTGTGTGGCGCCAACGGTGTCGCCTTGCCGGCTTCTTGGGAGAACGGCACAGAAACAGTCGAGCAGCCCTCGTTCCCTGTGCCCTCATCGCAGCAAGCTGCGGTGGCAACCGATCCGGCGCCCACTACACAGCCCACTGCCCCGGAGTCCACCTTCCACTCTTTGGCCACGGATCAGCGCGATTTGGGTGGGCTGATCGGCAAATGGACAGGACTCATGATGGGTGACTCCATTCGTGTCGTTGTTCCTCGTTTGCGGAGCGTTGTTGATCAAAGCGCAACTGTTCGCCTCGATGTTGAAGCCCTAGTGGGAGCCCTCCGCAAGTACATTCTCCCGGGAGAACGAGAAGGTTGGATCAGCGCATCCGAAGGGCTGATTAGGAACGTTCGAAAGCTTCACGAGGAGGCAGAGTCGCTGGGACGGGAGCCGGTTGGCTCGGTCACGCAGAGTATCTGCCAGCTCGGAAGCCATCTGGCACGACGTCAGAACAAGGAAGTCAAGATCGACCTGTTGGGAACAGACCTAGAAGTCGATCGTGGTTTGTTAGACCTTGTTCGTGAGCCATTGAGGCACCTTGTGGTGAACGCTATCGAGCACGGTATTGAAACTGTGACCGAACGCGTCGCTGCGGGCAAGAGTCGCTCGGGAACGGTTTCCGTCGCCTTTACTCAAGAGGAAGGGACGTTACGAATAGTCGTGACTGATGACGGTGCTGGTGTCAACTGGAAGATGGTCGAGGAGAAGCTCGGCGTGGCCGGCCTTGACGATTCGGTCCTCACCAGCGCACTCTTTGAAGGAGGATTCTCGACCGCTCCGCCCGAAGGTGATTTTTCGGGCGACGGTTCAGGCCTTGAGTCGGTCGGCGACGCGATTTCATCGGCCCAGGGAGGCCTATTGTTCGACACCCAACCAGGGCTCGGATCTAGAGTTGAGATGAGACTCCCGGTATCAGTCGTCATGCAAGATGTGTTGAGTATTGACTGTGCCGGAGAACGCTGGGGCCTTCCAATGGCAAGCGTCGTGGGTGTACTTCCGTTTGATGCCGACGATGTGAGTCCCGGCGTCTGGCAACCTGAATATGTTTTCGAAGGCAGTCGTATTCCCTTCGCATCGCTCTCTGAGGCGCTGGGATTGGAATCCGACCGTCCGCTAGGCCATGTGCTGATTCTGGGCACGCGCGGGTTTCGGATTGCTGTGGGGGTTCCGTCTGTTCACGGATCCCGAAAGGCTGTGCTCAAACGGCTACGTGGCGTGATGTCCGGCATTGAGTTCCTTGCGGGTATCGGTGTCCTTGGGGGCGGGGAGACGGTGGCCGTGATCGATCCTGACTATGTCGGGACCCTGTTGACAATGCCTCCGTCGGAACCTGCTCTTCGTCCGAAGGTGCTGGTCGTAGATGACTCGCTGGCCGTTCGTCAGGTGATGGTCGCTGGACTTACCTCCATTGGGTTCGATGTCGATGCGACAGATGGTGTGGTCGGCGGACTGGCTCAATTCGAAGAAGAAGAGTACGACGCTGTTGTTGTTGATCTGTACCTCGAGGACGGTGATGGCATCGACTTAGTCGACCAACTGCGACTCGCCTCTGCGACCGTCCCAATCGTGATGGTGTCAGGAGTGGCTAACCAGGCTGATAGACAAAGAGCGTCAACCGCTGGGGCAAACTTCTTCTTCGATAAGGCTGACCTACGCAAGGGTGCGTTTATTGAGACTTTGCGTTCCTTGGCGATGGATGTAGAAACGGCCTCTGTCTAATGTCTGCCGGCTTCTCCGTTCTGGCTGCTCTCGCCATCGGCGGAGCCGGGCTGCTGATAGCCGCAGGATCCGTGGTGTGGGCACAGCTCCAGATGAGAGCGGCTCGCAGTTCCTTTGACGAAGCGACCCGGATGAAGACTGAGTTCGTTTCGACCATTTCTCATGAGCTCCGGACGCCGCTGACATCAATCGCCGGCTTTGCCGAGGCGTTACAGGAGACGTGGGGGTCGCTCGGGAGCGCTGAGATAATGGAGTTCCTCGGCATAATGACGCGCGAAGCGGAACACCTCTCAACCCTCGTCGAGGACATTTTGGTGTTGCCTCGCCTTGAAGCGGGGCGTCTTGAAGTGGATCCAGAGATAATGGATCTATCGGCGCTGACCGCCGAACTGGTCGAGTCTGTGTTCGCTCCGGGCCACGATCGAGAGCTCGACATGGCTTTGCCGACCGGGGTGAAGGTCTTTGCTGACCCGAAACGCGCCGGGCAGGTGATTCGTAACCTCCTGGCCAACGCGATGAATCATGGTGGCGAGGAAATCGCCATTGAAGGCTCGTACGCGGGGACGCATTACTTGGTGGTTATATCTGACAATGGCTCCGGCATTGCTGCCGACCGACGTGAGCTCGTTTTCGAACAGTTTGAGCAGGGCGAGGGTTCTAACTCTAACAAAAACGGTGCCGGTCTCGGTCTGCCCATCGCTCGGCGACTCTCTCGGCAAATGGGAGGCGACATGTGGTGTGAGGCACGCTTCCCAACAGGTGTTCGGTTCTGTGTCACCTTTCCCCTCGCTGAAAATTCTCAAGGCCATGAGATTGGTTCAGATGCCGTGTTTTCTGCCGCGAATCCCGGCCGGTTCAGCTGGCGGTAGGGGAGTCACACAGCTGTAATTCAGTCCCAAACAGCAGGTAGTATCTGCAGGATGGACTCCCTGTTCTCTTCATTAGATCCAACGTCGCTGACCGATGGGCTCAATCCCGCGCAGCAAGAGGCTGTGCGCCATACCGAGGGACCGCTGCTAGTGGTGGCGGGAGCTGGCTCGGGCAAGACACGTGTGCTCACACATCGAATTGCCTATTTGATTCGAGAGCTCGGGGTCGCGCCGGGCGCCATCTTGGCGATCACCTTCACTAACAAGGCGGCCGCCGAGATGAAGCGCCGCGTTGAGCGATTAGTGGGTGCAGCTTCCAGAGCGATGTGGGTCTCAACGTTTCACTCGGCTTGTGTTCGCATTCTTCGGCGGGAGATTCATCGCTTTGGGTACCGGTCGTCCTTTTCGATCTACGACGGGGCTGACTCCCAACGACTCATCTCTCAGTGTGTCGCTGAGCTCGATCTTGACTCGAAGAAGTTTCCGCCCCGAGCGATCCGGGGAGCGATCTCGGCCGCTAAGAACGAGCTCGTCGACTTCGAGACGTACGCCACCAAGGCGGAGGGGTTCTACGAGAACAAGATTGCCGAGGTGTACAAGCTGTATCAGCAACGGCTTCAGGAAGCTTCGGCAGCCGACTTCGACGACTTGTTGGTGCTGACCGTCCAATTGTTCCAAGTGTTCCCTGAGGTGCTTGAGGAGTATCAGAACCGGTTCCAGTATCTGCATGTGGACGAGTATCAGGACACGAATCAGGCGCAGTACGAGCTGGTCACCATGCTGGCTGCGAAGCGCACCAATATCTGTGTTGTAGGAGATGAGGCGCAGTCGATCTACGCCTTCAGAGGCGCGGATCTTCGGAACATCATGAACTTCGAGAAGGACTATCCCGAAGCGAAGGTCGTTGTGCTGGATCAGAATTATCGGTCAACTGAGACGATTCTCGACGCGGCCAATGCAGTCATTGCGAATAACCGAAGTCAGCGTCCCAAGTACCTTTGGACGGATCTGGGTGTTGGCTCTGCGATCCAGGTGTATAAGGCCGACGACGAGCATGGCGAAGCCGAGTACGTCGCCGATAGGGTTCGATTTCTCCAAACCAAGGGAGTGAACCTCCGCGACATGGCGGTGTTCTATCGGACTAATGCCCAGTCAAGGGTCATGGAGTCGGTGTTCCTTCGGCACTCCATCCCCTACAAGGTGGTGGGGGGGCAGAAGTTCTATGACCGGCGAGAGATCAAAGATGCCGTCGCGTATCTGAGAGCGGTGGTCAACCCCGACGACCAGGTGGCTCTCAAGAGGATCATCAACGTCCCCAAGCGATCCATCGGTATGACGTCGGTGGCCCATATTGATCGTTTCGCCGATAGCAATCGGATCACCTTCTTCGAAGCCTTGAAGCGAGCAGGCGAGAACTCCCGGCTCACTTCTCGTGCCCAGCGCAACATTGCTGAGTTCTTGGTGGTGCTCGAAGTGGTCACCGAGGGGGCTACGACGGGCGGGCCTGGACCGGCGATGCAGGCTGTCCTTGAAGCAACGGGGATGATCGCCGAGATCGAGGCCGATGGGACTATTGAGGCCCTTGGGAGGGTCGAGAACCTACGTGAGCTCCTAGTTGGGGTAGATGAGTTCCTAGAGCTCAGACGAAACCAGCCCATCGACGAAGTCGATTGGGACGACTTGAACGGGATCGAGCAGCTCAACGAGTACCTAGCCACGGTCTCCTTGGTTTCGGAGCTTGATGCGCTCGACGACTCGGGGTATTTCACACTCATGACGATTCACAACGCCAAGGGACTCGAGTATCCGGTTGTTTTTCTCGCCGGACTGGAGGAAGGGGTGTTCCCACACATGCGGTCGTTAGGCGAACCCGATCAGCTTGAGGAGGAACGCCGGCTTGCCTACGTTGGTATCACGCGCGCTCAAGATCAGCTCTATCTGACGCTGGCGACCAAGCGCAGCCTGTGGGGTGGAGCCAACTACAACAGTCCCAGCAGGTTCCTGAAGGAGATTCCTAGAAGTCTCATGGAAGAGCACAAGGTTCAGCGAGGCTCAGTGAAGCCGTTGTCTCGAGCACCATCGGGCTCGAAATTGGACCCGGGATCGGTGGCGAAGGGCGACAGAGTCGAGCACGATACCTACGGCATCGGTGTCATTCGCGAGCTGTCGGGCAGCGGCGAGCGCACAGAGGCGCTGGTGAGATTCGAGTCGAGCGGTGACCGGCGCCTACTTCTAGCCTGGGCCCCACTTCGCCACGCATAACCCCAACCCAAAGCGAGCGCGAACGCCAACAAGACCCTGCTCGTTTCCCCCCTCTGCGCGTTTCGAGCACCTCGCATGACCCAAAAGCTCGTATATGTGCACCCCAACCCAGGGTTGGCAGACACATATCCTCACTGTTGGGAGGGTGAGGAGGCGAGTCGCCAGTCTTGAGATGGGAACGTCCTCAAGAGCTAGTGCTACTTCCGCCGGTAAAGTTCAGGCATGCCGCGCCGAATCCTTATTGCCAAGCCGGGCCTCGACGGCCACGATCGTGGCGCCAAAGTAATCGCTCGAGCGCTCCGCGACGCTGGCAACGAAGTGATCTACACAGGTCTGCATCTCTCGCCGGAAGAAGTCGTTGAAGCGGCTCTGCAGGAAGACGTCGTTGCCGTGGGTCTGTCCACCCTTTCAGGTGCCCATATGACACTCTTCCCCCGGGTTGTCGAGTTGCTTCGCGAACAAGGCATGGGGCAGGTTATTGTTTTTGGCGGAGGAATCATTCCGCCCAAAGATGCCGAAGTGCTCAAGCAAGAAGGCATCGCAGAAGTGTTCACCCCGGGCACGCCGCTTGGTGAGATCTCGCGGTGGGTCGATGAAAACATACCAAGTAGCTGATGCCTCGGAGGCTTCCCAATGAAAGTGCATGAGTATCAGGCCAAGTTGTTGATGGCCAGGCGAGGCATCCCCGTCCCAGAGGGGAAGGTGGCAACCACTTCTGCTGAGGCTCGTGCTGCCGTCAGGCCGCTAATCGAGGCTTCAGGCGATAACGTGGTAGTCGTCAAATCTCAGATCCACGCCGGTGGTAGAGGCAAGGGTCGCTTCCTCGAGCACCCGGATCTCGGGGGAGTGAACGTGGTTCTCGATGGCCTCGACGGAGGCATCGAAGCCGCAGAGGCGAAGGTGGAAGCTCTGGCTCAACAGATGCTTGGGTCGACTCTGGTAACCATCCAAACGGGACCAGCTGGGAAGCAGGTCAACACACTGTACGTCGAGCAGGGGATCGGTATCGAGACGGAGCTCTATCTCTCTGTCGTCTTGGACAGGGCTGTGTCTCGCCACATCGTCATGGCCTCCACTGAAGGTGGGACCGAGATTGAGGAGGTGGCTGAACACACTCCGGAGAAGATCCTCAAGGAGACGATCGATCCTGGGGTGGGTCTGCTCGACTTCCAAGCCGCACGGATGTCCAGAGCGCTGGGACTCACCGGCGACGCTTTAAGGAACGGTGTGAGCTTCATGAAGACCCTCGCCGAGGCAGCGGTTGATTGGGACACAGACATGATCGAGATCAATCCGCTGGTGGTGACTACTGATGGTCAGGTCATGGCTCTGGACGGCAAGATGAGTTTCGATTCCAACGCCCTGTTCCGGCATCCAGACATCGCAGCCATGCAGGACCCCACTGAGGAGGATCCTTCAGAGTTGGAGGCCGCGGAGTTTGATCTGTCGTTCATCAAGCTTGGTGGATCCATTGGCTGCATGGTCAACGGAGCTGGACTCGCAATGGCCACCATGGACATCATCAAGACCTTTGGGGCCGAACCGGCCAACTTCCTAGACGTTGGGGGAGGCGCTACCGCCGAGAAGGTCGCTGCTGCCTTCAAGATCATCACCCGTGACCCCAACGTGAAGGGTATCTTTGTCAACATCTTTGGCGGGATCATGCTGTGTGACACTATCGCCAATGGTGTGGTCACGGCGGTTAAGGAGACGGGGCTGGACATGCCTCTGGTTGTCCGACTGGAAGGAACCAACGTCGAGTTGGGCAGACAGATCTTGGATGCTTCCGGGCTTGCATTAGTCACGGCGGTCGATATGAAAGATGGAGCCCAGAAGATTGTGGAGCTAACCAGATGAGCGTCCTCGTCAACAAAGACACCAAGCTTATGGTGCAGGGCCTTGGCCGAACGGGCCAGTTTCACGCCGACAAGTCGATTGCCTATGGCACCAACATGGTGGCGGGGGTGCATCCATCGAAGGCCGGGACCAGCCTCACCTTTGCGGGAGACACTGATCACTCAGGTGTTCCTGGGCGCGCTGACAGTTACTCGGTCGAGGTCCCGATCTTCGGTTCGGTGGCTGAGGCGATGAAGGAAACCGGCGCCAACGCTTCGGTTGTGTTCGTGCCGCCACCGTTCGCCGCTGACGCCATTATGGAAGCTGCCGAGGCTGGAACGCCGCTCATCATCTGTGTGACTGAAGGAATCCCGGTCAACGACATGGTGCGTGCTAAGTCGTACATCGCCGGCAAAGATGTTCGGCTCGTGGGACCCAATTGTCCAGGTGTGATCACTCCGAAGGAGTGTCGCATCGGGATCATGCCGGGCTACATTCACCAGCCGGGCCGCATTGGCGTCGTTTCTCGATCTGGAACCCTCACGTATGAGGCAGTGCATCAGCTAACGCAGAACGGCCTAGGGCAGACTACCGCCATCGGAATCGGCGGCGATCCGGTCAACGGCACCAACTTCATTGACTGCCTCAAGCTTTTCAACGATGACCCTGCAACTGAGGGCGTCATCATGATTGGAGAGATCGGCGGAACCGCTGAAGAGGAAGCTGCTGAGTGGATTAAGGCCAACATGACGAAGCCGGTTGCCGGTTTCATCGCTGGAACCACGGCCCCACCCGGGAAAAGGATGGGACACGCCGGTGCGATCATTTCTGGCGGTAAAGGCACTGCAGCAGATAAGATCGCAGCCTTGGAGGCTGCTGGTGTGGTTATCGCTCCAACGCCTACCGATATGGGGAACGCGACGATGGAAGCGATGCAGAACGCTGGTCTTGTCTGAGCCTCGATATAGTTTCACGGCAGGGCCTTGACTGAGCTGCTGGCTGCGTTCGGAGTAGGTGTCATGGGAGGACTCACTCCCGGGCCGCTGCATGCTCTGATTGTTGCCACCGCCTTGAAGCGGGGAACCCGGCCGGCGCTCCGGCTTGCGGTGGCGCCTTTGCTGTCCGACCTGCCTCCGGTGGCGCTTAGCCTTTTGGTAGCCGCGACGATGTCCGAAGGAGTTGCTAGAGCCCTTGCGATTGTCGGTGGTCTCTTTCTCATCGTTCTAGGCGTGAAGTCGATGGGGCAAGGCAGAGAGGAGTCGGAGCTTCCGGCCGAGTCAGACGAAGCGTTCAAGGACTACTTCCGCGGGGCGTTCGTCAACCTTCTCAACCCTAACCCTTGGCTATTCTGGTTGGGTGTTGGGGCGCCGTTACTGCGCAACAGTTGGGGGAGGGGAGTCGGGTACGGCCTCCTGTGGCTGTTCGTCTTCTACGTAGGTCTCGTAGGGGTCAAGATCGTGTTCGCCATCGCGATCGGCCGCAGCCGAGAGCGTCTTTCAAAGAAGTGGCTAGACCGGTCGGTCGTTGCCAGTTCGGGCCTGCTCTTCCTTGTGGGTGCGTGGCTGATCTGGCGGGGCGTCAGCGGTCGACTCTGAGTGAGGTAGACCAGCGGGAAGGGTTACTCCCCGTAGGCGCCTTCGGCTCGGGCGAGTAGGTCGAGCTTGAAGTCCAGCGACGCGAAGGAGGCCATGATTGCGTTGGCCGTGAGTCGATGCAGATCTGCTTTCGTGAACTCCAGGTGCTCGACAAGCTGTTCCATCTCGTAGGTCATTGACGTCTGGCTCATCAGCCGGTTGTCGGTACTGACGGTGACGTTAAACCCAGCCCTGAGCAGCTGTCCGATGGGGTGTTGAGACATGGACATCTGAGTCGTGTGGGTGTTGGAGACAGGGCACATCTCCAACGGGACCTGAAAGTTCCGAACGTAGGCTGCGAGATCGCCCAACGCTACGATCTCTCCATCCTCGACATCGCAGTCGTCCATGATCCTGAAACCGTGTCCCAGACGGTGGGCGCCGCAAACTTGGAGCGCTGACCAGATGGACTCGAGCCCATCCGCCTCCCCAGCGTGGATTGTGAGGCCAAGGTTGGCTTCCCGGATCATCTGGCAGGCCTCGAGGTGATTGTCTGGCGGGAAGCCGGCTTCAGGTCCGGCGAGGTCGAACCCAACGACCCCTATCCCCATCGCATCGAGGGTGTCTTGAGCCACTTCTGACGAGTCCTGCTCTTGGCGCATGGCATCCACAATGATCCCAAACTCCGTATCGGTCTCCTCAGCTGCTCTATCTAGGCCCCTTGCAGCTGCTTCCAAGACCTCGAGCCGAGTAAGACCTTGCTGGGTGAGGAGGCTTGGAGCGAACCGAATCTCTGCGTAGATGACGCTTTCAGCTGCGTGGTCGATCCCAGCTTCGTAGGCAACTCGCTCAATTGCATCGGGCGTTTGCATGACCGCCATGGTGTACTCAAAGGCTTCCAGATAGCGTTCCAACGAAGCAGACTTGCCTTGATCGAACCAGAGCGAGAGATCCTCTGCGTTGTCGGCCGGTAGGCCGGTATATCCCTGCTGACGGGCGAGGTCTAACACCGTCTCGGGGCGGAGCCCACCGTCAAGGTGGTCGTGCAACACAACCTTGGGGAGTGCGCGAATATCCATTAGTAAAGGGTAGTCGCTGCTTAGGGCATTCTTCCGAGCAACTCATCGGGGTCACTGTCAGCGCGAGTCGGTCAGAGCATTGTCTAATTGAGGGTTCCGTGACGCCCAGAGCTACCATCCACGCCGATGCGAATTGCGGTGTTAGTTTCAGGTTCAGGGTCGAACTTGCAGGCCCTTATCGACGCCATCGCTTCGGACCCATCCTTTGGAGCTGAGGTGGTGCTGGTTCTTGCCGATCGGCCAGATACTGGGGGCGCCGCGCGAGCGTCCACTGCTGGGATTCCCACGGTGGTAGTGGATTGGACAGATTTCACCGAGCGCGAATCGTTTACCCAAGCTGTCCTAAGCGAAGTAGTGGCTGCGGGGGCCGAAGGCCTGGTCTTGGCTGGCTTCATGCGAGTGCTTTCGCCACCGGTGATTGCAGCGTTCCCCAACCTTATTCTGAACGTACACCCCTCGCTTCTACCGGCCTTTCCCGGCAACAGGGCGGTCGAAGATGCGTTGGCTCAAGGGGTGAAACTTGCTGGGTTGACCGTGCACTTTGTTGATGAGCAGGTTGACCACGGTCCAATCGTTGCTCAGCGAGCCGTGCCGATTCTGCCGTCTGATACGAGAGACTCACTTCACGCGAGAATTCAAGAGCAGGAACAGGATCTGTATCCGAAGGTCGTGAGGGCGTTCTGTCGGGGAGAGATCTCAGTGAAGGACAACGTGGTGATGCTGAAGGAGGCCTTGTGATCAAAGTCAAGCGTGCGCTCGTGAGCGTCTACGACAAGACCGGGATTGAAGACCTGGGGAGAGCGCTTGTGGAGGACGGTGTTGAGCTGGTCAGCTCAGGAGGAACAGCGACTGCTTTGGCTGCTGCCGGTCTTCCCGTTACGAAGGTTGCGGATGTCACCGGAGCACCGGAAATGCTGGGAGGTCGAGTCAAAACCCTTCACCCGAGCATTCACGGCGGGATCTTGGCCAACCTCGATGATCCCCATCATCGGCAGGATCTGGCAGATCGGGGCGTTACCCCGTTCGAGTTGGTGGTGGTGAACCTGTATCCGTTCCGAGCTACCGTCGCCCATCCAGGAGTGACCGAGGCTGAAGCAATCGAGAAGATCGACATCGGTGGTCCCGCCATGGTTCGCTCCGCGGCGAAGAATCATCAGTATGTGGCAGTGGTCACTGATCCAAGCCAGTACGAAGCGATTACCGGCGCTGTCTCAGCCGGCGGCACGACCCTAGAACTGAGAAAGACGTTGGCCAAAGCTGCTTTCTTTCACACGGCCTCTTACGACGCTGCCATTGTGGATTGGCTCGAAGCGGACAAGGACCCGCCCGCTCGCAAGGTCATTGCCCTAGAGCGGCGTCAGACACTTCGCTACGGAGAGAATCCCCATCAGGTGGCCGCAGCGTTCTCCGAGGTTGACGCCGTCGGTTGGTGGCAGTCGATGACGCAACTCCAGGGCAAGGCGATGAGTTTCAATAACTATCTGGACACCGAGGCAGCTTGGCGAATGGCCTACGAGTTCGAACCACCGACGGTGACCATTATCAAGCATGCGAACCCGTGTGGGTTAGCCACTGACCCGTCATTGGCTGAGGCGTTCTCAAAGGCCTGGGACTGTGATCCGGCATCTGCGTTCGGTAGCGTCATCGCCTTCAACCGGATGCTCGATGTAGAAACAGCTGGGCGACTGTTGGCTGCTGGTTTTGTGGAAGTTGTGATTGCCCCTTCCGTTGCCGATGGGGTCGCTGAACTCTTCGCCAAGAAGAAGAACCTGAGGCTGATTACCGCTCCTGAACCGAGCCTCGCTGACCTTGACATGCGTCGGATAGAAGGTGGGTTCGTCATGCAGGGTCGAGACGCCGTAACGGAGAGTGAGTTCACGGTGGTCTCCGAGCGCCCACCAACGGAGCTGGAGATGGTAGATCTCATGTTTGCTTGGCGGGTCGCGGCTCACACGAAGTCCAACGCGATCGTGGTGGCGAAGAATCAAGCAGCGATCGGTGTTGGTGCTGGAGACCAGTCCAGAGTCGGTGCGTCCGAGCGGGCGCTGGTGAGAGCTGGCGATCGTTCCGTCGGATCGGTTGCCGCCTCAGATGCCTTCTTCCCATTTCGCGATGGGATCGATGCGCTGGCCGAAGCGGGGGTAACGGCGATCATTGAGCCGGGCGGCAGTGTGCGCGACGCAGAAGTGATCCAGGCAGCGGACGAATATGGAGTAGCGTTGGTGTTCACACACACGAGGCATTTCAGACATTGAGCGCACAGATTCTTTCAGGCAAGACCGTCGCTGAGGTTGTTCGCACACGAGTCCGAGCCGAGGTTGAGGCATTGAACGCACGCGGCGTCACGGTTGGCCTCGCGACCGTCCTCGTTGGCGACGACCCTGCGTCCCACTCGTACGTTCGGTACAAACACAAGGACGCCGACGCCGTTGGCATGGTTTCGGTTGATGTCAACCTCGATG
>Ga0115002_10007518_pt1 | contig 12256 bp, 10 predicted proteins | sample ArcticOcean_MG_C_8_FD_89576 | JGI IMG/M metagenome (GOLD analysis project Ga0115002, IMG submission 89576) | Marine microbial communities from western Arctic Ocean - ArcticOcean_MG_CB11_86 | ecosystem: Environmental > Aquatic > Marine > Oceanic | place: Arctic Ocean: Canada Basin | collected...
GGGGCGGTGATATGCGTTTTTATCGGATTATTCTTGTCTATTTCGTATGCTCGGTCTATTTTTAAAAATCTTCGTGCCCTCCGCGCCTTCTCCGCGGTCTCCTTGGTTAAATTTTCTGGATTATTCTATGTCTCAATGGCCATGCGTACTGGAATTAGATCATACTCGTATGATCACCGCAGGCAGTGAGGTCGCACTTTGTAACGCCATTCGCAATGGGGCTGATCTGCGTATCTATACTGAGTTCCGGCACAACGAGCATATCGACGTCACGTCCGATAACCCGGCACGCATCCAAGAAGTCTCCGAATTTCGAGTGACCTGCCTGCTTGAGGATCGGTGGTCCGCCGGCTTCATGACGCTGCGGCAGCCGATTGCTCTGCCGGACGGGTTCGGTCCTCGATCGTCCATGTCGTATTTCCTGTACAACCAGAACGGCCAACAGGCGATTGCACGGCTTCTGCTCGATGGGCCCCCGGCCACGGGTTCACCCGGTGTTTCGCCATTAGATGACGGGTTTCACGACATGCCCAAATACCATCAGCACGACAGTTGGGATGCCGAGACCAATGCCCCGAGTCAAAATTTCATCTACGATTTTGAGACATTTCGATTTCTGGTGCGGGACACCTGGCAGGAGGTTTTATCGCATACTGAGGACGGCACCGTGCGGTCTGGATCAGTAAAGGCCCTGGCTGAAGCCTCGGCTGACGGTTGTGAAATTAAAGTCGGCATTCGCGATCTCTGTGCGGATCTATCTGAAGAACCGGCCATGGCCCACGAATGGTTCGTGCAAGCCCATTCCAATTATTACTACACCGAACAAAATCTCCTCATCACCGGAACGCACCCGCTCGTCCGTCTGCGCCCGGCCATCCCACTCACCTATGCCACAGGTGCCTGGGACTGCGGCTGGCTGATGGTTCGCACCGACGGTTTTGTCTCCCGCCTCCTCTTCGACCCGTATTCGCTTCAATCGCATCGCAGTGAGACACGCCATGCCATTCGATGGTTTGTGCGGTAAGGTAAATACGTGGCCTACCCACGTTCCCACTCTCTCACACGCTGCCTACCCGCACCACCTCATTCACCGCATCCATCCGTACCGACTCCGAATAATGATACACATGGAGCCCCTCGCCGACCGGCGTCGGAACGCGAATGAGAAATTCGATCCAGGCCGGGGTGTTGAAGGCGGCGAAGGCGAGTTCGAAGCCGTCCATCAGGTCCTCCGGTTTACGGTTTAAATCCGGTAGCAGAACCGGGCCGGTGTCGGGTTGGTATACCCAGTCCCGTTCGTTGGCGTTCATGGTCTTGATTGGATATTCAAGGATAGTGGTATACCGGTTGTTCTCAATCGTCGTCCGCGCGTTCAGCGGCTCATTGGCCAGCACGGCCTCGACGATGGCTTGCGGTGTCTCCAGCACCCGGCCTGCTACGCGTGGGAGATCCACCCTCAAGTCGTCGAACGTTTCTTCTATGCTGATGATCTGACGTTCCGGCTGTTCGCCAAGCGTCGGCGGATAGAGCGTGGCAGCTTTGTTGGCCAGGTCGTAGGTCTTGATGGCCATGAATGTATCGGATGAGCACACCGGTTTGAAATCCGCATTTGGCATGAGCCAGATATCTTTCTCCACACCCACCTGTTCTGTCTTACAGCTTACCCCCAGCACATACGCCTCCGAAAAATCGGACCCTTTCTCCGAAATCGTCAGATGCGCATCCAGCGGTATACGGGCGTTGTTGAGCGAAAACGGCGGCTTATGCGTCACCGTCTTCGGCTGCTTTTTCAACGTGTCGACCCGGAAGGTCATGAAAGAACGCGTAAAATCGATGGCTTGCATAGGGGCTCCTTGGGGATTGTCTGATGGCATTTACGACGCTCATCCGAAAGTGTGGAACGCCTCTTCGAGGCTTATCTGAAGTGCGCTCCGCTTCGCTCGCTGTGCTTTTTGTTGATATGTTGATTTTAACTTAATGATTATAGTACACGACAAAAATTCAATTTGTCATCTCGACCGAGTATAGCGAGTGGAGAGATCAACTCATAGTCGGCTCGAATTAGATCCCTCGACGCCGCTCGGGATGACATTATACGGGCCGTTATTATTTTTGTCGTGTACTATACTTAATGCTATAAAATACGTGCGTGAATAAACAGGGAAGTATTTATTATACTATATCAGAACTTATCCTGTTAAGATACTGTATAAATGATGACCACTCCTTTGACCAGCAGCAGGTGGGCAAGTGGGCGAGTAGGCACGTGAGATTTTTCCCACTTTCCCACTTTCCCACATGCTGACTTCCCGGATTATACCATGCACACTGATCTCCTCCGAACCTACCGGCCTTTTCTCGATTCCCGTCCCTACACCCGCTGGTGGTGGTTTAACGACGATATAAAGAAGGAAGACATCAAGACGCAGCTCACCTGGGTGCGGGATCAGCATTTCGGGGGGGTGGAAATCGCCTGGATGTATCCGCAGCCGGGGGCGCAGGAAGGGTCGAAATGGCTGAGCACGGGGTGGAGTGAGCTGGTCGCTTTCACCAAAGAGCAAGCGGACCGGCTGGGTATCGGGTGTGATTTCACCTTCGGTACCCAATGGCCGTTCGGCGGACGCATCGTGCCGCCGGAGGATGCCTGTCAGGTTTTCGGCGGGCTCTCATCGCAGCGGTTGGAGAAGTCGTGGGAACTGGGTGCACCCGGTGAGGAATATGTCCTGAACCATCTTGACCCCGGGGCGCTGAAACGATATGCCGGCCATATGGGCGGGGCATTGGCTATGGCGCTGCAGGGCACCACGTCCGGGCTGTTCTCCGACTCGTGGGAAGTATTTCCGGAGGATCTGTGGAGCGCGCATCTGGACCCGGTGTTCCGGGAAAGGTTTGGGTATAATCTGGAACCGTATAAGGCCAATATTGACGATCATCCGCAGGTGCGCTATGATTACCGCAAGCTGTTAGCTGACGCCGCCCTCGAAGGTTTTTTTAAGCCCTATTCGGATATCTGTCATCAACTCGGTGGCGTGAGTCGCGTCCAGTGCCATGGGGCACCGACGGACCTGCTGGCTGCTTTTGCCCTGGTCGACGTACCCGAGTCTGAAGCGTTGCTGTTCGAGACCTTTTTCTCGGCCATCCCCGGCTCGGCGGCGGCCCTGGCCTCTCTGCCGGTGGTGACCTGCGAGACGTTTACCTGTATCTATGGCTACGAGCCCTGGCCGGCGAATTCGCCGCACCATGGGCAGGAAAAAGTTGAGGATATGAAGCTGATGGCCGATGCGGTATTCGCCCATGGTGTCAATCACATCATCTGGCACGGCATGCCGTACAAGTCCCCGGGCATGGATAACACCTTCTATGCCACGACCCATGTCGGCCCCGACAGCGGGTTCATCGACGAGTTGCCCGCTTTCAATCGATATCTGGCATCGGTCAGCCAATTTCTCAAGCTGGGGAAAACCTATACGGATGTGGCGGTCTATCTGCCGCTTGAAGACAACCGGATGCTGCACAGGTTGCCGGACGATCGTCAGGGACCGGCCGCCACCTATTACTGGGAACTGCAAACCGTTGATCTGCCGGCGTGCATCGAAGGCTATCATCCTTTATGGATGTCAACCCCGTTTTTAAAAGAGGCCACCGTAGAAAACAGTCTGATAAAGTACGGAGAGGCCACTTTTTCTCTATTGTATGTAGATGTAGAATGGCTGGACCATGAGGCGCTATTGGCCCTGATTCAACTGGCTATAAAAGGGGCAAGCATTTGCATCATCCGCCATCCCAAGGTGCCGGGTCATCAGCCTCCGGCAGATTACAAGGACCACCTCACGCAACTGATGAATTATCCGACGGTGACATCCGATCTGAACGCCGCGCTTCGTCACCCGCCTCTGGTCGACGGCGAAGACATACCCGAGTACTGGTGCCGGGAAGTAGATGGGGACTATCATCTCTTCTTCGCCCACCCCGATACCAAACGCATCCGGTATCCCATGGCCTACGAAGGTTGGCGGTCAACAGTGACGTTGAAACGAGAGGTAACGGTTAACCTGAAAGGCCGTACGCACGATCTTCATCTGATCTTCGATCCGGAAGACGCACTGTTCGTGAAAATATCAACTATGGGGGATTTAGATATTACTGTCGCCCGTATCGAGGCATAGTCTTTTTTTAACCACGGAGGGCACAGAGTTTTTTTAAAGGCTGTTTGGTAGGACCCAATCAGGTCCGGTTATACTTTTTTTTACCCTCCGTGCTCTCCGTGCCTCCGTGGTTAACGCTTTGTTTCATCTTAGCAAGGAGTCCTATTAATGATAGTGGATACACATGTGCACGTTTGGGAGATTGATCCGCCGAAATATCCTGTCGGCCCGACGGCACCGACCTGGACAGCCGAGCCGGATGAACCAGGTACGGCGGATGAACTCATTGAAGATATGGATGCCAACGGGGTGGATGTGAGCGTGCTGGTCCAGACGTCATGGTCCACCTGGGACAATGGTTATATCGCCGATTCGGTGACGCGCTTTCCGGATCGGTTCATAGGTCATGGACTGATCGACCCGCAGGATAAAACAGGAAATGCCGAACTGGCACGCTACTGGATGGCGGATCGGGGGCTGGTCGGGTTTCGCTTCCATCCGTTTTACTATCCGGATGAGAAAATTCTGGTCGCAGAAGGCAACCGGCCCATGTGGGAAGAGCTGGCGTCACGTGATGCCATAATCCAGTTCCACATGCGGTCGACGGATGCAGATCAAATAGACGAACTCGCCCGTCGGCACCCGCATATGAAGCTGCTCATCGACCATATGGGCTATCCGAATGTAGATGAAGGCATGACCCCCTTCGCCCCGATCTTGTCTCTGGCACAGCATCCGAATATCTTCGTGAAGATATCGGACGTAAAAGGCCGATCCAGAGAAGCATTTCCATTTAGAGATACCCATCTTTTTGTGCGTGCCTTATTGGATGCCTTTGGCACCGAACGCGCGCTGTGGGGCACGGGCTTTCCGGGGCATCACCGGACCAAACACAACTGGTTGAGTCTGGCAGACGAACTGCGGCTGGTCCGCGAGGGCTTCGACTTTCTCACGGCAGCGCAAAGGGATCGGATGTTCGGCGGCACAGCGACTGAGGTGTGGGGATTGGATAAGGGTTAGGATTGGTCCATTGTGGTTAATATTGACTAGGTTATTTAGCAGTATCATTTACATTATACGCTCTGAAAGGGTGTGACATGAGTACAACATTAGAAAATCCGTATCATAATTTGAGCGGCACATGGATTCGAGGCAATTTCCACGGCCACTGCGACGAAAATAGTGCCTGTGCGTCCGTACCTCTGGCCGAGAGTGTGCAGTGGTATGCAGAGCTCGGTGTAGGCGTAATCACCCTCACGGATCATGATACCGTCACGGACCTGACGGCGATGCAGGTCGCCTACCCGGATATGGCTTTTCTGGAAGGGTTTGAGTACAGTTCGCGTGAAAATGTTGTTTTTGTCGGGCCGAAGGTCGGGCCGCTTTACAAGCATTCGCTGGAAGATGCGCTCATGCAGGCCAGTGATTTGCTTACCATCATCTGCCATCCCAGGCCTCATGCCGACGGTCGTGACTACTGGACGAAAGACATGTTGGAGGCCCTCGGCGTCTGGCCCGATGGTATCGAGGTGTACAATGGGCATTACGGCACGGCGACGGCCGTCTCTAACGGCCGTCAACCCCTGTATGCGGCGTTCTGGGATGAGTTGCTGACGGCTGGTCATCACCTGTGGGGGTTCGCCAACGACGATTTCCACGATCCCGAAGATTTCGATAACGCGTTTAACATGTTGCTGGTCGAAGACAATACGCCGAAATCCGTCGTGCAGGCGGCTAAGACCGGTCGGTCTTACGCCTCCACGGGCCTGTTGCTGAAAACGATTACAGAGCAGGATGGTCATATTGTTGTAGAGGTCGATGCGCCCGGTGCCGGCCGCTTTGTAGGTTCGGGTGGCCGGGAACTGGCAAAGAATCAGGGCACCCGATTCGAATATACCGCCGGTGATGAGGCCTACGTCCGCTTCGAGGCTGAAGGCGAGGCCGGTCGGATATTCCTGCAACCCATGTGGGCAACCCAATGAAAGCCCGATGTATCAGCATCGGGTGGAATATTAAAAACGACCAAGGACATTAATCATCGCCATGAACGAGGAGTTATCCCCATGATCATCGATGTACACGCCCATGTTTTACGCTGGCCCATATTAAAGAAAACCAACAGCAGCAGACCCTTCATGTCACCGGAAGAACAGATACGCCGCATGGACGAGAAGGGCATCGACAAGGCGGTTATATTGCCGCTTACCTCCGCAGATGTATGCGCCGAACATCAGAGTATGGGGGAGGTGTTTGAGATCACCCGTATGTATCCCGATCGCTTCATTCCATTTTGCGATATCGAGGTACGCCGCGCCGACTGGGGTACGCCGGAGCGGTTTCGTGATGTGCTGGAGCAGTATGTGGCCCATGGCGCGAAAGGGGTAGGCGAACTGACTTCCCGGGTCTATTGGGATGATCCGCGTCTGTGGGCACTGTTCGAGGTTTGTCAGGAGATGGGCTTGACGGTGACCTTCCATACCTCATCGCCGGAAGCGGTGACCTACGGTCTTATTGATGAGTGCGGTTTTCCGAGGTTTGAAAAAACGCTACAGAAATTTCCAGAGCTCTACTTCTTCGGTCACAGTGCCGCCTTCTGGAGTGAAATCAGTGGGGACCTCACGGCCGAAACCAAGGAAGGCTATTCAAAGACACCCGTCGTGCCGGGCGGCACGCTGGTACGGCTATTTCGCACCTACCCGAATCTGTGCGGTGACCTGTCCGCCGGTTCAGGTCTCAATGCGTTGACCCGTGATCCTTCATTTACCTACGAATTCCTGGATGAATTCCAGGACCGACTCATGATGGGGCTCGATCACACCGATGTAGAACTCGACTTCCAGCATATCGAGTGGTTGAAAGCCTGTCGCGACGAAGGACACATTACCGCTGAAATCTGTGAGAAGATCCTGTGGAAAAATGCGGACCGGCTGATCGGTTTGGGCATCGCCTGATGTGGTGCACCATTTAGCGGCAGGTGACAAACGATAGTTAGTTTTACTTCTATTGTGGCGCTCAATCACCAGTAAATATACCGCGTCAGCCGTTTTTGATCTCCGGCTGGAAGGGCATTCATATCCGGAATGATATAGCGATTATCAAAGACATCCAGCAAGATCTTGCTGGATTTACCGTAATCCTGTGCACGATCCACCTGCCAGCGCATCTGAAAATCTATCCGGCCCTGATCGGTCTCAACATCGAAAAAGAGCAGATTGTATTTCCAGTCGATGCCGTAGACCCTTTCGATCTGGTGTTCGAAGTAGTGATGACCGAGGGATTCCCGGATAAGCTCCTGCGCTTCTTCCGGAAACGCCTTCAGGTCCACGATCACACCGACTTCACATTCGACGCCATGTTCCTCGGGATACTGAAGAGAAATGTGGGTCTCCGGTGAGGACACCGGAAATGTACGGATGGCATGAATCGCCCGGTACAGACCGGGGCCATCCTCATCCGGTTCTACGTGAACATGAAGGAGATTGTATTCGCCTTTAAAAAACCTGCAGTTGTCGGGCGTCAGGGTGCGAATACCCAGCGCGATGGATAATTCCTCGTCTACGGACATGACGGACATGATAAAAGGCCTCGTATGTGCTTTGTAAAACAGGGATGATGGTTGTCATAGAGACGCAATGTATGGCGTCTCTGCGGGCGTTTTTATGCTGTTTCCAGTGATGTCAACTGTGTTTGAATACGAACAAGTCGGTGATAAATCCCCTCCTGGTCCATTAATTGGTGATGGCTGCCATATTCCGCCAGCCTGCCGTTGTCGATGACATAGATGCAGTCGGCCCCCCGCAGTGTGCTCAAACGGTGGGCGACGGCAATCGTGGTGCGACCCTTACATAGTCTGGCAAGGGCCTCCTGTATCTGTTGTTCCGATTCCGTATCTACACTCGATGTGGCCTCGTCGAGAATCAGAATATCCGGGTCACACAAGAGCGCTCTCGCAATACTAAGCCGTTGTCGCTCTCCCCCGGACAGCCCGGCGCCCTGCTCGCCGAGCTTCGTATCATATCCGGCCGGATGGTTCATGATAAAATCATGTGCATTCGCGGCTTTGGCTGAACGGATGATATCTTCAATGGGCGCGTCAGGTCGCCCGTAGGCGATATTCTCGGCAATGCTGGCCCGAAATAGAAAGGGCTCCTGCAACACCAGGCCGATATGACGGCGGATATCAGATCGTTTGATATCTCTGACATCCAGACCGTCGAGACGCACCGCACCCTCCTGAACGTCATAGAAACGACAGATCAGATTAATAAGTGTGGACTTGCCGCTGCCGCTTCGACCGACAATACCGACCATCTGGCCGGGTTCGATCTTAAACGACACATTTTGGATCACCGGATGAAAGGGATCGTAGCCGAAAGTGACACCGTCGAATTCGATCCTGCCCTCCACCGTGTCCAGCTTGGCCGCGTCAGGCGGATCATGAAGCCTCGGGTCGGCATCAAGAATCTCGAATATACGTTGGCTGGAGGCCATAAAAGAGGTGAGCCAGTTTGACATCTGAGTGAGGCCGGACAGTGGACTGTAAAACATGCTCACCAAACCGAGAAACGCCATGAGGGTCCCTAGCGTGATCCGGTCCTCCAGCACGTCGTAACCGCCTACGTACCAGATGATCAACCCACCCAGGCCGAAGACAAATGCCATGATGGGAGAAAAGGTCCCTGATGTTATGCTTACTGTATTCGTGGCCGAGCGCAGGGATTCATTGCTTTCCGTGAACCGCCGGTTTTCCCGTTGTTCCTGGGCAAAGGCCTTGACGAGACGCATGCCGCCCAGAATACCGTTCAAGGTAGAGGTCAATTTGGATCTGCTGTCGGACACCTTATAGTATTTGGGATAAATGCGCCGATAGAAGTAAATCGTGCCACCCGTCACAAAGGGAATCGGAATCAAAACGTACAGCGCCAGGACAGCATCCAGAGAAAACAGGGACACGCCGATGGCTATAATCGTGAGGATATTGATCAAAAATCCCTGGGTGATCTGGTTGACGAATCCCTGCAACTGATCCACATCAGACAGGCATCGGTTCATTAAATTACCCACGTCCATGCGGTCGTAGTAATCGATCGACATCTGTTCTAGTTTGAGGAATAGCCGTTGCCGCATATCATAGGTGATGCGTGTGCCGACCCGGGTAGACAAGCGAGAGACGATAATGTTTACGACCCCCCGTAAGAGGGAGGCCCCTGCAAGGCCGACGACCAGCCAGAGTAGCCAGTCGGCATGGTCACCGGTCGTGAGGACGTCATCGACCAGAATTCGGGTTAAAAAAGGGGGCAATAGATCAAGGCCGATGCCGACCCCCATCAAAACCATCAGCATGAGGGCGATTTGGAGATAATCGCGGAACAACGGTAGCATACGTTGCAGAATCGCACCGTGTTTCAAACACTTTGGGCAGGGCGTGGTCGGCGTGGGTAACATTAATCCGCATTGCGAGCAGAAGCGCGGATCGGGGGCGAGTAATCTATCTGTTTGGAGAGGTTGTCCTTCTTTGAGGCGTTTTAATTGAAACAGGACCCGTTGAAACCGTTCACGATATCGATTCGTGAATCGGACCACGATAACCGGCAGAAAGTCATACATGGCCTGAATGGACGTGCTGCCAACGGTGCTGCGTAATCGGAAGTCATCCACCTGCTCAAACCGAATTGGGGCATCTATCGGTACGCTCGGATCGGTCGGAATCGATAGAATCTGATCGGATGTAACCACCATCCAGATCGAGGTAATTTGACCGGCTTCATTTAGATCGGTTTCAGCAGCGATCAGTAAAGATGTGGGGTCGATACCCGCATCGACGACCCGTGCCATAATATCAATCGGGATATCAGGCGTGTCACCAAGAACAACTGGTGTAGCGTCCATAATGTGTGATAAGTCCTTACTCGGGTGACCACCGGGGCGCGAACCTCCATGATTGGGAGTGGACGCCAACAGCGTGAGATGCGATCATGAGGTCTCCTTGTGTATGATGTAATCATCAGATATTTACTCTATCACAGGGTCCTGCTTACAAAAGCTCCGAAATATAACCATCGATACCCGTGAAACAAGTTTTTTCTCACCAGAAAGAATAAAAAATACATTCTTCTTTCGTTTTAATGCCCTCAGGGGGCATAGATAAGAAATATCATGATATACCTAAATATTAGGTGAGATCATGCGGATCAGAGATGGCAACCACAATGCCTGATCAAATAGATCAAACCGAAATGGGGATCACTTTAATACCGTTTTATATCGTGGGTGACATCTGGTGCCCCGGTGTGGGGAATATGACCAATAATTGGGGTAGGATAGATTGATGGAGTGGATACAGATAGGCTAGGTTTTTGAATCGCTAATGGGCTTAGAATCATTATTTAATAGAGTTATTTCTTTACCACTTACTTGGAAGGCCCAATCTAAATATTTATATGTTAGTCGATTACATACCTATTGGTAAACCCATTTTTTTATATTATGGTCATGTATCTTTAAAATTCAGGAGCGGCCCAAATGACAACTATAACCCTACAGGTGCCTGATGAAGATCTGGATACCGTTACACCTGAAGAACTGTTAAAGTATGTAGAGCGGACAGCCCGTGTCGAAACGGTGATCAAAATGTGGCAGGTTGATGAGATCAGCGAGGGATATGCCAGTGATCTTCTGGGGCTTACGCGTAATGAATTCTATGCTATCCTTGCGGATAGAGGGATATCCAGTATCAAGGCAACAACAGAAGAATTGAACGATAGTTACCAACGATTTAAAGTCTCTCTGGAAAGCGAGTTTGGTGACAAGCCGTGACTATTTCCAACGCCAGCCCGCTCATCTCATTGTCGAAACTGGGACGAATAGATATTTTATCGGCTGTATTTACCACTGTTCATATTCCCTATGAAGTATATCGTGAAACAACCGAACACGAGCGATCTCCGATTTTCAGAAACAAGCTATTCAGAATGCTGTATCCACTGGATATATTGAGGTTTAGCACGTAAAACCCCGCCATACATTTAAGAGATCAGCTTTGAAATTCGGTGAGCAGGATGTATTGAATTTAGCGATAGAGCAACCCCCTTTCCGGCTTATTATCGACGACTCCGCTGCACGTAATGAAGCGCGCGGTCTCGGATTCGGAGATCTTCTTTTATACACTTCCGATATTTTAAAATTGGCCGGAGAAAAAGGTTGGCTGGATTATAACGATGCAATGAAAGAACTGAAAGAAAAGGGTGAAATCCTACCTGAGAGTTAATTTCTCGAAACAAAGTTTGGCTCCTCTCCAAATACTCCCTATCATTACCTCCCTCTATAGATTCATCTTTCTGCAATACCTTCTTGAATTGTTTACCTATTCACTCATGTATACCCCTATCACTTCACCAGATTAGAAAAATTCACAACTTATTCTCTCTTTTTACCATTATATAATTATTTTTAATTAAATGTTTTCAATGTGTTAAATGTATTTCTTTTAACACATGTTTACCATGTTGATCAACATGATAAATTTTGTGCTTGACAGGACTCAATTTTTCCGTAGTTTTTGTATCAGATCAAGTAGATGTCTTACGGCAATACATTCAGATCAGAACAACAAACAGACTTAGAGAAAGTACACGATCATGCCCTACAATCAGGATTTAACGAATCATTTTGAAGCGGACGCCGCTGAAACGGTGATCGCCTGGGCGCTGAAACAATGGGGATCACAGCTCGGGTTCTGTACCAGCTTTCAGGCGGAAGGCATGGTGCTGATTGATATGGCCCGTAAAATGGATGCAGACATCCGCGTGTTCACGATTGATACCGGCCGGCTGCACCAGGAAACCTACACCTTTATGGATCAGGTACGTAAACATTACGGCATTGACATCCAGGTGTATTTTCCGGATTTGCTTCAGGTGGAATCCATGGTCAGTCGAAATGGCCCCAACCTGTTCTACGAATCGGCCACCTCTCGCATCGCCTGCTGCCAGGTACGAAAAGTGGCACCGCTCAGGCGGGCGTTAAAGGGACTGGATGCCTGGGTCGTCGGGCTACGACGGGATCAGGGCGGGCACCGGCGCGGCATCAGAAAAGTGGAGAAAGACCATGAC
>Ga0115002_10007520_pt1 | contig 12255 bp, 13 predicted proteins | sample ArcticOcean_MG_C_8_FD_89576 | JGI IMG/M metagenome (GOLD analysis project Ga0115002, IMG submission 89576) | Marine microbial communities from western Arctic Ocean - ArcticOcean_MG_CB11_86 | ecosystem: Environmental > Aquatic > Marine > Oceanic | place: Arctic Ocean: Canada Basin | collected...
TTGGTGCTCGTTTTATAATTCAATGGTTAAGCAGTGAAAACGCAGGGCGTTCAGTTATACCTGTTGCTTTTTGGTATTTTTCTATATCTGGTGGGTTAGTTTTATTAACATATGCAATTTGGAGACAAGACCCTGTCATTATTGCTGGTCAGTCAATAGGTGTCCTTATCTATGCTAGAAATTTATACTTTATAAACAAAGAAAAATACCAAAAAAAAACTGATTAAGTTTAAATTACTGTTTCACTCAAGCTCTTGATTTACTATAGTTATACATTAAAGCTTTTTGTTTCTTAAATAACTTTCAAACTTAGAATTCATCTTTAATAGGTCTAGATAAAAGTTGAGGAATTATTTCTTTAATATTTCCTTTTTTATTTAAAATTTGATTAATTGCATTAACAATTGGAAGCTCTATTTTTAATTTTTCTGCTAATGTAATTGTTGCTTCTATTGCATTCACACCTTCCACAAGATCTAGTGTATTTGTTGCATTATTTCCTTTAACTAAATTTATACCATATGCCATGTTTCTAGAATGAGGTCCGCTACACGTTAAAGACATGTCTCCAATCCCTGCAAGCCCAAAGGCAGTAGCATAATTGCCTCCTGATATCGTTATTAATCTAGATGTTTCAGAAATACCTCTTGTTATTAAAGCTGCTTTAGCGTTGTCACCAAGGTTTAGACCTTCTATCATGCCTGCTCCTATAGCAATTATGTTTTTAACTGCACCTGCTATTGATGCGCCTACTGGATCATTGCTTTGATAAAGTCTAAGACAAGAATTTTGAAATAAACTACATATTGAATTTGCAAAAGCTATATCATTACTAGCTAAGACAGCAGCTGCAGGGAGGTTGTTTGCTATTTCGTCAGCAAATGTAGGGCCTGTTAAGATCCCTGTTTTTAATATTGGAAATTGAGCTTTAATGATTTCATTAAATGTCTTCCCATCTTTTGTTGCAAAACCTTTTGAGGTTATAACTAAACTAATGTCATCACTTTTTAATAAAAATATTTGTTTAACTACCTCCATTACTCTTTTACTTTCTGTAGTAATAAAAACCAAGTCACTTTCTTTGATTGTTTTATTAGCGTTAACTGATGCCTTGATTAAATGACTTAATTTAATATTTGGAAATTTTTTTGATATATGAGAGTTAATTTCATCAGCTCTTATTTGATCAGAAACTATTAAAGTTGATTTATGCCCTAATGAAGCAAGGGCGATTGCAAGAGCTTGCCCCCAAGCCCCTCCGCCATAAAAACATATGTTTGAAAATGAAAACATTTAAGCTTTTACTCCTTTTTTTCCAACCGTTTTAAATATTGGATTATTGTTATGAGCCTCTGGATCTAAAGGCCAGCGAGGTCTAGGCTGGAAATTTAAATCAGTTTCTCCCTCAAAAATATATTTTTCATAGCCTGCCCAAGCAATCATTGCACCATTGTCAGTGCATAAATGTATTGGAGGAGCAATAAAGTTAGCGTTACTTTCATGAGCAAGCTTCTCTAGTTCATTACGAATATATTTATTAGAGGCTACACCGCCAGCGACAACGAGTTGAATATTTGAATTTGAGTTAATTATTTTTTTAAAGTTAATTAAAGCTATTTTGGTTCTATCAACTAAACAGTCAGAAATTGTCTTTTGTAAACTTGCTGATAAATCTTGAATTAAAACTGGGGTTAACTTATTTCTTAATACGGTTTGAGAAAATGCAGTTTTTAAACCAGAAAAAGAGAAGTTAGGATTTTTTGATTTATACATTGGTCTTGGTAATTTAAAGCTATTAGGGTCTCCATCTTCAGCCATCTTTTCTATTCGTGGACCTCCTGGAAATCCTATGTCGAGTATTTTTGCTGCTTTATCAAAAGTTTCTCCTGCGGCATCATCTAATGTTGTGCTTAACCTTATATATTGACCGTATTTTAAAACCGCTATGATCTGAGTATGACCTCCAGATACAAGAAGAAGTAAATAAGGATAATTAATATTATTGGTTAATCTAGCAGTTAACGCATGCCCTTCAAGATGATTGACAGCAATATAAGGAACATCTAGTGACATAGCTAATGATTTACCAAAAACTGTACCTACAATTACACCTCCAATTAAGCCTGGTCCACCAGTAGCAGAAATCAACTTTATATCATTTATTTTTAATTTAGATGCTGTTAAAGATTCTTTAACAGCATGCTCTATATTAGTTAAATGATCTCTTGCTGCAACTTCTGGAACTATTCCACCATACTTTGATAAATTAGAATTTTGATTGATAACTACGTTAGATAAAATTTCTTTATTTGAGTTAATAATAGCCACAGCTGTATCGTCACAACTAGTTTCTATGCCCATAATGATTTTTTGATTAGTATTTTCCATGATTTTATCCTAAGTTAACCACTTTTTAAGTCTAAAATAGTGTTAAAGTCCAGTAAAGCAAATACAAATTACTATTGTAAGTTTTTAGATTTTCTATATTTGTATTAAAAAATTGATTAAGACCAACTTAAAAAATTATTGATTTTAGTAAAATACGATTGAATTAAAAATGAAATTAAAAATAAGAATCGCTACGCGTAAATCTCAATTAGCACTACGTCAAGTAGATATGGTAACGCAAAATTTAGGTCAAAATGTTACTGTAAATATCTTAGATATAGTAACTTCTGGAGATAAAACGCTAGACAAATCTCTTGCTGATATTGGAGGCAAGGGATTGTTTATAAAAGAATTAGAAAATACAATCCTAAATGACGATGCGGATATAGCTGTACATTCAATGAAAGATATGGAGACAGAAATAGCAAAAAATACAGTCATTGCTGCTGTTTTGCCCAGAGGAGATAGGAGTGATGTGTTGCTAGGTAATTATTCCTCCTTTGATCAACTTCCGAATCGAGCTGTGATTGGAACAAGTTCTGTTAGAAGAGCTGCATTTGCAAAATCATATAGACCTGATTTAATAATTAAACTGCTAAGAGGAAACGTAGGTACTAGAATTGAAAAGCTAAATAATGGAGAATTTGATGGAATTATTTTAGCTAAAGCAGGTCTTGATAGATTAAATATTAACTTAGGATACATTATACCAAAAGAAATAATACCTCCTGCATCTACTCAAGGTGTAATAGCAATTCAATCAACTAATTTTAAAAAAAATAATTTAGAAATAGATATTAATAATTTACTTTCTAATATTAATGATGAAAAAACTTATTATGAAACTTTAGCTGAAAGAAGTTTCTTAGGGTTTTTAGATGGATCTTGTCGTTCACCAATTTCATCAAGTGCTTACATAACTGAAACTAATAACCTAATATTATATGGTGCAATAGCTAAATTAGATGGAACTTTAGTAATAAAATCAAGTATAACCGGTCTAAAAGAAGATGCTGTTTCATTAGGTCAAGAATTAGGCAAAGAAATTATTTCAAAAGGTGGTAACAAAATCTTGAATAAATAAAGAATTCAGATCTTAGGAGTTTTTTTGTCTACAAGTTTAAATACAATAACGTTTATACTTCGGGAAAAAGAAGATGCTTTATTGAATGCAGAATACTTGAGAGATAAAGGTGTTTTTGCAGAACCTCTTCCAATTGTTTGTTTAGAATATTTTGATCCAATAATTGAAATAATTAATTTTAATTATATAGTAATAACAAGTCCTAAAGCTATACATGCATTAAACAAATTAATATTATCTGATAAATATAGCGTTTCAAAAGAAATTAATATATTTGCTATAGGTTTAGAAACAAATAAAAAATTAAAAAATGAAAAGTATAAGAATGTTTTTCATGCCAGTGGAAATTCAAAGGCTCTATTTCAATTAATTTTAAATAAAACTTTACAGAATGATAAAGGACTTTGGATAACGGCTAAAGATAGAAGCTTTGACTTGCAGTCGATACTTAAGTTAAACAATCGAAAGCTTGAAATATTCGAGTCATATAAAATGTTACCTATTAATGAGATAGCAAAAAATAATATAGACAGTTTAGTAAATTCTATAAATTGCAATCTTCTTATTTTATCATCAAGAAATGTTTTGTTAAGCAAAAATCTTTTAGAACAATATAATTTGTTTGAAAAAGTTAATGATAAAGCTATTTTATTAGTTAATAGTTATAATGTTAGCCAAAAAGCTAAAAGATTAGGTTGGAAACACGTGAAAATTATTAAGAAAAATTTTACTAAAGATATCTTAGATTATATAGTACAAACAACTAAATAATTAGGAAAATCACAATGGTGGCGTCTAAAAGTCAGCCCAGCAAAACTGACAGAGAAACCATAATAGATATGGAGCCTGTCTACCAAGAAAAAAAGTTAAAAATAATAATCTATGCATCTCTTTTTCTAAGTTTTTTAGTCATGATTATTTCCCTTTCATTTTTTTATTGGGTAATTGAATTTTATTTACCTAATCAATTGAATTCCAAAAACTCAAACTTAGAGAAAGTAATAGATGACATTCAAAATAATAGTAAATTATTAGGAAAAGACATTACTAAAATTAGACAGAATTCTAGTGATTTAAATAATAAATTAGCAAACGTAGATTTACAAAATAATAATAATACGATTAAAATTGATATTGATAATATAAATAAAACAATTCTTTCCTTGGAAAATCAGATTGAAATGATTTTAGACAAAATTTCTAAGATAGATGAAAATAAAAACCTTTTTAAAGGTAATGTAACTAGTAACGTTACTTTAAAAAAAAATAAATCAAATCTCAAATCAAATAACAATTTAAAAACAAAAGAAAAGTTATTGATAAATGAAGTAAAAAGTATAATTGAAAGTCTACTTAAAAGAAAAGATTTAGGATTGGTTTCAAATAAAAAAGAAAAATTAGATGAAACAAATTATCTTGATCAGATAAAACAATATCTAGCTGGGTCTTTTAAATTAAGACAGTTTACTGAAGAGATGTCTCCTCGCTCTTTAATTACAAAAGCAGAAAAAGAGATAAAAAATGGGAATATACAAGAATCAATTAATTTATTAAAACAGTTGCCAAAAAATTGGAAAAGTTCAATTAATGAATTCATTTTAAGAGCAGATCAAATTTTAAACAAAAAATATTAGGTGAATAATTGAGTGATATTTAGAATTCTAAAATTAATTATTTTAATTGCAATTATTTGGTATGTATCAAACTTTATTGCTAATACAGAAGGAACTACAACTATTAATTGGATTGGTTGGGGCATTGAACTTCCAACGGATAGACTTATATTTATTTTAATAATATTTGCTGCGCTTCTAATTTTTGTTGATAGAATTCTAATATTTATTTTTAATATTCCTAAGTTAGCCTTTCGAAGGTTGGAAGCAAAAAAAAATCAAAAAGTTGAACATAAATTAGTTAAAGCCTTCTTGCTTGCCAGCCATGGAGAGTTTGTTTTAGCAGCAAAAGAAGCCGCTTTGATTTCACAAAATACTAAAGATAGAAAACTTGGTAAATTATTGAAAGAGCATTTAGATGTTGTAAATAATATAAATTTTGAATCTGAAAATAAAAAAGAAATTTCACAAAATTATTTTAAGAGTTTAGCTGATGATCCGACGACTGCATTTGTAGGACATTTAGCTCTGATGCGACAAGCTATATTAAATAAAGCAGACTTAACAGATATTATTTATGAAGCTGAGCAGGCGCTAAAATTTGAAACTGAATCAAAACAAATTCTAGAAATTTTACTTTTTTCATATGCTAAAATAGACGACGTTACTAATTCATTGAAACATCTTAAAACAATTAAAAATCTTAAATATTTAGATGATCTTACTTTTAAGAATATTGCAGCAGATTTAAATTATTTAAGCGCATTAAAATCTATTGAGCATTCAAATAATAAGACTGCAATAAATTTTTTAAAAGAAGCTATGAAACTAAACCCTGGTCATATTTTAGCTTCTATCAAATTGTCAAATATGATTACTGGCATTCGATCTTTGTCGAAGGCTATTACCTTTTTAGAAAAAACATTTTTAATTACAGCTCATCCTGATGTCTTATTAGAGTTATCAGAAAAATGGAATTTAAAAACTTCAGGTTCTAAAGTTTCAAGGGCAATTAGTATGTTAAATAAAAAAACATCAGCTAAAATTAAAAATGATCTGAAAATAGAAATTGCCTCTTACGCAGTAAGCAAGGAAATATGGGGAGAGGCTGGTAAATTATTATCTGATATACCTGAAGAAAAACTAACAAATAAAGCATATCAGGTTCTTGCAGATATTTCTGGCTCTCAAAACAATGCGGAAAAAGTTAAGTATTACCTAGAAAAGGCAGCAAATGCTATTCAAGGTAATCATTATCATTGTTCATCTTGTGGCATTAAAAATGATAAATGGGAGCTGCATTGTCCTAAGTGTGAAACTTTGAGTAGTATTAGATGGATGAGCATAAGTGATGTTGAAATAACAAATAGTCTTTCTTTATCTAACTCATTTTCTAGCTTAAATAAAAATCTAATCGATAAAAAAAATTAAAGTAAACCTATTAATGATTTGTATATTAGAAAAAATGACACAAACATTAAAATAGAGCCACAAATTATAAAAATACTCTTTTGTTTTGTTTTTATATAATTTTGAATTATTGAAAATGTTATCGAAAATGAAGCTAATATATACCAAAAAGCATCTATTATACCTGCTAATAGAGCCATACCAAATTTTGTCTGGGTACTATAGTTGTCATTTAGGAATTGACTAAAAATAGCTGAAAAGAATATCATGACCTTAGGGTTGATCAAAGACGCTGTAAACCCAATTAAATAACTGTCAAATAATGACTTTGGTATTTTGTACGCTTCATTATTTTCTTCATTAGATGGTTTAAAAAATAATATTTTCCAACCAATAAAAATTAAAAAAAATGCACCTAAAATTTGTATGATTTGAATTGTTATAGGAGATATTTTAAGTAATAAATTCATACTATATATTGAAAGAATAGCGTATAAAAAAATTCCAAAACCATGACCAATAGAAGCTATTATTCCAGATAGTAAACTTTTAGCATTTGTAATATAAAGAATTATAATTAAGCTTGGTCCTGGAGTTATTGCTCCTATGAGACAAATAGAAACAATTGTTAACCATTCATAAATATTCATTTTAACCCTAAATTTATATGCCTATTACACTTGACCAATAAAAGAACTTTGTCTCAAAGCTTCATAAAGTGTTATAGCTACTGAATTGCTTAAATTTAAACTTCTGCTGCCTTCAACCATAGGTATTCTTAGTTGATGTTCTTTTTTAATTGTATCAATTATTTCCTGAGGTAATCCGTTTGTTTCACTTCCAAATAATAGACAGTCTCCAGAACAAAACTTTATGTCAGTATATGTTCTTTGAGCGAACTTTGTTAAAGCGTAAATATTATTGTATTTGATTGATTGGATGCATGAAATAAAATCATCATGAATAAAAAAAGTAGCATTTTTTTTATAATCTAAACCGGCTCTTTTTAAAGAGTTGTCATCTATCTTAAACCCAAGTGGTTTAATTAAGTGAAGAATAACGCCAGTATTCGCAGCTAGCCTTATTATATTCCCGGTATTGGGAGGTATCTCTGGATTAAATAAAATAATATGAAACATATATTATACTTGCCCTTGAAGTTTGATTAAATTAATTCAATTCAATTCAATGATCCTTCTAAAATATATTTTAGTATTCTTACAACTTGATCCTGATCTTTGGCTACAGCTGATGCTGAAGCATCAATTTCCTTAAGTGCATGCTGATGATCATCATTATGAATAACAATAACCGACTTGTTTAAAGCTGAAGCAAACCCAGCATCGAAAGCAGCATTCCATTGTTTATATTTATCACCAAATTTAACTACAACTAAATCACAGTCAGTGATTGCTTTTCTTGTTTTTATAGAATTGATTTTGGCGCCTTTATTGTCTTTCCAAAAATTATTTTCTTCGGGCCCAAGAATTTCCACTCCACAATTATCAGAGGCATCATGATTAGTAATTGGTGAAGAAAAAGAAATTTCTAATTTCTGGTTTTGGCATAGTTGAATAATTTCATCTCGCCAGTTACTATGTATTTCACCAGATAAATATACATTTAGCATATAAAACTCCTTTTTTTATTTTTGTTTGCTTGGCAATAATTGAGGTGCTTTTAACATAGTAATCCATAAAGACAAACTAGCTATAACAGCTAAAACACTCATTCCTAAAAGGATAAAATTATAGTTAACGTCTATGTCTAATAACTTTCCTACAACAGCAGGTCCTATTGCAGTTCCAAAAACCATTGTAGAGGTAGATAAAGATCGAACAGATCCTAAATTTTTTGTTCCATAATACGTTGGCCAAAAAGTTCCACCTATTGTCATTGCTAAACCTTGCGTCATTCCAAGAAAACCAAATCCAATAGCGGCCGTTAAGTATGTATTGCTATAAGAAAAAATTAATAACCCAGTTGCCATTGGTATAAGATAGAAAGGTAATATTTTTTCCACACCAAATTTATCAAGTATCCATCCTGAAGTTAAAGTTGTTAAGATAGACATGCCTGTATAAAAAGGAAATAACGAAGTAAATGTGATCAGAGACCAATTTTTTACTTCTGTTAAGTGAACCATATTGAAAAAAAATGCAGTAGAAAAAATAGGTGGAATTAAAAACGGTATAATTACAGCCCAAAACACCCAATTTTTAAGAACATCCTTTCGTTTCCAATGTTTAGAGGCCATTCCAACTTGATCAGATAGATCTTCTTGTTTGCTGTTTGGAACTCTTTCATTTGATAACAATGTTATAATAACAGGTAATATAAAAAGTAATATTACTGTGCCTACTAACCAACTATTTCTCCATCCAATTAACATAAATAGAGATACAAATATAACGGGGAAGATGGCTTCTCCAATTGAAAATCCCATTATAGAAAGTGATAACGCCTTTCCTTTATTTTTGCCATACCATTTCCCAATAGCGACAGCTGGAATATGAATGAGCATTCCTTGTCCAAAAAATCTTAGGCCAAAAATAATTAAAGGTAAGAACCAAACTAAATTTACAAATGTCATAGTTAAACAAACAAGACTTAGTGAGATAATTACTATTTTTATATTTAATGTAATCTTATATTTATCTACATATCCTCCAAAACAAAGCATGGCTATTGCTGAAGCTAATGTTCCGCCGGAATAAATAAATCCCCAATCTCCATGAGATAGATTGAAAGCTTGCCTAATTTCTCCTGCGAATAAAGAAATAAAGAAGGTTTGCCCAAAGCATGAACAAAAATAAAGCAATCCAGTTGCTGTTAACCATCTAGCATTTTGGAATAAAAAATTCATATTGAAAACCAATTTAAATATATGATTTAAAATATATGATCTCTAAATTAAATATTAGCAATAGTTTTAAATTTTTAGTTCGCCAATTAAATTATTCTCAATATCAATAAATTTATCTGTTGGGTTTCCAGTCCTTCCGTAACCATTCCATACTTTAAAGCCCAAAAGTTCTTTTTGAAATTCAGTTAATTTCAAAAAAACATTTTTTTTAATTCCTAATGTAAAATTTTCTTGAGGTCTAAATTGAGGGCCACAAAATGTAATTAGAATAACAAGTCTATCTTGATTGCTTACGTTAGCTCCAGTACCATGCCATAGTCTTCCATCTGTAATTATAGCGCATCCTGGAGGCCCTTCAGCTGAAACCATTTGAATATCTTTATCCAATTTTTTATCCGGATGTCTGCCAAATAAATGTGATCCAGGAACGATTAATGTCCCTCCGTTTTCTTTTCTCATGCCATTCAACATAATTAATACATTAGAGACAACAGGCCTAGAAATTAAATCATTGTTATTAATTATCTTTTGATTAATTTCTAGATTAAAAACTGTTCTATTTATTGAACCGACTGGAAGAAATTCTTTTTCTCTTTTTACTGGATCTGGAAGCCACCATTGATCTGTATGAAGATCCATTGCAACTCCTCCTGGCCGAGCAATATTAGCACTAAAGCTTGATGCTATAAATTCATTGCCAACTATATTTTTAATACAACTAATATAGTTATGATTTTGTAAAATATCTAAAAACACTTGTCCTTTGTTTGGAAGCATCCATACCCTTTGATTAATTCCTATACTTTTCGCATTGCTATCAAATTCCCCCCATTTTTTTGTTTTGCTCCCATCTTCATAGGCTATATTTAAGTGCTTTTCCGCTTGCGCCTGTTCTTGTAATCTTTTAGACGCTAATATATTTAATTCACTTGGAATGGCGTCTTCAAGAAGGCAGTAGCCCCATTTTTTCAAATTACTTTTTGCAGTTATTATTGATTTGGTAGGTTGCGGATAGATTTGCTTCATTTTATTTCTCTCCTATTTTAATTTTTCCTACTTTTTTATTATTTGATTAGATCTAAATGTTTTAATGCAGATTTAACTACTTCTTTTTGCTTTTCAGTTGCTGGAGAAGTTGGTCTTCTTGCAAAGCCAGTTTCAAGGCCTTGGAGCTTTTGTGCATATTTACAAAGTGATGGCATATTATCTAAGCCAATAGCATCCCACAATGGCATTAACCTTTCATGAAGATCCCGCGCTTTGGTCCAATCTTGTTCAATTACAGCATTCCAAAGTTTAACTGATGGTCCAGGTGCGGCTGTTAATATAGCTGCAATTGAACCAGGGGCACCGAGCTGATAAGACAAATAAAGAAGTGCGTCAACCGCACTAAAAATCATATTTTCTGGCTTAGCTCTTCTTATTAGATCTGCAAAAAGTTTCATGTCGCCTGCGCTTTGTTTAACACCCAATACACCCGGAACTTCATCCATAATTCTTAAAAGTAAATCAGGAGACAAATAGCACCATGGAACTACGTTATATATTAAAATAGGTATCTGACATTCCTCATGAATTTCTTGAAAGTGTTTGACCATTGCATCATCGTCCGGCCTAAAAAGATAACTAGGTGGAGTTATTTGAAGTGCTGCCACATTAAGAGCTTTTACTGACTTTCCTCTAGCAATCACTTCATCAGTAGAGTTTGCAATAATTCCAGCTACTAATGGAACTCTACTTGCTAACGCTTCAGAAGTTTTTTCCATTAAAGAGATATATTCATCTCTGTTTAACACATGCCCTTCACCTGTGCTTCCACCTGCTGCTAAACCATGAACTCCATTTTCAATCAGCCAATCTACTTGGGGCTTTACTAATGAGAGATCAATAGATCCATCTAGGCTAAATGGGGTTGTGAAGGGTGCAATTATTCCTTTTAGTTTGCTCATTATCATTTCCTTATTTTGCATTATGGAATTTATAAATTATTTATTATTATTTTTGTTGATTTATATGCGTTATGTAAAGTGTAATGTTTTTTTAAGTTTCGTATTATGGAATTATGGTAAATTTAAATGAAATCACTTAGAAAAATATCTGAAGTATTAGATTGTTTTACAAAAGTAGAACCTAGAATTAGCTTGAATATCATTTCAGAAAAAACAGGCTTTCCTAAAGCTACGGTTCATCGCCTATTAAAAAGCTTAAAAGATATTGGTTTTATAGTTCAAGACAGCAGTCGAGATTTATATAGACTTGGAGATAGAATCATAAATCTTAGTGGGATAGTTCTATCTGATCTTGATTTACCGCGTCATTCAAGAATGCCAGCTATTAGATTAATGAATCAAAGCGGTGAGGCTGTTCACGTATGTGTTTTTGATGGACAAAATGTAATATCTATTGATAGGCATGATATGGGAAAAAATAATAATGAAATAGTAAAAATCGAAAGCGAGCCGCCTTATTGCACAGGAACAGGTAAAGCAATTCTAGCTTGTTTGTCTGATAAGCATGTCAGGGATTTGATAGGACAAAATCTTGAAAAATATACTAGTGAAACAATTACGGATCTAGATCAGATGATAGAAGAGCTTGATCTTATCAGATCGAGAGGTTTTGCAATTGATAATGAAGAAAGACAATATGGAATTAAATGTGTGAGTGTAGCAATTTATCATAAAAGTAAAGTTATTGGGGCAATTAGTGTCACTGGTGCAAAAGAAAGGTTTTCTGAAAGTAGAATTATAATACTTGCTGACTTGGTTAAAGATGCCGCTTACTTTATTAGTCAATCGTTAGAAACAGGTATTATTCCTAAGTGGATTAGGTCTCATTAGTATAAATGCGAATGATTAAAAAAGTGATTAATTTATTTTATATTTGAATTAAAA
>Ga0115002_10007523_pt1 | contig 12253 bp, 8 predicted proteins | sample ArcticOcean_MG_C_8_FD_89576 | JGI IMG/M metagenome (GOLD analysis project Ga0115002, IMG submission 89576) | Marine microbial communities from western Arctic Ocean - ArcticOcean_MG_CB11_86 | ecosystem: Environmental > Aquatic > Marine > Oceanic | place: Arctic Ocean: Canada Basin | collected...
AGTTAGCCCGGCGATATAGGACAATGCATTCGCTTCAGGAATACGCCTTCCCGCCTTTCCAATCACAATGGCAATTTCGCCTTCGTAATCGAGCTGCTCAGATTCCGGTGGCCGGACGATTGGCACGTTATGACCAACGAAAGAGCCAGGACTCCGCATAAAGACGTTGGGATATTTTTTCTTCTCAACCGGCTTTTCATATTCGGCGCTACGATTGCCGTAATTGACCCCGATACAGATATATTTTTCGGCGTCCGGAATCGTCGGGAGTAACGTCACCTCCGCCAGGTCGTAATCTGCGATGGCGTCCTCTGCCATATTTCTGGCGATTTCAACAGCATCGGCAGCAAGCAAACCACGAAGGCTGCGGATCGCATCGATTCCGAAACCGAGATCGACAATCTTGTCTTCTTTGACAGCGCCGAAGCTCTGTCGACCATCAATTTCAAAACTTGCCAGCTTCATGATACCTGTCTAGCTCCTTGCCGGGAGAACATTCCCATCAATCAGTTGCGGCCAATCTCCCTCGGCTACCGGTTTACCAATTTCTTCCCGCCTGACCATCCACGGGCGGGCAGCTTCAGGCGGTATACTGTCATGATGCAAGGGTTCCCAATCGGCGCTGATAAAATCTGAATCAAAGCCAGTTTCGATCAACCCACCAGCGGGGTTCAAGAAATACCAGAACCACCCAGATCCGAAATAATGCCGCCCCGGACCAAGTTGAGTCTGCCAGCCCTGCTCTTCCATATGCGTGCCGCATTTCAGAACTTCATCGCTGTCTCTAACTTCATAGGCGACATGCTGGAACCCAAAATTATTGCCACCATTTTCAAAAAACAGATTGTGATGATCATTAGAGCTGCCGCACCTCATGAAGAAGTTTTTGCCCAACAACGACTCTGTGAGTTTAAAACCCAGGCGGTTGAGATAAAACCCTGCCGCTGCCGCGGTATCTCCCGGTGCCCAGTAGACCGCATGGAACATGCGTTTTTGCTTTACCGGCCCGCGAGCAAAAACGTCGGCCCGTTCATCAATCCTTGCTGCATTGCCCACGGTATTGCTATCGGGAAAGTCCAGAGGCTTGATAGCGCGTGTCGTAACGCTAAAACCAATCCGATAGCCAAGGTCATCATAGCTGTGCAACCCGCCTTCTGAATCGACAGTTACCTCTCTGTCCTTGGACAGCTCCGCACCGATAGCCTCCAGCGTGTCCTTATCGGCAGCCCCCCAAATGACTTCGCGTGCTGTAGACCCTGGCACCGAGGAAGGTGGCAGACTGTCATCATCAATTCGGCGAATATGGACAGAAGTGTCGTCGGGGAGCTTGAAATCAGAACCTGTTGTGCCAATTTCAACCAGTTCCAGCCCCCAATCTTCCTGAAACCGAGTCGCCGCCTCTACGTCTTCTGCACCATAGGTCACGGATTGTAGGCCAACGATATTCATGAACTTTTCTTCTCCCTGCTATTGCAGGGATGTATCGAGGTATTTTTCAATCTTTGCTTCGTCGACATCGATTCCGAAGCCCGGACCATCTGGCACAACGACGCAACCATCCTCAAGCACGAACGGTTCGGCGATCAAGTCATCGATATAGTAGATCCCGCCAACATTGCCGCTTTGCGATTCCGCCGGCGTGGAGACCGGGACGACACAGGAAAGAGTCGCCGGAATAGCTGCCGCCGCAAGATGGATATTAGCGAGATTACCGACACCGGTTTCGACTGACCCATTCACATTGCAGAGGAATTTGGCAGCTCGTGCTGCTGCCGCAACCTCCATAGCGCCGTAGAGCCCACCTGGTTTGGTGGTATAGATAGATACAATATCAGCGGCCTTCTTCTCAAAGATCTCCAGCACATCCCGCGCATACCAGGCGCTTTCATCCGCCATAACCGGTGTTTCGAGGACACGCGTTACCTCTGCGAGGCGATCAATGCCTTCTACTGGTTGCTCTGCATATTTGAGACGAAATGGTTCCATCTTACGGATAATCCGCACGGCATCGCGTGGCGTGGCATAGCCACAATTCGCATCGACGCAGATATCCATCGCATCACCCACTGCTTTTCGGACGCGGCTAACGATTTCGACATCCCGGTCGGGATCAACGCCAACCTTGATTTTGATTGTTTTGATCCCCTCGTCAGCGACCTTCTTGCATTCCTCTACCGCCAGGTCGATATCGAGCAAGCCAATTGAATGGGTCACAGGGACCCGGTCACGCACCTTGCCACCGAGCAATTGCCAGACTGGGACACCGACTGTGCGTCCGGCCAAATCGTAGGCGGCAATATCCATAGCGGCTTTTGCATAGGGATACCCTTTGATGATGGCATCCATCCGTTGATGCAAATCGGCGATATTACCAACCTCACAGCCTATGACCGACGGGGTCAGGTATTTTTCTACAACAAACTTTGTTGTACCCGGCGACTCGCCGAAGTAACGCCCATAATCGCCACCCCAATCCTTAAGTGCCGGCGCTTCACCCCAGCCAACGACACCATCATCACTGTGCATCCGCACCAGAATGTAGCCGCCGATAGGTTCAGTGAGGCCCGTCCATTTGTGCTCACGCCGAGTCGGGAGAGCGACATGAATAACATCAACCTGTTTGATAGCGGGCATAAAACCATCCTGTTCCTTGAATTTGAAACGAAGTCTGGTCAGTCGACTGAGACCTGTCAAACGGGTGTTCGCGACACTTCACCGAATCCCATGAGATTAATCGCTTATACGGGGTTTTCTTTGCGCTCATTCGACGACACTATAAGGTATCATGAGACTCTATCTACAGCCGAAATCCGTAGACGAGGCTGTACAAGCCCTCTCCGAGAATAGTCTATACGTCCTGGCGGGCGGCACTGACTATTATCCAGCGCACGTTGGCAAGCCGTTGGACGACGACATTCTCGACATCACCGGCATAACGGACCTCCGAGGTATTACGGAGAACGACGATCATTTTTATATTGGTGCGCTAACTCGCTGGACGGATATCATCGAAGCCGGGATTCCGGATTATTTCGATGGGCTTAAGCTGGCGGCACGCGAAGTCGGCGGCGTCCAAATCCAAAATGCGGGCACCATAGCGGGAAACATTTGCAATGCGTCCCCAGCGGCTGACGGTATCCCACCACTATTGTCGCTAAACGCAGACATCGTTCTCGCCTCTACTCGCGGCAAGCACTCTATGCCACTCGCTAAGTTCATCATGGGCAATCGCAAAACTCGCTGCGCCAGCGATGAAATTGTAACCGGTTTCCGGATTCCCAAACCTGGACACCCCGCGACATCGACATTTTTGAAACTCGGGGCCCGAAAATATCTGGTCATTTCCATTGTGATGGTCGCTGCCGTCATCGAAAACGATAACGGAAATGTTGGCGCCGTTCGGATCGCGGTTGGGTCCTGTTCCGCCGCCGCAAAAAGACTACATATGCTAGAAAGGTCACTCGCCGGGCAGCCCATTAGCTCAGGCATCGGTGACCTCGTTACAGAAAGCCACTTAAACCAGCTATCGCCAATCGATGATGTCAGGGGTAGCGCCGATTATCGGCGCGATGTAGCCCTAACATTAGTACGACGAGCTCTTGAAGAATTGGTTGCTAGCGCATGACTGAAATCAACTTCTCCCTGAACGGCAAGACAACCACCATCGAGGCCAACCCCGTCCGACGGCTCGCACATGTACTGCGCGATGACCTCGGGTTTACCGGCACCAAGATTGGCTGCGATGCTGGTGATTGCGGCGCCTGCACCGTCCGCATCGATGGGCGTCAGGTTTGTGCCTGCCTCGTTCCCATCGCGCAGGCAGATGGTACGGAAGTCATTACCGTTGAAGGTTTGTCAGAAACCAATGGCCTCAGCCCCCTACAGGAAGCATTTCATTTATATGGCGCCGCGCAGTGCGGCATCTGCACGCCGGGCATGCTGATGGCCGCAAGCGATCTGCTTGACCGAAATGATAATCCCATCGAAGAAGAAGTCTATGATGCTCTTGGCGGCGTGCTGTGCCGCTGCACTGGTTATCGAAAAATTGTCGATGCTATCCTTCACGTCGGAAATACCGCCGAGGCCAATATCATTGAGCCCGCAGTCGGCGAAGCAGTTGGTGCGCGCGCAGCAAAACTCGACGGCAAACAGAAGATTACCGGTACGGAGCTGTACGGTGCCGATGAAGCACCAGCGGATTCTTTATGGCTTCGCGCCGTTCGTTCCCCCTATTGGCGGGCCACATTTATCCTTGGCGATTTTGGTCCCTTAAAAACCAAACACCCTGGGCTGACTGATGTTCTAACCGCGAACGACGTGCCCGGTCTCAACGGGTTTGGTATTTACCCCGATGTCAAAGACCAACCAGTCCTTGCTGACGGCTTTGTTCGCTATCGCGGCGAAGCTGTGATTGCCCTGGTCGGCGACGCAGCAACCATCGCCTCAATCCAGGACAGCGAGCTGCCGATTTCGTGGCAAGAACAGGATCCGGTTCAAGGGTTTGGGCCACCAGTTGCCGATGCGGCACCGCAACTCCACAACGACTACCCGAGCAATATTCTCGCCAACGGCATAACGCTTAAGGGTCATATTAAAAACGGTTTTGTAGATAGCACCGCCGTCTTTGAAGAATCCTTCGCAACGGGTTTTGTGGAACATGGCTATATCGAGCCTGAAGCAGGTTGGGCCCGACGTGTAGGGGATCGTATCGAAGTGACGGTTACGACCCAGAGCCCCTACATGGATCGGGACGAAGTCGCGATCATCATGGGGCTCGCCCCGGAAAATGTCCGCATTATTCCTACTGCCTGCGGTGGTGGGTTCGGCGGCAAGCTCGATCAAACTGTACAGCCCCTCGTTGCCATCGCAGCCTGGAAACTCAACAGACCGGTCCGGTGTACGTTCAACCGGCTTGAGAGCATGGCAGCCACGACGAAACGACATCCATCACGGATTACGGCGCGATATGGCTGCTCTGATGATGGCAGGCTACAAGCATATGAATTCAATGGCGATTTTAATACTGGGGCCTACGTTTCTTGGGGTCTAACTGTTAAGGATCGCGTACCGATCCATGCGACGGGCCCCTATTTCGTACCCAATGTCAGTGCAAAATCACGCGCTTTCTTCGCGAACGAGACTCCCGCTGGTGCCTTCAGAGGTTTCGGTGTTCCACAGGTAGCCATCGCCCACGACGCCCTGATGGATATGATGGCAGAAAAGACTGGCATCGATCCGCTGGAGTTCCGCCACATAAATGCCATTCGTAAAGGACAGGAAACAGCAACAGGACAAAAGCTCGAAAGTGCCGGGCTCGATCAGTGCCTCGACGCGTTGCGCGATGACTGGCAGGCATGGCGTGCCGACGCAGAGGCTCACAATGCCACCAACAAAACCAAGCGCCGGGGCGTTGGTGTCGGCTGCATGTGGTATGGCTGCGGCAACACCTCAATCGCCAACCCCTCCACCATGCATATCGGTCTAACGGCGGATGGCACCGTGACGCTCTACTCCGGTGCCCAGGATATCGGCCAAGGAACCAATACCACGATGATGCAGGCAGCAGCGGATAGTCTCGGAATTGGCCTCAATCAATTGAACCTTGTTTGTGGCGATACCGACCTCACCCCAGATGCCGGGAAAAGTTCCGCATCACGGCAAGCCTACGTTTCAGGCAATGCTGTAAAGATAGCAGGCGAAGATCTGCGCGGTCAGATTCTACGACTAGCCAATGTTGGCGAAAACGCATCGATTGAATTTGGGTCGGGAACACTGGTTGTCCGCGAAGGGGATACATCGCGTGAGATTGACCTGTCTTCTTTGCCGAAGACGGAAATTGGAGAAGTATTACGGGGTGAAGGCTACTTTGATCCGCCCACCGAACCGCTTGATGAGAATGGGCAAGGCAAACCCTATGGTACCTATGGTTTCGCGGCCCAAATCGCCGACGTCGAAGTTGATGTTGAATTGGGCACAGTGAAAGTCCTGCGCATAGCGGCTGCTCACGATGTCGGTCAGGCATTGAATCCGCAGCAGGTTGAGGGTCAAATTCACGGCGGCGTTGCTCAGGGACTAGGGTTCGCGCTGATGGAAGAGTACATCCCGGGCCGTACAGAAAATTTGCACGATTATTTAATGCCAACAATTGGTGATATTCCCAACATTAAGACCCATATAATAGAAGACCCCGAACCGACTGGACCATGGGGCGCCAAGGGCATTGGCGAACCTGCACTCTGTGCGACAGCACCAGCTATCTTTGGTGGCATTTATCAAGCGACCGGCGTTCGGGTCACGCAGGCACCCTGTACCCCCGATAGATTAAGGGCCGCCATTTTGAGTAATAAGGCGTAAATTCGGAGAGCCCAATGTTAGTTCGACCCTTAATCGCAATAGCCGTGGCAGCATTCCTGATCGCACCGGTAGTTGCCCAAGATCACAAGATGCCAATGCATCATCCTTCCGCTGACAAAATGGCGCACAAATCGATCATGCTAGAACAGCCTTGGGCACGGGCATCAATTGGCAAAAATGGTGCCGCGTATGTGACGGTCATCAATCATGGAAAATCGGCCGACAATTTAATTGGCGTCGAGGCAAAGGTTGCTAAACGTGTCCAGTTACATACCCATAAGAATGACGGTGGGATCATGCGGATGCGCCATATCAAAAGCATCCCTGTACCCGCAGAAGGCTCAGTGACTCTTAAACCAGGCGGTCATCACATCATGATGATGGGGTTAACGCATAAGCTCAAAACGGACGAAGAATTTCCTCTGACGCTGGTCTTTGAAAAGGGCGGCAAAGTGAAAGTTCAGGTCAAAATCAAACATGCCGGGGCGCTGAGCGGTTCTTCTTATCACCAGAAAGGCCGCGGCGAAAACAAGATGAAGCACTAACGCTTTAACTGTCGAGAATTGAGGCGACGAGCGCTTCACCAAACCCACTTGTTGTACAACTGCCCCCAAGGTCAGATGTTCGTGTTGATTCGGAAACGAGCAGCGCATCAGTCTTTTCCGCAAGAAACCGTCCTGCCTTCGTCAGCTTGACGTCAACATGTTTGGCGCCCAGGTGATCCAGCAACATCGCCGTCGAATGCACCATCGCGACAGGGTTCGCAATATTTTGTCCCGCAATGTCAGGGGCCGAGCCATGCGCCGCCTGTGCAATCGCGTGATCATCACCAGCGTTGAGCGATGCCGCAAGTCCAAGACCTCCAGCAAGTTCCGCAGCCTCATCCGATAAAATGTCACCAAACATATTTGTTGTCACAACGACATCGAACTTTTCAGGAGATCGAACGAGGAGCGCCGCCATGGCATCAACGATTACCTTGTCGACAGTGACATCGGGATAATCCACAGACACAGCATCAACCTGCTTCAGGAATAGACCACTGTAATGGCGCAATACATTGGCTTTATGGACAGCCGTAACCCGCTTGGTACGACGCATGGCGAGCTCAAAGGCGGCGACTGCAATGCGCCGGCAGCCTTCTGTTGTCGCCTTGCCAACAGCAAGAGCGACATCGGGAGTCGGCATAAACTCGCCGGTTCCGACCGCCATATTACGGTCTGCGTAAAACCCTTCAGTATTTTCGCGAACAATGATGAGGTCCATAGCAGAAACATGCCCCGGGACTCCCGCGCGAATTTTGCTAGGTCGGATATTGGCATATAGATCAAATTGGGTACGAAACCACGCCGATATATTGATCCCGCCCTCTGCCGTCGACGGATAATCTTCTGTCGATGCTGGCCCCAGGACGACGCCATCTGCCTCCCGGGCTTTAACCGCCACCTCGTCGGGAATCGTCGTGCCGATGGACTTCAGGGCCGCCAGACCGGCTTCCTGCCGATCAAGTTCAAGCCCCAGTGAGAAACGGCGATCTAACGCCTGTAACGCGGCATCAGCCACTGAAATAATTTCAGGCCCGATTCCATCGCCCGGAAGAATTAGGATATTCATGATCTATGTACGCCATATGAACTTGAAAGATTCTTGTTGGTAATGGAACCGGGCAAAGACAATCAAGTAGAAAGGGATAAATTAATGCTTCTCGATCAAAGAGAGATAGCAATGGAGCTTAGTCCGCAGACGGCGACTTATTTTACAGTTTCTCGTAATAGGCCATATCAGACCCGGCATATCAGTCCGCGCTGAGATACCCTGCAGCTTAATCCATCGCTTTTTGGGCATGGTATTGGAGGCTCCATCTGCATTGCCCATATAGGTTAGCAACGTCGTTACGGTCCACTCTTTCTCAATTCTCTCACAAAACAGCTCGTCCAAAAACGATTAGATGTCGGCACAAACGTTACAGTAAGGTTCCCGACAGCACGCGTTGTTCGTAAATCCACGGATAAACTTTAAGTCGCAAAAATCGATTTCTTGGGCTTCTTGCGCTTACGCCGTTTTCCGGGCTCAGCTGCTTTTTCAGCATCCAGGCGGGAATGCCGGACAAAACTCTCTCGATGTTCCGATGCATTGCCGTATTGACTCGCGAGTGTCATCGCGCGCCGAAGATAAAGACCTGCGTCATATTCATCCGTAAAGCCGATGGCCCCATGCATTTGAATGACCGATTTTGTCACCGACAAAACCGCTTCAGACGCCCGAGCCTTTACTGCGGCAACCATCGCCCGGCTACCATGCCCTCCATCTACAGCATTACAAACCTGATAGAGCAGTGACCGCACAAGCTCTATCTGAATATGATCATTTACCGCACGGTGTTGCAGGGCCTGGAAACTGCCGATAGGACGACCGAATTGCTCTCGGGTCTGCATATATCCAACTGCGAGATCAAGTGCCTGCTCCATAACACCCAGCATTTCTGCGGAGACACCTAACATAATCCGGATATATATATCTGCGGCAAGTTTTTCACCTTGCTTTACACCCGCTATCAGAAGCTCATCCGCCATTAACGTCACTTCGGCGAAGTCGATCGTACCATGTGCTGTACCATCGACCGTTCGAGAAGCGTCGACGGTTATGCCAAAAGTATCCCGAGGAACAATAATCAGAATAGTACCATCAGACGTATTGGCATCTACCAGGAACCCGTCAGCTACTTCTGCAAATGGAATGCCTGTCCGTGTGCCCGTTAGCTGATAGCCATAATGATAATGTTCTGCAAAAATTCGCTCACGTTTTGCAGCCGGCACCGTAGGGTCTTGTAGCACTGGGATAAGTATATTTTTGCCCGACACGAGGCTGTTCAGCGCTTGCTCGGTCCCTGCACCTGTTGCCGCCCGCCCGGTCCCGACTGCGCGCGCACTAGCAGCCAACGCCGCCACAGGTTCGGTTACAAGTCCTCTTCCTGCCTGTTCCAAGGCGAGGGCAAGATCAGTAATTCCTAATCCCAGACCGTCGGCTTTTTCAGGGACCATCAGAGACAGCCACCCCGCTTCAGCAATAGTCTTGAGACGCCCCTTATCAAACCCAGATTCAACGTCACGAAGCTTCCGGTGCGCGTCCGGCCCGCCATAACGCTCGACGAGCTTCTCGGCACTCTCTTTTAATAGCTTTTGATCATCGTTTAGGACGAGTTTCATTGTTTTAATCCTCGGTCTGCCGGCTAAGGACCACCAAAGCATCGAGCGCATAAGCCCCATCGCCAGACGACAGCGCCACAAACGGATTAATATCCAGCGATTCAATCGAGTCCGAGTTATCGGCTGCCATCTGCCCTATTGCCACTAATGCATCAATAATGGCTTCCCTGTCGTAAGGGCCATCACCACGATAACCATCGATAATTCGACCCGCCCGTGTCTCATTGATCATACGACCAGCCCGTACCCGACCAAAGCCCGGGCTACAAAAGGACACATCTTTAATCAATTCTAGCCAAATGCCTCCTAGCCCAAACATGACCACAGGCCCCATCTCCGGATCGCGTTGAATGCCAATGACTAATTCTAGGCCGTTCGTCATCGACTGGGCGACTAACCAACCCTCTAGTTCAATAGACAAATCGTAACTGGCGACGTTCCTACCGATGTCATTACAAGCCTGTTCGACCGCCGCATCATCTTGCAGCCCCAGGATGACCGCACCGGCATCCGATTTATGGGTCATCGCTGCCGCTACACCCTTAACGACAACTGGGTAGCCTATATCATCAGCTATCCGAGCAGCCTCCTCAGGAGTCTTCGCAAAGCCTTCCCGAGGCAAATTGATACCGTATGAGGAGATCAAACTTTTAGAGTCCGGCTCACTAAGAGCGAACGGATCAGCAGATGACACTTTGGCAAGTGCCGCCTCTACCAAATCCGATGGCTTACCAAAAGCAGGTGGTTGGCTTTGTCCTGCCTCGCGTATGCGATCCCGGTAGGTAAAGGCAGACCTAAGCGCCTTGAATGCACGATTTGGTTCACTAAGTACCGGGATTTGGGGAAACTGCTTGCGAGCTTCGCGGCTAAACGCCGTCAAATCAGCCGATGCCGGCGATATAAGCCCTATCGGCTTACCACCCTTATCCAGAAAACTCTCCTGAAAACCCTTCATCGTATCCAAAACGCGTTTGGTTCTCCTTTTGTTGGCGTCATTAATTCCTTCACTAGGGGGTAAATCTTCCTGAAATAGTATAGTGCCTATATTGGGGTCGTTCTGAATAGCGGTGACCATCTCAACAATTGATTCCAGCTTTTGGTTCATAAAACCTGCCGCATCTAAAGGATTGCTGACCCGCAGATCTTCACCGAGAATTTCCCTAAATTTTGCAGCTGTCTCCGGAGCAAATTCAGGGAGCGGCACGCCATGACGATCTGCGGCATCAAGGGATAACCCTCTAACGCCGCCAGAATATACCAGAACGCCTACATTATCGGTTTCAGGAATTCCTGCATTCACCAGTAACTCGATCAAATCAACAGCAGCATCACCACTTTCCACACGAATAACGCCGGCATCTCCAGCAACAGCATCAAATGCTTCTACTGCGCCTGCCATAGACCCTGTATGGGCCAATGCCGCTGCGCGCCCGCCTTCGGACACTCCCATCTTTAAAGCGACAACCGGTTTCCCGGCGTCACGCGCCCGGCGGCACGCCGCAAGAAAGTCCTGCGGACGCCGAACAGCCTCGATCAGGCAAAAAATTACTCGGACATCAGGGTCGTCGACAAAATAATTGATATAATCCGCCGTCGCGAGGCCTACCTCATTACCACTCGTGACGATGTATCCAACGTCAATGCCACGATCAATGAGCGTGCGCCCTATTCCCGGCGTGGTGGTTCCACTTTGTCCAACCATGGCGACCGGGCCCTGAACCAGCTCACGGATGCGGTCGTCTGGAAGACACAAAGAACGACCACGGGCGGACATACTGCCGAGACAGTTTGGACCACAGACCGCAAGACCGGTTTCGTCGATAACGGACCGCAGTTCCTCTTCCAGCGCTATGCCTTCTTCCGTTCCAAGCTCGGAATACCCCGCGGCATATACGGTCGCACTTCGTGTCCCCATGTCTGCCGCCTCGCGCAGGATGCCACGGACCGAAGCGGCAGCGCGCATCACCACCAGATGATCAGGAACTCCCGGCAAATCCGATAAATCTGCATAGCAGGGGACACCCCAAATCTCTTTGAACCGAGGGTTTACCGGCCAGACAGGCCCGTCAAATTCAAACCGCTGGTAATTCGCGAAGATGCGCGCGGTCCAATCCATCGGGTTCTCCCGTGCTCCAAGAATAGCAACGCTTCGTGGATTCAACAGAGCTTCAACCTTGCTGGCAGACCCTCCTCCCATATTCTTATCTTTCTTCTATCCTTATTATTTCGATCTTCGCGCAGGAAACCTCTGTTTGCAACGGCCCACCGGCCATTGACAGCGACCAATCTCAGCGTAGGCTAAATCAATGGAGAGCAACAAGCCGGACCAAATAAATGATTAATCCTCTGGCAAATAAGGACATCGCCATCATCGGCTACGGTGAAGTGAAAAATGTCCGCCGTTCAGGCCGCACGACATATGACGTAGCTGCTGAAGCAACTTCCAATGTATTGGAATATACCGGTCTCGGCACTAAAGACATCGACGGCATGGCAACCGTCTTGCCCTCCAGTGAAGCGGGCAACAATTTTTGGTCAAATTATCTGGGTGATCATCTGGGGCTCCAAACATCATGGACGCAAACCACCGACATAGGCGGCGCCTCAATGCCAGGCAATGTTGCCCGTGCAGCCGCAGCCATTCAGTCAGGATATTGTGAGACCGTCCTGTCCATTGCCGCAGCCACGCCCAC
>Ga0115002_10007524_pt1 | contig 12251 bp, 9 predicted proteins | sample ArcticOcean_MG_C_8_FD_89576 | JGI IMG/M metagenome (GOLD analysis project Ga0115002, IMG submission 89576) | Marine microbial communities from western Arctic Ocean - ArcticOcean_MG_CB11_86 | ecosystem: Environmental > Aquatic > Marine > Oceanic | place: Arctic Ocean: Canada Basin | collected...
AACCACATGGTCGATCCGGTTTGTAGCTATAGGGTGCTTCGCCTTCGTCACTATCGCCTCCTTAGAGCCGGCACTTCATCGCGCGCCGCGCGCAATTCGTCTCTAAATTGCGGCGCGGCAGCAATCTCGATCAGCTGTTCGGCCTTCTCCGGCAACGTTTTGCCACGTAAGTCAGCGATACCGTTCTCAGTAATCACGTATTCTACGTCCGATCGCGCGATGGACACGGATGTCCCTGGCGCCAACGAAGGAACAATCCGTGACGTCTTGCCGTCTGAAGTTGTCGAAACCAACGCCACCACCGCGCGCCCGCCCTTCGATCGCCGGGCGCCCCGGAGAAAATCAACAAGACCACCGGCAGCACTCACTTGATTGCCCTTGATCATCTCGGCATTGGCCTGGCCAAGGATGTCGAGTTCTATGGAGGAGTTGATCGCCACGAGGTTGTCGATTTTGCCCAGCACGTTGATGTCATGAGTGAATGTGGCGGGGTGAAAGCTGATCCTGGGGTCGTCAGCCACAAAGTCGTAAAGCGCCTGACTGCCAACGGCGACGCCGGTTTGTATCACCGAGCGCTCACCCCCCGTTTTTGCCATCGCGCCAGATGCGGCCAAGGCCATCAACGGATCGCATATCATGCCACCGTGCATGCGCAAGTTCTTACGGTCGGTCAGCGGTTCCAGAACGGTCGCCTGGATCTTGCCGATGCCGATTTGGATCGTGTCGTCGTCTCGGATCAGGCTGGCGACATTCGCACCTCCCGCCCGCAAAGCATCGTTCTCTGCGCCGAGATCGTACTTAACTAAGTCAAATGCTTCTTCGACAACGTAGTCGAGGGCATCAAAGGCGACCGTGGGTGCGCCCGGCGGGGCTGGCATGTTCGGGTTGATGTGGGCCACCAAGGTTTTCGCTTGCCCGATAATCGATGGCGGAAAGTCCGCGGCAAGGCCAAAGCTGCATTGGCCATTCGCGTCCGGCGGAGACACTTGGAGCAGGGCGACGTCCAATGGAATGCTGTGCAGATAGGGCGTGATGTCTGAATAGTGCATCGGCAGGAAATCGACCTTGCCCGCAGCAAATGACTTACGGAGTGCGGGCGTCACAAAAAACGATGTCGCTCGCGCCTCATCGTGAAGCGCCGCGTAGTCAATCTGGTTGACCCCTGGGATCCATACCCCGATGAAGCGAATGCCCGCGCACGCGGCAGGGTTCTCTTGGAGCACCTTGGCAAATAGCAGCGACTCGCCTGCGCAGTTCGGCATGTACACCGACATTCCGGGCTCGAGCAGTTTCGGTAGATCTTCAGGGGACAATGATTTGGGCATGCGGTCCTTGCACAAATTGAGTTTGCAACGGTCTATGTTACCATCCCGGCGCCTCACGTCGATCCGACCCACGGGCCATTTCATGAGCGATCAAAGTCTCACCGAGCAGCTAATCGAGCTGCTTCACCGCCCCATCACGCAAGACGACCGCAACCGTGCGTCGTTGCACGTTCTCGACTGGGTTGGCTGCGCCGTAATCGGCGCCACGACCAAGCCGGGTGAGGTGATAAAGGATTACGGGCGCTACGAGCCTGGTGGGTCGTGCAAAGCCATCGGGGTTGGCGACATGCGCGCTGAGACCGCCGCGTTCGTCAATGGCGCTTTTGGCAACGTTCTGGAGATGGACGATATCCACCGAACGTCGGTCCTTCACCCGGGTCCGGTCGTGATCCCAGCCGCTCTCGCTGCGGCCCAGGCCGCTGGCGCGGAGACCGCAGACTTCTTGGGCGCGCTCATCCGGGGTTACGAGGTTGTTGTGAGGATCGGCGTGTCCGTTGGGTTAGGTCACTACAAATATTTCCATAACACGGCGACCTGCGGACCCTTCGGTGCTGCCGCCGCTGCAGGGAGTGTTCTGGGGCTAAGTGACGCCCAGCTTGCTGATGCAATCGGCAACGCCGGTACGCTCGCCGGCGGCCTATGGCAGTTGCGCAATGAGGATGTGATGTCCAAGCAGCTACATAATGCGCATGCTGCGCGGTCGGGCTTAGTTGCTGCCTACCTTGCCCAACGTGGGCTGACGGGACCGCGTCAGATTCTTGAAGGGCCGCAAGGCTTCTATGCCGCGATGTGTCCGGACGCAGACCCGGCGACTTTGACCGCAAACCCGGACGCACCATGGATGGTCTACGACACTAGTTTCAAGCCATGGCCGGCCTGTCGCCATGCTCATGCGGCGATTGACGCAATGTTGCTGTTGCGCGACCGTGTAGGGGATCCGGATGATATCGAGCGCATTGTGGTGCGAACCTACGATGACGCTGTGGCGTTCTGCGATCGACCCGATCCGAAGAACATCGTCGATGCCAAGTTCAGCCTGCAGCACGTTGCCGCTGTTGTGTTGCGTGAAGGCAAACCGACGCTGTCCTCGTTCGAGCCCAAGGTATTTGGCCGTGACGACATGATGGCAATTCGAGAGAAGGTGGAAGTCGAAGCCGCGCCTGCGTATAGCGATGCATTTCCCCAACACTACGGTGCTGAAATTGAGGTTTGGGCCCGCGACGGCGTACACGAAAAGGCCGTGGTAGCTGACGCACTAGGCGATCCCGGCAACCCGGTGGGCGATGATACAGTCATAGCCAAGGCCCGCGAACTGATGATAGTGGCTGGATTGCCCACAGCCAAGGTAGAGGCCATAGTGCAAAAAACACTGGCTTTGGGCCGCGGCAGCACGATTGACGAAGTGACCGAACTGCTACCCTAGGCGAAAGCAAAACAGGGAGGAACGATATGTCCACCGCACACGATGTAGGCGAGGACGTTAATCCGGTTGAAACGCTGGCGGCACATGTCGTGGGCACACGGTTTGAAGACCTCCCGCAAGACGCCGTCAACGCGGCAAAGACCTTCATTCTGGATTCGATTGGGGTGGGGGTTGCCGGGTCAGATGGCCCGTGGGTCCGGGAACTCATTGAAACCGCAAAGCAATGGGGTGCGGGCGACGATTCCCGCGTTTTCGTTCACGGCACGCGGTTGCCCGCGACGTCTGCCGCAATCGTCAACGCGTACCAAATCCACTGCCTCGAATACGACTGCGTCAACGAGGACGCTGTGATTCATCCGATGGCCACCATCCTCGGGGCGGTCTCCGCCGAAGCTGATCGGGTTGGCGGGTATAGCGGTAAAGATCTCATCTTGGCGGTGGTCCTTGGGGTCGATGCGTCATGCGTTTTGGGCGTGTCTTCTCGCGCGCCGATGCGTTTCTTCCGCCCGTCCACAGCAGGCGCTTTCGGCGCGACGGCGGCGGTGGCCAAATTGCGCGGCTTCGACGAATCCACGTTGATCAACGCCTTCGGCACAATCTACGGACAAATCTCCGGTACGCTCGCGCCCCATCGTGAGGGCTCGCCGGTACTTGGTATGCAGATCGGCTTTTGCGCGCGCGGGGCTATCTCAGCCTGCGATCTTGCGCAGGCCGGGTTGATCGGCCCGCACGAAGTGATTACCGGGATGTACGGGTATCTCCCGATGTATGAGGGCGAATACGATCATGTGGCAGCCTTCGAATCACTCGGCAAGACATGGCAAATCAACCGCGTTTCGCACAAACCATTTCCATCGGGTCGACTCACCCATGGGGTTGTCGATGGCATTCAACAACTCCGTAAACGAGAGGGCCTCAAGCCAGAAGATGTTGAGCGCATGGTGGCATTAGTACCCCCGTTGGCGCATCGCCTGACCGGTCGACCGGATATTACCGACCCCGAACCCAACTACGCCAAACTATGCATTCCGTTTGTTGCCGCCACCGCACTTCTGGAGGGTACCGTCGACGTGCGTCACTTCAAAGGCGACTGGCTTCGCAATCCCAAGGTGCATGAAATTGCCGCGAAGGTGGAGCCCGTTGAAGATAGCAACCCCAACACCAATGCAGTGGCGCCACAAAAACTTGAGGTTTACCTGAAGGATGGCCGCAAGCTCGAAGTCGATATGCCGCAAATCTTTGGTCACCCTGAGAACCCGCTTAGTGACGAACAGAACATCGAAAAATTCAAACGTTCGTGGAGCGCGGCTGCGAAGCCACTCAGCGAAGCGAGCGCCGATCAAATGATCGAGGCCGTCAGAAATCTAGAAGGTGTCGATGACGTCCGGTCCCTAATTGATCTCACAATCGCCTGAGGCCTGATCCAACAATGACGAACCCGACCTATTTCCAGGCACTCGATTACGAGCGCATGGTCCGCGAGTACCCCATCGGGGATGACTTTGCTGCCCTAATGAAATCGATGAGCCGCGACGAGTTGCATGCGTTGCAAGAACAGCGGCTAATCAAGTTGATTGGCCGGGGTTGGGAGATCCCGTTTTACAAGCGGTTGTGGTCGGCTGCTGGGATGGCGCCGGGCGACATCAAGGCACTGGAAGATAGCGCCAAAATTCCAAGCTATTCCAAAGCTGACTTGATGAAAAGCATTGAAGAGTACCCGCCCTTTGGCGACTTCCATGGCATGGAAACCTACGACAAAGATAAGCGACCGCCCGTCGTGTTCCATACCACGTCGGGGACGACCGGAACGCCGCAGAACTTGTTCTTCGGGCCGTGGTCACGTGAACTTCAAAACGTCATGTTGGCCCGTGCCTATCACGTCCAGGGCATCGGTCCTGATGATGTGGTTCATTCGGTGTATGGCCATGGCATGATCAACGGCGGTCATTACGTACGCGAGACATTCGTGCATTACAGTCCCGCGCTTTACCTGTCAGCAGGTACTGGGAACGAAACGCGCTCGGCGCAGCAAGTACACAACATGGCGCGTTTCGGCGTCACCGTGATCGTTGGGTTCGCCGACTACATCGTCAAGTTGGCGCAGGTTGCTCGCGAGGAAGGCCTGGTCCCCGGCAAAGATATTCCTGTTCGCATGATCGTCGGCCACATGGGTCGCGAAAGCCGGGAATCGATCTCTGAGGCCTGGGGTGGGGCCGAGATCTACGACCTCTATGGCGTCGGCGATACCGGGATCGTGGCCTTCGAGGCGGCCGACCGCGAGGGCATGTATGTCCACGAGGACGCTTACCTTCTCGACCTTACAGACCCAGATACGGGTGTGCCTGTGCCCGAGGGGCGTGAGGGCAACATGGTCGTCACGGTGTTGTTCAAGGATGACATCTATCCGGTTATTCGTTTCGACACCAAAGACGTCACCGCGTTCGAGACCAAGCCGTCGTCGCTGGGCTATAGCTTTCGTAGAATTCGCGGGTTCCTTGGGCGCAGCGACAACATGGTCAAACTGCGTGGCATTAATCTCTACCCTATCGCAATCGGGGCGATCGCCAACGAGCACACGGCGACCTCGGGTGAATATATCTGCCGGGCCGATCGCGATGCCGAGGGTCGAGATGAGATGATAATCACCATCGAAGTCAAAGATCCCGCTGACAAAGTGGTCCACGATGAGATCACTGCAGAACTCAAGACCCGCCTCGGCATCGGGATCAAGGTGGAACTTGCTGCGCTCGGCGCCACCGCCGAGTTGACGCAGGTCGAGAAGCGCCAGAAAGCCGTCCGCTTGATCGACAACCGCTTTAAGTAAGGCTTGTCGTGCCCGACATCGATTTGTTTGCGCACGACCTCGCCGGATGGTCTGCAGCACTCGCGGCAAACGAAGTCTCCGCCACCGACCTCACCCAGATCTGCCTCGAGCGTATAGCGCGTTACGATCCTTCCCTAAAGATCATGACGACCCTCACGGCAGATGCGGCGCGGCACGCTGCCGGCAAGTCCGATCAACGCCGCGCCGCCGGCGCTACGCTTGGCCCGCTAGACGGCATACCGGTAGCGTTGAAAGACAATATTGATCTCGCAGGCACACCGGCTACAGCCGGCATGGCCTCGCGTTCCCACCTTGTCTCCGACGAGGATGCGGTCGTCACGGTCCGACTTCGTGTCGCTGGCGCTGTGATCGTTGGCAAGGTCAATATGCATGAGGCGGCGCTAGGTGCGACGAACGACAACCCGCTTTATGGCCGAACCTACAATCCTCATCAGTCGAACCATACTCCGGGTGGCTCAAGTGGGGGTTCCGGTGCGGCGGTGGCGGCCGGGTTTTGCCTCGCCGCGTTGGGCACCGATACGTTGGGGTCGGTTCGCATCCCTGCCGCCTACTGTGGTGTCGCAGGTATCAAAACAACCCGCGGCTTGGTGTCCCCACGGGGGGTCGTGCCGCTTTCATGGACATTCGACCACGTCGGCCCGCTAGCCACGTCGGCGCGGGATCTCGGGCTCTTGCTCAATGTCTTAGTAGCCTTCGATCCGGATTGTGCAGAGTCTGTCGCGGCCCCACAGGCACCCCAGAACTACGACCCGGGCGACCTCAAGAGACTATCTGGCGTCCGTCTGGGCAGGCTTGAAGGCCTAGAGGAAGCGGGGGTCGCGCCCGAGATCGCCGCCGGGTTTGGCCGCGCTGTCGCACTGCTTGCTGACCTTGGCGCCAACATTGTGCCGGTTCGGCTTGATGGTCATGACTATGGCCGACTGCGCCGTGCAGGCCTGATCATTTCCGAGGTCGAAGGTTCCGTCGTCCACGCGGAAGACCTGGCAGACCGCGCAGGTCAACTCTCGGATGGCTTACGGACCATGCTTTCGTTCGGTGCATCCCTTCCGGCAACGCGTCTTGTTCAGGCACAGCGAGATATTGCGGCGGCCCGCGTCCGGATCCTGAAGGCGTTTGGCAATCTCGACGCACTGATTATGCCGACGGCGTTGCAGACGGCCTTCGATTTCGACGACCCGGTCCCCGACAATCAAGCTGACCTGACGGCGATTGCCAATCTGACGGATCGGCCTGCGATCTCCGTGCCGATGGGATTGTCGCCCGACGGGCTTCCTATGGGGCTCCAGTTTCTTGGTCTGCCCTTCGGCGAAGCCGCGATCTTGCGCTATGCGCGCGCCTACGAGGTCGCAGCCGGTCATGATATGCGGCCTGCGGCAATCGACTAGTTCAGCCTAGGAATAGGTGAACTTGGCTTTTCGTTTTTCCATGAAGGCGGTACGTCCTTCAACGTAATCCTCGCCGCGGAAGGCCTCATCGAACATCTTGAGAGTTTCTTCGGTATCCGTTGCGGTGCCGTCCAGGATCATGCGAACGATCTTCTTGGTGGCGCGAACTGTGAATTGGCTGCTGTCGGCGATGGTTGTGCAATAGAGCCGCGTTTCGTCCTCGATCTCGTCCGGAGGCAGCACCCGATCGATCAGGCCGATTTGCAACGCTTCAGGGGCAGCGACCAAGCGTCCGGTGTAAAGCATGTCCATCGCTCTTGCCGGTCCGATTTTGTCGACCACGAGCTTGGTGTCATCGAGGCTGTAAACCAGTCCAAGTTTGGCGGGCGGGATGCCGAAGCGCGCGGTCTCGTCGGCAAAGCGTAAATCGCATGCGACAGCAATGCCGCAGCCACCACCAACGCATGGGCCTTGGATCATCGCAATCGTCGGCTTGGCAAAGCGTGCGAGTTGCTTCTCAGCCGTTTGAACGATTCGGTTGTAAGCCTGTGACGAGTCCGGCGTGGCGTGGACGGCCTCGAACTCGCTTATATCTGCGCCTGCGGCAAAGGCGTGCTCGTCAATACCGCGGACAACCACAACGCGAATGGATTTGTCATTGGTGGCGTCCTCCAGGAGGTCCGGAATAGCTGCCCACATAGCCTTGGACAGCGCGTTGCGCTTGGCCGGTTGATTGAGGACAAGCCAGCCGATTGGGCCGTCTTTTTCGAGGTATATTGCGGGTTTATCGCTCATTTTCCCTCCGGTATGGTGGAGTCTATCTACCCATGAGCCTGCGCGCCTTGTCAACGTGGCCGCCATTCGATGTACTGCCGATAGGCAGGAGGATCCAATGAACGAACAAGTTAGCTTTACTCGACTCGATCAGGCGACGGCCGACGATTTTACGATTATGCATAAGCATATGTCTGCGGAGCACGCTGGTCTTGCAGACCGGGTGCTGGCGTTGCTCAAGGGTTTGGGCGGCCAATGCCCTGGTCTCAAGGTAGATCGCCTCGAGCACTCGCTACAGACGGCGACGCGGGCCCAAGCTGATGGTGTGGACGATGAAGTGGTCGTCTGTGCGCTCGTACACGACATTGGCGACGAGCTTGCGCCGGACAATCACGGCGCTTTTGTCAGCGAAATCATGCGGCCGTTTGTGTCCGAACAGAATTACAACATCCTGCGCTATCACCCGGAATTCCAAGGCTACTTTTTCTTCGACAAGATTGGCGCTGACCCCAACATGCGCGACCGGCACCGTGACAAACCTTGGTTTGAAGCGGCGCACGAGTTCTGCGAGCGGTGGGACATGCCAGCATTCGATCCAGATTATGAAAGCAAGCCGCTCGAGTTCTTTGAGCCGATGCTGCGGCAAGTTTTTGCGCGCGAACCTAGCCATAACGGCATTGTCCTTCCGTAATTTTCTGTCTCTGTTTCGCGATATTGCGTGAAATCAATAACTTGAGTGGGCTCCGAACTACCTCCTCGTGCGCGCCCCGCGGGCACATAAACCAAGAGCCTACTTGGAAGGAGAACAGGCACTTCTTTCAGATGTAGACCACCAGCCTGGCCAGTATTTGTGCCCTGCCGGATCCCTTACGCCGTTAGGCCGGCATCGTTCCAAGCCATTCGAATCAGTTGCATCACGCCGCGGGCGGCGCTATGCCACACGCCTTACAACTCTTGGGGGCGGGGAGATGACCGATCAACAAGGCTACTTCATTGAGGATCTCACCGTCGGCATGGCCGAAGAGGCGAGCAATGTGGTTACCGAAGTGATGATCGAGCAATTCGCGGCAGTTTCGGGCGACGACAATCCACTCCACCTCGACGAGGCCTACGCCGCCAGCACCCAGTTCAAGGGCCGTATTGCGCACGGGATGCTTGGCGCGAGCTTTATTTCGGCTGTAATCGGCACCGGCTTGCCCGGCCCCGGCGCGGTCTACATGAGCCAAAACCTAAAGTTTCGGGCGCCGGTACGCATCGGCGACGTCGTGGTTACGCGTGCCGAAATCACCGAGATCAATCTCGAGAAGAGGCGCGTTACCCTGCGCACCAGTTGTTTGGTCAGCGGCAAAGCCGTCATCGAAGGCGAGGCACTGGTCATGGTGCCCTCCCGGAATTAGCCGAGCGGCCGTTATGAAGGTCGTTCGGAGTTTTGATGCGTTGCCCTCAGATCTGCGGGGTGCTGTATTTGCCGTTGGGAATTTCGACGGTCTGCACCATGGTCACCGCGCGGTGATTGATCAGGCCAAGGAGATTGCGCTAGCGGCCGGCACACCGTGCGGCATCATTACCTTTGAGCCGCACCCGCGGCACTATTTCAGCCCGGACGACCCACCGTTCCGGCTCACTCCGTTCTCGCGCAAACAGACCATTCTGAAAACGTGGGGTGTCGACTGCATGGTGGCGGTCCCGTTCGATGCCGTGATGGCAGCCACTACGGCCGAGTTATTCGTTAAGGATGGACTCGTCGCTGGGCTCGGTGTCAGCCATCTTGTTGTGGGCCATGATTTTGCGTTTGGGCACAAGCGTCGTGGAGATGTTGCCCTTCTTAAAGGACAGGCGAACGTGTTTGGATTTGGGGTCACGATCGTGTCGGCCCACCTCGCGGAAAATGGCGCGCTCTATTCGTCGCGTGCGATCCGAGAACTCCTACAAAGCGGTCGGCCCGGCGATGCGGCCGAATCGTTGGGGCGTTGGTGGGCGGTCGATGGAGTGGTGAAGCATGGCGATGCCCGGGGTCGAGATCTAGGCTTCCCCACCGCCAATCTGGAACTCGGTGATCACCTTCAACCCTCTTTGGGTATTTATGCAGTGCGCGCCGGTGTCGTCGAGGCGGGGGGCACGACCTGGCACGATGCCGCGGCCAACCTCGGGGTAAGGCCAACGTTTGATGGCCGAACAGTCCTTCTCGAGGTCCACCTCTTGGATTTCAACGGTGATCTCTATGGCAGAACGATGGATATCTCTTTCGTCGAATACCTTCGCCCAGAAGAGCGCTTTGCCGATGTAGAGAGCCTGATCGTCCAGATGCGAGCCGATTGCGCACGAGCACGAGAAATCTTGGCCCACCCGGACTGCGCGCCGACCCGATTTGGCGCCGGAACACCGCTTCCCGACCGCGAAGAGCCTCTGCGCTGAACTTAGGAACCTCGACAGGCTGGGGGACCCCTGGTACAAAATCGGGAATGTCCAGGCAAATTCGGCAACTGATACCGCGAATTGTCACCCCAGCGCTCTAGTTGAGGCCGGGCCGCGTCTGCCGTTTTTTTCCCCAACTGGAATCCATTTTTCTGATGCCCAAAGACTATAAATCGACCGTCCTCCTGCCCGAGACGGATTTTCCGATGCGCGCAGGATTGCCCAAACGTGAACCCGAGTTCCTTGACCGCTGGGCCAAGATGAAGCTGTACGAGAGGCTCCGCGAGCAAAGCAAAGGGCGCGAAAAATTCGTGCTGCACGACGGGCCGCCATACGCAAACGGCCATCTCCACATGGGGACGGCGCTTAACAAGGTTCTCAAGGACGTCGTCAATCGCTCACAACAGATGATGGGTAAAGACGCCAACTATGTGCCCGGCTGGGATTGCCACGGCTTGCCAATCGAGTGGCAGGTCGAACAGAAATACCGCAAGGCCGGAAAAAACAAAGACGAAGTGCCGGTTGCGCAATTCCGTAAGGAATGCCGTGACTTCGCCGAGAAATGGATTGGAGTTCAGGCGGACGAGTTTAAGCGCCTCGGCGTGATTGGCGATTGGGATAACTACTACTCGACCATGGCCTTCAAGGCCGAAGCGCAAATCTCACGCGAGATCTGCAAATTCCTCATGAACGGCGGCCTTTACAAAGGCTCGAAGCCGGTGATGTGGTCTGTTGTCGAAAAAACCGCACTTGCCGAAGCAGAAGTTGAGTATCACGACCGCACTGCGACCACTGTGATGGTCCGCTTTGCCGTTGCCGAGCATGCCGGCATGGCGGAACTGAGCGGCGCGAGCATTGTTATCTGGACTACGACGCCGTGGACCATTCCGGGCAATCGTGCGGTCGCCTTTGGTGCCGATATTGACTACGTCGTCGCTGAAGTCAGCACAGTCTCGGAAGGAAGTTCAGCTGTCCCCGGAGAGCGAGTGGTTATTGCAGCTGCACTCGCCGATGCGGTGAAGACGGAAGCGGGGATTGCCGATTGGACCCTTTCGACGCCATTTCCTGGACGTGAGCTGGCAGGTGTTGTCGCGCGGCATCCGTTTGCGGGCCAGGGGTATGACTTCGACGTGCCGGCACTCGCCGGTGATTTTGTTCTGACAGACCAGGGCACCGGCTTTGTGCATATCGCGCCGGGTCATGGCGCGGACGATTTTGACCTGGGCCAGAAACACGGGATCTCGGTGCCTGAAACGGTGGATGCGGACGGCGTTTATGTCGAGACCGTACCCCTGTTCGCGGGTCACAAGGTCATGCATCCTAGCGGCAAGGAGGGCGATGCGAACCGCGTCGTCATGGATGCGCTGGGCGCGCACGGCGGCTTGTTCGCAACCGGCACCCTGGTGCATCAATACCCCCATTCTTGGCGCTCCAAGGCGCCGGTGATCTTCCGTAACACCCCGCAGTGGTTCATTAGCATGTCGGCAAACGACTTGCGCGCGAAGGCCCTGAAGGCGATCGACGAAGTGCGCTGGGTGCCCACTCAAGGGCGCAACCGCATTCGATCGATGGTCGAGCATCGGCCTGAGTGGGTAGTCTCGCGCCAGCGTGCTTGGGGCGTTCCGATCACTGTGTTTGTCAACCGCGAGAGCGGTGAGCCGCTGCGTGATGAGCGGGTCAACGAGCGAATCGCGTCGGCCTTTGAAAGGCAAGGCGCTGACGCATGGTTCCTTGATGAGAACGGATCAAATTTTCTTGGTGATGACTACGACCCGGCCGACTACGAAAAAGTCACTGACATCGTGGACGTTTGGTTTGATTCAGGCTCAACCCACAGTTTTGTCCTCGAGCAGCGCCCCGATTTACAATGGCCGGCGTCGCTCTATCTAGAAGGCTCGGACCAACATCGTGGTTGGTTCCATTCGTCACTTCTTGAGTCTTGCGGCACCCGCGGGCGTGCGCCCTACGAGGCCGTACTGACTCACGGCTTCGTAATGGATGATGAGGGCCGCAAGATGTCCAAGTCACTTGGCAACGTCGTCAGCCCGCTCAACATCGCAAATCAAAGCGGTGCCGATATCTTG
>Ga0115002_10007534_pt1 | contig 12240 bp, 9 predicted proteins | sample ArcticOcean_MG_C_8_FD_89576 | JGI IMG/M metagenome (GOLD analysis project Ga0115002, IMG submission 89576) | Marine microbial communities from western Arctic Ocean - ArcticOcean_MG_CB11_86 | ecosystem: Environmental > Aquatic > Marine > Oceanic | place: Arctic Ocean: Canada Basin | collected...
GAATAATATGCCCAATCTCCGCATCGCCGTTGACATCGGCGGCACATTCACTGATATCTGCGTACTCGACGAGCACTCAGGTGCGCTCCGCATCGCGAAAGTTCCATCAACAGAAGATCCCATAGATGCCGCGCTCGGTGGCGTTGGAAAACTCCGCGTGGACTTAAGCGACGTCACTTTATTTGCACATGGCACGACGGTTGCGACCAACGCGCTTATTACACGCCGCCTGCCGCCCACTGCGATGGTGACCACCGAGGGCTTCCGCGACGTCATCGAGATCGGCAACTCAACAAAAGAGGATCTCTGGGATGCTTATGACGACAATCCCGCACCCTACATAAGACGGCGTGACCGTTTAACCTTCACCGAGCGAACCAGCTCTTATGGCCAGGTCGAGATCGGCATCGACGAACAAGCGGCAATTAAACTCGCAGGTAAGATCAAGCGACGCGGCTACAAATCGGTAACCGTGTGTTTTATGAATTCGTTCGCGAATCCCGCTAATGAACGCGAAATGAAGCGACTCTTAGAAGCAGAACTACCGGGGATAACGGTATCAAACTCGGCTGACGTTTTGTGCGAGATGTTCGAACACGATCGTTTTTCCACGGCAGTTGTGAACGCAGTACTGCAGCCGGTGGTCGGCGAATACGCGATACGAATGCAGGATCGACTCCGCGAGGGCGGATACACCAGCGATCTGTTGCTGCTGCATTCGGGCGGCGGCGTCATGACCCCAAAAACAGTAGACCGTCATGGTGCGCGCTTAGCCGGATCCGGCATCGCGGCCGGCGCCGTTGCTTCAAAGTACATCGCGAATTTATGCGGCTTTGAAAATTCCATCGGATTCGATATGGGCGGCACCAGCACCGATGTGTCCTTAGTATTTGAAGGCCGGGCCAGCGTGACCCGCGAGTGGTTTATCGAATACGGCCATCCAATTTGCTTTCCGAGTATCGACGTCAAGACCATCGGTGCCGGTGGTGGCTCCATTGCCTGGATCGATGATGCCGGCTCGCTGCGTAATGGCCCCCAGTCCGCTGGCGCTCGACCTGGCCCAGCCTGTTACGGGCAAGGCGGGGAACAGCCCACGAACACCGATGCAAACATGGTCTTAGGCCGGCTCGGTGCGGGGCTCGCGGGTGGCGATCTGAGCCTAGATGCCGCGCTCGCCGAGCGCGCAGTCGCGACCCACGTCGCCGCCCCGCTGCAGCTTGAAGCGGCCGCTGCAGCAAAAGCAATAATCGATGTCGCCAACGCGAATATGGCCGACGCGATCCGCCTGGTGTCGATCATGCGCGGCTACGATCCCCGCGACTTTGCGCTGGTTGCATTCGGTGGTGCTGGCTCCTTGCACGGCGTCGCACTAGCACGGGACCTCGCGATCCCTACCGTGATCGTACCCCCCAATCCAGGTGTGACCTCGGCGTTGGGTTGCCTATTGGTCGACATTCAACACGACCTTACCGTCGTGCATATAGCTGACACCGCCAAGGCCGACCCGACAGCGGTCGAGGCGGCGTTCAACGAGCTTGAAACGGAAGCCCATCAACGGCTTGAGCACGAGGGCGTGGCACCTCAAGAACGGGTCATGCAACGCACGATCGATATGCGCTACGGCGGACAATGGCGCGCGCTCACGGTTCCTGCTCCAGCGCCGTTCATCTCTATCGCCTCGGCGGTCGACGATTTCGAGCAGGCACATCTGCGTGAGTACAACTATAAGCGAGAAGGCGCTGCACTTGAGATTTTCCGGTTGAACGTCACGGCGATCGGAATATCGCCCAAGGCCGAACTAAAACGCTACGAACCAACGCTGGCTGAGGTCAAGCCAATCACAACTCGGGTAGTAGTGTTCGACGATGTGACGCAGCCACTGACGACACCGATTTACAGCCGCGAGAGCCTACACACCGGATTCTCAATACCAGGGCCGTGCATCATCGAACAACTCGACGCCACCACTCTCATTCCACCCGAAGCTACGGTTACCGTCGACGCGTGGCTAAATCTCAACATTAGCGTGTAGGAAAAGACTATGGACGACAAAGTCAATCCAACCTCGAATCTCGATCCAGTCACCTTTGAGGTGTTGCGCAACGCCTTCGTTACGGTCGTCGATCAAATGGCTGAGCAAGTACGCCGCACCTGCTATTCATTCGTCGTCTATAACCGAGATTTTTCCAACGCGTTGTGCGATGCCAACGGCAATACCGTGGCGCAGGGCAATCAAGATCTCGCGGCGCATGTTGGCACATTGCATTACACCTGCAAGGCAGTAATCGAGGAATTCGGCGACGACATCTACGAAAACGACGTCTTTCTGGTCAACGACCCATACGTCGGTGGCACGCATTTCAGCGATACGCGAGTACTCGTTCCGATCTTCATAGCCGGAGAACTCATCGCCTGGAGCCAAGCGAATGGTCATTGGGCCGACATGGGTGGAAGCGTGCCGGGTTCGTTCGATGTCTCCGCCCGAGATATGTTCAAAGAAGGGATCCGCATACCGCCGGTAAAGATCTGGCGCCGGGGTGAGCACTGTCTCGATGTTGCAAAACTGATCGCCAAGAATACTCGCGATCCAGAAGCGATTATTGGCGACATGGATGCGCAAACCCAAGCCTGCAAAATCGCTGAACGCGAGATTCAGCGACTAGCGGAAAAGTACGGCGTGGAGACAATCAAAACCGCCTTCGTTGATATCCAAGATTACGTTGAGCGCGCTGTACGTCGTCGTCTGACCGAGCTACCAGATGGCTCGTGGGAAACTGTCGATTATGTCGACCGGGACCCCACCGCTGAAGAAGGCATGATCCCAATTCGCGTCAAGATGACGATTAGCGATGATGCAATCGAATTCGATCTCGCCGGGTCACATCCAACCATCGGCTCGATCTATAACTGCGCCTACGGTGGCACCTTCGCGGCAATCGTCGCCGGCATGAAGACGTTCTTCCCGGACATCCCGTTAAACTCCGGTCTCTATCGTACCGTTACCGTAAAAGCACCGAAAAATAGCATCATCAGTGCTGAATGGCCGGTCGCGGTCTCGGGGTTTGTGATGCCATTCGAAAAGATCATGAACTCAATTTTCGAACTCTTCTCGATCGTCATGCCGGAGCGCGCAATGGCGTGCGCCTTCAACATCGAATATCTGCAGACCGGCGGTTACGACGCACGCTCCGCCGAGCGATCGTACTTCATGCTGTATGACTGGCTCGCCGGCGGCTGGGGCGGACGCAACGGCAAGGATGGACTCAGCGCCACTGCAGCGTGCTTTGGGGTCGGGCTCATGATCCAGCCAGTCGAAGGCCAAGAACGCATGAGCCCCGTGCGCACCGACCGTTTTGAGATGGTCACCGATAGCGCCGGTCCTGGAGAATTTCGTGGCGGTGTTGGCCTCGATAAAGCAGGGACTTTGCTCGATGTGGAGGACTGCGTGTTTTCATACTTTTGCGATCGCGAGCGCTCGGTTGTTTGGGGTATTGAAGGTGGCCTGCCATCGCGACCACACGGCCTATGGTTGGAGCAAAATGGCAATGCCGAGTTTCTTGGTGCGGTGTTTTCTGATGTCCCGGTAAGTAAGGGAGCGAAGTTTTGGCGTGGCACCGCCGGTGGCGGCGGTTATGGCGACCCGCTTAAGCGGGATCCGAATAAGGTGTTGCTGGACGTGGAAGACGACTATGTCTCAGTCGAGCGCGCCGAGCGAGACTACGGTGTGGTGATTCAAATCGTTGACGAAGAGCTGGCACAGTATGCGGTCGACGAAGCTGCAACCACTCGTGCGCGACGCGAGATTGCCGCACAACGCAAAGGATGGCTCGAGGAAGATCCTGAAACGGTCGCTGCACAATTCAGGAGCGGCGACATCGATAGCTACGATGTTATTCGGCGCTACGGCGTGATCTGCGATTGGGGTACCGGAGAATTACTGCCCAATTCGACGCGAGACTATCGTGATTCAATGCAACGACGCAGCGCGTCTAAGTGGGCTTGATCGATTTCGGCATAGTTTGAAAGTCGTCGTGCTGTTCTACGCCAGCTCGTGTGCTGTAACGGTCCCCCGCGCTGCCCCACACTGATAACGTTTTGCAGAAAAATAAACCCTAAGGGTCGCTCGAGGATTGCTGTGTCTTTCACTAGGTGGGGGTTAATCGCGCTCGCGATCATACAATGTCATGCAGCCGCGGCGACGGGTGGACGCCACGTCGACCCCAGTGAACTTACTATTGCCACTGTCCACACGGTAAACCTTCCGTTTGTAAAAGAGCTTAGGGATTTTTTCGTTCCGGAATTCAACCGTCGGGTGCAAACACGAACCGGCGGCGAACCTTATGTTTGGATCGAAGCGTACGGCAGCGCACTGATGAAATGGCATAACTCCTTAGAAACTGTCGACATCGGCCTGACTGATTTTGGTTGGGTTGGAACGTTGTGGGAGCCGGCAAAAATGCCGCTGCAGAACATCAATTACTACCTGCCGTTCATCACCGATGATCTTGGCGTGTTGATGCGTACGTTCAATAAAATCCACGTCGAGTTGCCCGCAGCCCATCAAGCGTGGACCAATCACAACCAAGTTTATTTAGCTGCAACGGGGATCGAAACCTATCACCTCCTCACAAATTTTCCGGTGCGCTCGCTCGCTGATCTCAAAGGTCGCAAACTAGTCGCACCAGGACCCTCGGCTGTGTGGTTAAAGGGCACCGGCGCGGTGCCGGTGAACGGCGCGCTCACAACCTACTACACACAAATCAAGACCGGTGTCGCGGACGGCACTATATCGATGGTTACCGGTGCCTACCCGTACCGGATCCACGAGGTTGCGCCCTACCTCACCCTGGTTGGAATCGGAGCCCAGTTCGCCGGTGCACTCAGTGTAAATCTTGACACCTGGAATCATTTTTCAGAGACAGAGCGTACGATCCTGCGTGAACTAGCGACTGAGTACACCGACCGTAGCGCAGCTGCAGTTGAGCAGCGCTACGCTTCGGCACTTGCATCGATGGTCGCCGAAGGCGCGATTGTCACGACGTTACCACCGCTTGAAAAACAAAAATGGATCGACGGTCTACCCGAGTACGGCAAGCAATGGGTGGAACGTAACGAAGCGAAAGGCCTCCCGGCACGCGAGATGTTGCGTTTGTTAATGGACGGCATCCGCAGCGCAGGGTTGCAACCGCAACGCGATTGGGACCATTATGAATGAGCGCAAAAGAGTGGTATTGGTGAATTTAGATCTACACCAAGATAACTTGCTTAACACTGGATTCGGCCGCGTCCTCGCCAGCATAAGCCGGCCGCTGATACAGGCCTCCGCACTTTTAATTGTGTCGCTAGTGGCCATTATCTGCTTGGATGTCTTTAGCCGCGCCGTGCTCAGCGAACCGCTGCGCGGCGTAACCGAACTTGTCTCTTTAAGTATCCCCGCGATTGTATTTCTAGCGCTCGGTTACCTATTCGTAGAGAATAAATTGATCCGCGCCGACATGCTCTTGCAAGCGCTTGCGAAGCGCTCGGTAGCGACCGCGGACTTGTTGCAATTCGTTTTTTACAGCATCGGTACATTGGTCATGCTGAGTATCGCTTTACCGGCGATTAAGGCGTTTAAATACGCGCTCGTGACTAACGAATTTCTCGGAGTAGAAGGCGAATTCACAGTCCCACTGTGGCCATCAAAACTGATTATTCTGCTTGGATCGCTGCTGCTCACAGCGCTGTGTGCGAACGCCGCTTTTGCCGACGCTAAATCTTATTGCCGTGCACTCAGCGGAAACCAGCGGAAAATCCAACTTCTTGCCTTAACGATGACCCTTTGCTGCGTGGTATTTGCTGCAGGTTTGGCGAGCGAATTCGAGGGCCGCGCCGCCATCGGCCTAACCAGCATTATTGTGCTGTTCGTATTTATCTACGCCGGCATGCCGGTCGCCTTCGCGCTCGCGAGTTCGGCCGGGCTGGGGATCGGTTTGATCAAAGGCGACTTCTTAATCGCCGTTGAGACACTTGCGTTGGTGGCAGACGGCTCAGTGTCGGAATATGTGTTTGCCGCCGTACCGTTGTTCGTGCTCATGGGTTTAGTCGTTGGCGTCGCAGACATCGGTCGCGATTCGTTGCAAGCGACGCATTGGCTGTTGCGTCGAGTCAAGGGTGGTCTCGGGGGCGCGCCGGTCGCCGCAAACGCGGTATTCGCGGCGATCACGGGGATATCTATTGCATCAGCCGCGATATTTAGCCGGATCGCAGTGCCGCCGCTGATTGAACATGGGTTTACCCCAAGGTTAGCCGTCGGACTGGTCGCCGGGACATCCGTACTCGGCATGCTGATCCCGCCAAGTCTTTTGCTGATCGTCTACGGCCTCGTCGCCGAGGTCTCGATCAGCCAACTGTTTCTCGCCGCGATAATACCCGGCTTGATCCTGTCGAGCGCGTTTGCACTAGGGGTAGTACTTGCCGTCACGTTCCGGTTACCTTTTGCTGTGACGAGTAAAAACCTGCCCCATCACGAGCACACTATCGGTGCGAAATCGGCGCTCCTAAAGGCCATTCCGGTCGCCGCACTAGTTACCATCGTCCTTGGCGGTATCTACGGCGGTATCTTTACGCCAACGGAAGCGGGCGCCGTCGGCACGCTTGCCGCGATGGTGATCGCGCTGGTTATGCGACGCACGACGATCCGAGAACTCGCCGGCCTCACCGTGGACGCCGCCGCCGGCTCAGCATCTATATTGTTTCTCATCATCGCCGCAAGCGCGTTCGCAATCATGTTGACCTTGTCCGGTATCCCGGCCTATTTGAGTGCGCAAATTGGCGGTGCAGACCTCGGTTTAGTGAGTTACACCATCGGTTATTTGCTGGTGCTGATCATGCTCGGGATGGTGCTGGACTCAACCTCGATACTACTGATTATGGTGCCCCTAGCGCTGCCGACGATCCAAGCACTCGGCGGCGACCTCATTTGGTTTGGCATCGTCAGCGTGATCGGCGTTGAGATAGGTCTACTCACACCGCCGCTTGGCCTCAGTGTGTATGCCATCAAGGCGTCGCTGGCAGACGATAAGATCTCGCTCAGCGATATTTTCATTGGCGCGTTGCCATTTATCTTTATCATGCTTGCTGTGACCTTGGTACTGATTTTCTATCCACAACTAACACTGCAACTGTAAACACCGATAATGGAGAAGCATGAATATTAGGAAACCTAAGTGAGTTGGTGGGGGAAAATCATTGGCGGCACCTTTGGGTTTATGCTCGGTGGGCCGCTTGGCGCGATGCTCGGCGCTGCAGTTGGGCATAACTTCGATAATGGTTTGACAGGCAGCCCTACGAGTTCCTCCCATAGGGGCGGGCCAAATCAAGAACGGATCCAAAGTGCGTTTTTCACTACCGTATTTTCCGTCATGGGCCACGTGGCCAAGGCTGATGGTAGGGTCAGTGAAGATGAAATCGCGATGGCCCGCTCAGTCATGCAACAGATGTCACTCGATCAAAACCAGACGCGCGTCGCCATGGATTTGTTCAATCAAGGAAAGCACGCCGACTTCGTACTCGATCCCGTCATCACCCAATTCAGAAAAGAATGCCATCGTCGCCGTACATTGCTGCAGATGTTCTTAGAGATTCTGCTACACGCCGCTTACGCTGATGGCGTGCTTCATCGCGATGAGGAAGCACTGTTAAAGGATATCAGCGCGAAGCTTGGGTTCTCGGATGCACATTTCCAACAACTCGAAGCGATGGTCCGCGCGCAACGCTTTTTTACCGGCGGCGGCCAACCCGGCCAACCACCACCGGCGGAGTTGTTGACTGACGCCTACGCACTACTTGGTGTTCAACCTAGCAATAGCGACGCAGAAGTAAAAAAAGCCTATCGACGCATGATGAGCCAACACCACCCGGATAAACTCATGGCCAAAGGCCTACCGGAAGAAATGGTGAAACTTGCAACGCAGAAGACCCAAGAGATCAAAGCAGCTTATGACCTGATCAAAGATAATCGCACGCGTTGATCGCTCAGCTGATTCGGTCGCTTGAAACCTCGCTCGCGTGACCACTGAGTATATGACGTCAACTTCGTGCGCTCGGATGATGGCTTGCGAATGACGGCTAGCCTAAGGCAGTGGGTTAAAACCTGTCGATCCGAGTTAACTGCCAGCTACGAATTGATCTGCGAGTCACTCCGCGGTAGTGACCAAGATTATACCCAAGGACCAATGAATCGGGCGATCGTTTTGCTCGCCATCCCGATGGTGCTTGAAATGACGATGGAGTCAACTTTTGCCATCGTCGACATCTTCTTCGTATCAAAACTCGGTGCGGACGCGATTGCTATCCTCGGCATCACAGAGGCTGTCATAACGCTCTTATACGCCGTCGCGATCGGATTGAGCATGGCAGTCACCGCCCTCGTCGCACGCCGGATCGGCGAGCACAACCCGGAGGGTGCCGCGATCGTCGCCGGCCAATCCCTCTGGGTTGGTGTGCTTTTATCGTTGATCATTGGCGTCGGCGGCGCGATCTACGCCGAGGATATCCTACGCCTGATGGGCGCAAGCTCGAATGCGATAGCCGACCACACCGGTTACACAGCGATCATGTTCGGCGGCTGCGGCAGCATCCTGTTGCTGTTTCTCCTCAATGGTGTGTTCCGTGGTGCCGGCGATGCCAGCATCGCGATGCGGGTACTGTGGTTCGCAAACGGCATCAATATCGTGCTCGATCCGTGCTTGATCTTTGGCCTCGGCCCGTTTCCAGAACTCGGATTAGCGGGTGCTGCCATCGCCACAACGATCGGGCGTAGTTGTGGTGTGTTGTTGCAATTTTACTATTTGTTTTCCGGCAATACCCGAGTAAGGATGTCACTATCGCACCTCATACCCCGGTTCGATGAAATGCTACATCTCGTGCACGTCTCGATCGGCGGTATCGCGCAGTTTTTCATTGCGACTTCAAGCTGGGTATTACTCATGAAGATCGTGGCCTCATATGGCAGCGTCGCCATCGCGGGTTATACCATCGCGATCCGCATTCTCGACTTCATCATCCTACCGGCTTGGGGATTGAGCAATACTGCAGCGACCTTGGGTGGTCAAAATCTCGGGGCCGCTCAACCCGAGCGCGCGGAACAATTCGTGTGGCGAGTCGCCAGCTACAATTTTGTGTTCCTGATGAGCGTTGGTATTGTGCTGATCGTGATCCCAGGCCCAATCATCAGTTTTTTCACCCAACAACCCGACATTATTGCCCACGCCGTTAGCTGCCTACGTTGGTTGAGCTTTGGCCTCGGTTTGTTTGCGATCGGACTTGTGTTGAACCAGGCATTTAACGGTGCCGGCGACACGATGACCCCCCAAAAGATCAACTTCATCGCGTTTTGGCTGGTTCAGCTACCGCTGGCCTATTGGTTAGCGCTACGGGTCGTCCATGGTCCAGATGGCGTGTTCATGGCCATCTTTGCCGGCGAGTCCTTGATGACGCTGGTCGCATTCGCAATCTTCCGGCGTGGGCGCTGGAAATTGGTGCAGGTGTAGCAACGACTCATGCACGATCCGAGACTCCCCTCAGCTAACTCATCAACAACCCTAAAAACGATTAAACTGATCCAACCATAGAACGGCCTTTGTAACCTCGGAGGATACTAAAGCAGTAATTCGATAACACATGATCGATATAGACTTATGTTCTGCGCGAGGATTTCAATTACTCGGAGAGTCCTCTATGTTGGTGATCCATCTTTTGGCACCGCCAGGTCGTGTGCCGCGACTAGATTGAAGAATAATATTTATGCACGATCTCTTTTCTATCAGCGGTAAAACGGCTTTGATCACAGGCGGATCGCGCGGTATCGGTTTAATGATCGCACGCGCTTATGTCGAACATGGCGCTAAGGTCTACATTTCTTCGCGCAAGGCTGAAGTTTGTAATGACGCCGCGGCGGAACTTTCCGAGCATGGAGAATGTATCGCGCTGCCCGCTGATCTCTCGCAAATGAGTGAGGTCGTGCGGATCGTTGGGGAGATAACCGAGCGCGAGAACCAACTCGACGTCCTGATTAATAACGCCGGTGCGACTTGGGGCGGCAGTATCGATGAGTTCCCCGAAAAAGGTTGGGACAAAGTCATGGACTTGAACGTCAAATCTCTTTTCTTTCTGACCCAAAAGCTACTGCCCTTGCTTGAAGCCGCAGCAAGCGCAATAGATCCGGCTCGCGTGATCAATATCGGATCGGTCGATGGGCTGCATGTGACGATGTTTGAGAATTTTTCGTATAGCGCGTCGAAAGCCGCCGTCCACCACCTCACCAAGATGACAGCGACCCGCCTCGCCTCACGCAACATTACAGTCAACTCGATCGCACCCGGCCCATTTGAAACACCGATGATGGCCCCCATGATCGAGCAAATGGGTGACAGCATCCGCTCTGCCGTACCATTACAGCGATTCGGACAACCCGATGACATGGGCGGACTCGCGGTTTTTCTGGCGGCGCGTGCCTCGGCGTATATCACGGGAACGGTGATCCCCCTCGACGGCGGCGTCGCTGGCGCCAGCTGAGAACAACTTAGACAGCGACTCGCATGGATTCAAACAAACCTTCCACCACCCTTGAGATTGTCTCCGACGTCGTGTGCCCATGGTGTTACATCGGCAAGCGACGCCTCAACCAAGCACTCGAGTTGTTGGGCCCGGATGCGGACCTCACCGTGCGCTGGAAGCCGTATGAGTTAAATCCGGCAATGCCTGCGGGCGGTATGGATCGTGAAAATTACTACGCGAGTAAATTTGGCTCCGCAAAACACGCTGAAGGTCTGATCGCTAACATAACGGCTAACGCCCACAACGATGGCTTGCCCATGGATTACGCCAAGATTAAGCGCGTTCCGAATACGCTGGTCGCACATCGTTTGATCTGGTTTGCCGAGCAATTCAACTGCCAAGACCAGATCGTCAACGGGCTATTTCAGGCTTATTTCGTCGACGGCCGCAACCTTGAAGACCTGGCAGAATTGATCGACATTGCAGTTAACGCCGGGATCGAGCGTTCAGCTGCCGATCAATTTATCAACAGCAACGAAGCACACGACTTCGTCGCTGACCAGGCGAAAGCGGCACATCGCTCCGGCATCCAGGGGGTTCCAGCGTTTGTGCTAAATGGACGATTTTTATTTTCCGGCGCGCAATCACCAGAGACGATCTCACTGGCGATCAAACGCGCGATTGCAAAAAGTCTATGAGCGGATCGCCATCGGCAGACAACGGATTTCTCGCGGAGCATGTCGCGTATTTGCTCGATAGCTACCAACGGCTGCTCGGTCGGACACTGCTAGAAAACCTCGATTCGCCAATCGCTACCGCCGAAGCGATCTTCAACACCAAATTCGCGGTTCTATCGTCGGGTACTGAATCGGACCCAATGTTCAACTATGCCAATCAAACAGCGCTGACCCTATTTGAGCTCGACTGGGATACGCTCATCACCCTGCCTGCGCGGCAGTCGGCAGAACCGAGTCTCCAAACGACTCGGGCCAAACTCATGGCGCAGGTGCAACAAAACGGTTTTATCGATGGCTACTCCGGTATACGAGTCTCGGTTAGCGGCCGGCGTTTCATGATCGAACAAGCGACGGTATGGAACGTCATCGGTGTCGACGGCCAAGCGCACGGCCAGGCCGCCACATTTAGCAATTGGCGAACGGTCTAGGCCTTAACAGCGCAGTGAAGCTCGCAGTCGGAGGCGCCATCCGGTCGCCGTGGCAGCGTCGAAATCAGCCAGGTCAACACACTTAAGCCACGCCTGCAGCGCTGTAGAACGTGTAGCCCCAGAAGATCCAAATCACAACTTGAGCTGTGAACAAGGTTGCCCGAGCTAGGATCGCGGGCGACGATACGGAAATTATATGGATGATAGATTGCACGACTCTGCAACCAAGGGCCACCAACTCGAGCCCATCAGTAACCTCACTTTGACCCGTCGCAATCCCATAGATCAGCAAAGCCGCCGGAATGACTAACCACTCAAGACTATTGGCTTGGGCCCGCGTGATGCGCTGAGGCGTTCCACCCAGATCCGAACCTTGTTGATCAAATACCAGCTGGCCACTTAATGCATATTTAGTGCGGGCACTAAGTAGTACGAACATGAGTACGATTGTGCGACGTCAGCCCATATGGCACCACTAGACCCTGTTTGCTAAGCGACACTTCTGCTAATTAAACTGAAGCAGAGGAGTTTCAAAA
>Ga0115002_10007538_pt1 | contig 12237 bp, 4 predicted proteins | sample ArcticOcean_MG_C_8_FD_89576 | JGI IMG/M metagenome (GOLD analysis project Ga0115002, IMG submission 89576) | Marine microbial communities from western Arctic Ocean - ArcticOcean_MG_CB11_86 | ecosystem: Environmental > Aquatic > Marine > Oceanic | place: Arctic Ocean: Canada Basin | collected...
TTAGCGGTTATGAAAGCGAAAAAGAGGAAGAACACCACGTCAATGGCGCGTCGTTCTGACTATCTGACGTTTGGATAATATATGACCAACGAAGTGTACCAAGAGTTGTTCGATGATGACTACCACAGGTTTACGCGCCTAAAGAACAATATTTTCCAAGGCTATTTTTCAGCCATGAAAGCGGACACCGATTTTTATAACGGGAATTACCCCAATATCGGGGAGATTATTCCCCGCGAGTATCGTGAGTCTGGCATGTCAGCAACTATTCCGCCCACTGCTCGGAACGCTGTAGATAACGCATCAGACCACATACTCACAAGCCCTAAACTATTTGTTCCTGCTAGAGCGACTAGTGATGACATACAAGAACAGCAAGGCATTGCAGAGCGGAAGCGCCAATTTCTGACTTCTTTCTGGAATAGAGTAGAGCTGGATTACGGGAACCCACTGGCTATGGGTCGCAAGAAGTTAGTTAAAGATGGCAAAATTGTAGTGAAGAAAGAAATTCGCTGGGAGATTATTCCCGAGCCGCCAGCTCTGGATGCGTCTCGTGGAGAAAAGCAAAAGTTTCGCAATCAACTTCGCAAGATGACTCAATCAAAATTCCTGTGGAAAATCTCAGTGTGCATGAACGAAAACATTGTAGAAGACCCAGACGACCCGATTGACCCCAAATATGTCTATGAGTTCTACGAGATATACGCTGACGAAGCTAGGCGCAGATACCCTGAGTATGCTGAAGACTTCTTTATGGACGAGAAGGGCGACCCTCTGGAGAAAGTTGAATTCGTCGAACTGTATACCAAACCACAGAATGATTATGCTGGTGAGCATAAAATGTGGGTTAGAGGGCGCTTAGTATTTGAAGACAGAAACCCATACTGCTGGGAAACCGCAGCTTCCACAGAAGAACGGCCTGACTATGAAGGCTATCTTCCGTACATCATTCGAGACTCAGGGTGGGGTGAAGTAAGTTCTGATAATGACCCTAAGGACCGTTACGTCGGTATCCTCAGGTATATCCACCCAGTCCTACAGGCAGAAGCTCGTCAGCTTACAGCCGCAGACATTCAGTTGCGCTACTCAACGTTCGCTCCAATCATCACCAGAAACATCATGGATGATGACACCCCGATTGAATTAGGTGCTGGTAAGCGGATTAATCTTGTAGATGACCAAGAAATCGAGTTCCGTAAGCTACCAGAAGTAAACCTGTCCGTCTTCCAAATGATGGATCGTGTACACAATTACACGTCAGAGCTGTCAAAGCTAGGTACATTAGGTGGGCAACCTCAGCGCGGAGTAGAGTCTGCTACTGAGGCAGACCTTAATGTGCGTAACGCAGCTGTTAAATTGCAAGGATGCGTCGCCGCATTGCGAGCGTGTGTGGCTATTGCCTCAATGCAAGTATTCCAAGACATTGAGCACATCCTAGAATCCTCGGTCACTATTGGTGGATTTAGCCGACGAGGTGCAAGTGAGATTACAATTAAGCCTTCTGAGTTAGATGGGTTCTATGCCGTAGATGTAGAGCTTCATACATCTGACAGGGCCGCGATTGAGATGCGAGACATGATGGTCTGGTCTCAGTTATACCAAACCTACGGGGGGATGCTCAGCGCAGAGACCGCTATGGAGAATTCCGGTATTGAAAACCCGCAGGAAGAGATGCTAAAAGCGTCAGTAAATCTACTCTTTATGTCCGAACCAGCACAGCAAGTTCGTACCATGATGATGCTTAAAGGGTTACAAGGCCAAGCATCTGAGGTCCTTCAGGCATTCCAGCAAGGCATGGCAAACCAACCGTCAGCCCTGCCACCGCAAGGTATGATGGACCCGCAAGGTAATATGGGAGTAGCGATGGATAGCTTGCCGTCAGCGACCGGAATGCCTGAGCAATTAGATTTAGACAGACAAGTGAACATGGCAAATGAGATGAGATAATGGCCGGAGAATTATCAGCCCACATGAGCGAAGCCGCACGACAGGTAACTGTTATGAACGCTCTGGCGTTAAAGCATATAGCGGATGCGTTCGCTACTAAAGAAGAGGCGACCGTGTTTTCAGCCAGCTTTGATGAAATGGCATCACAATTTGCGGCTCACGGCCACGGTGCTGATTTGCGAGCCTGTACCGACCCGTTCTGCATGGAAGCTAAAAGCGCCATACTGGAAGCAGTTAGTATGATCCAGCAGCAGCAACAACAGCAGGGAGGTCAATAATGCCACCAGATCCGTATATAGATACACAAAACGAGTTTGGGCAGGGCGAAGGCAAAGAGCTGTATTTCTATATTGACGAAAACCGTAAACCGAGGTTTGCAACTAGCGAATCAGCAAGAAATAATGCCATTAAAAGAATGATCGTTGACGGGCTATTCAGTGACCTCCTTGGTTTAGCCGAAGGGCAAACTGTTGAAGATTTGACTGGGCAGCAACAAATAAGCGCTTATTGGAACGCCCCGATTACAGCGGATGCACTCCCTTCGGGGTTCACCTTGTCGCTAAGCGACCCAGTGAGTAACTACGCCAATATCGTGAGATCAATGAAAGAAAGTTCGGGCGACGCAGCATTCGAACGAGAGCAGAAAGCCAGAGATAAAGCCACATACCTGACGCCAGAAAAATATTTGAAAGACGGAAAAGTAAGCGGCTTTACTAATCCTGAGCACAATAGACTCGCTACTAAATTTCACGAAGAACACCCTGTTGGACAGGGTTGGTACGTGGTGTCAGTGGAACAGATGCTGCAAGAGCGGGCAGATGGCACTACAGTAGCTACGACAAATGACCTTCTGAACGCCTATAACGTTGTTACTGGGGAAACTGCACTATTTCGTGTTGAAGGCGGCAGTGTATATAACCCCGACGATAAAGTAATTTTCGCGCAGACATCAGGAGTCCTTCCTGCTCCACAAGAAAATCAAAAAATAGTTGACGTCAGTCGGGGAACTGACCCTGAGAACGGTCGGATGTTTATTATCAAGGCGATAATAGACGAAGGCTCAGGCGACCTTATTAACGCTGGCATCGAGTACATTAAGACCGCTGATGGGTTTATGATCGACCCGCTTTGGGAAGCCGTTCCTCCCAATCCTCCTATGTGGACTCAAGATGGAAAATATTTATGGGAGTGGGATGCTGTAGAAGGAGCTTCGTACTACGACCCAGACCATGACGACGCAAATGACAGGGGCTTCGTAGCAGGATTACCTCCTTCGGAATCGTTGCCACCCCAGCTTGCTAACATGCTGAACCACGGAATCGATGAGGGCACTGGTATGCCGTGGTACACCTATATCGATGACGATAACGCCATTCAAACGGTGTACGGTAGCCCGCAAGATAAGTTCAAAGAGGGAACACCAAACCCCAATGTTACATACGTTAATGGAGTGGCTGTTCGCCAAAGTGCAGAGGGTAATCCGCAAATCTGGGACGGCGACACGAACAAGTGGGTAAGCGGAACTCCGCCAAGCACCGTGTCAGAGGTTATGGAAGATGGCACAGTCAGCATTATTGACATCAATACTGGAGAGGTGCTAAAGAATTTAGGTACTCCGTACTCCACGTTCACAGACCGCCGTGACTTTACTGAAGACCAACGGCAATTTAACGTAGGAGAAAATAGGCTTGACAGGGAGTTTGCTGTCGAGCAGGAATTTGATGACAGGCAGTTAGCGGCACAAAATTACTTTAGTACCCTAAACGATTTAGGCGCTAACTATAGAACCCTCTTGCAAACATCTCCGCAATTAGCCAATGCTGCTACGGAGCAAGGGAAGCTAGTAGCCGACATCCTTGCCTCAGGTGGGGACGTACTCGCAAGAACGTTCTTTACGAGGGGTGGAATTTCCCCGTTACCAGAAATAACTCAATCCGATTTACTCCAAAATTTATCGCGTGAGTTTCAAAACATCGCGCAATTTGAGGCAGATGCGGTATCAGCTGAAAATCAGCGTCAAGCGGGAGCAGATGATCGCAGAGCCACTGAAGAATTCAACGCTTACGAACGTCGATTTAACTTAGATAGACAGGCTCAGTTCGGAGAATACGTTAACGAAATGCAGCCGACGAGTCGTGAAGAGACAGTCCGTAGCGGCACTAATCAGGCGTATACCGACGCAGTGTCGGCTAACTCCCAAGCTTCAGCGGGTATTGACTCCCAGATAGCAGGAGCTCAATCAGCAATAGATTCGTTTGTCGCGTTTGAAAACGCAGGTAATATGTCTCCTGAGTTAATTGCTGCAAAGGCAGCAGCAGAAGCAACATTAGCAGGTCTTCTTAACGCAAAGTCGCAACTAGGTACAGTAGACCCGAATGATCCAGCGTATGCTGCTTACAATACAAGAACGGTTACTACACAGCCAGATGTTATGAGTCAATCGCAGTGGAACGCAGCTAACCCAGCTACGCCACAAAGCTACGAAGACTGGCTTGCTGGTGGAAACCAATCATTTACTTTTGCAAACCCTATGAATGTCCCTCAAGTACCGACGTTTAATGCTCCTACTCAGCAGGAAATTATAAATTGGTCTGACGCTACAGCCCCGCCAGCAGTGCAAGCAATGTTCCGTGGAACGATGCCTACACCGCTATCCTTTGGGGATATACCTGTCCCTACACTCCAGCAGCTTAATACGCTCACCCCTGCTGAAAGGCAAATGTACAACACTAACCTGTTAGCCAGAGGAAACGTAGACCTTGACACTGTGCGCCAAGCGGCACAAACTCAATTCGGCGCTCCCTCTATGGATAGGAGCAGAGACCTAGCTAAGTTCAGGGGGTACTCAGTCTAATGGCCGTCATCCGTCAAAGTGGGTTGCCTCAAAATCCCCGCCGCAGAGCTTTCAATACCCAAGGTGTGCAACGAGCGCAACCTGCTAATAATCGCGGGTTTTCTGAGTTCAAGTTTGATTCATCAAGGCCGCGCCAACCGCAATCGCCACCACCAGAGGAGAAAGGCGACGAGTCGTTTTTTCAGAAGCAGTTTAATTTAGTAAAATCGCTCGGTACTCTTGGCGGCGGTCTGTTAACCCGCCAAGCACAAGGACCAGAGACAACCGCGTGGATGGCAATAGATCAGCCTTTATCTGAGCGCATTGGTATTCCCAAAATTGATTTTGGCGGGTTTGAAGTCCGCACTGGCTTAGGCGATAACACAGTAAATCCAGTTAATACTTTGGGGACGGTTGCTCAGTTTTTAGTTGAAGAATCCACTCGTCCATCGACATTGGGAATGGCGCTAGGGCAAGTAGGAATAAGAAATAAAGCCCGCTCAGTAGCAGCTAGGATGAGCGCTAGAAACACAGCTTTAACTACAAGAAAGCAGAACGTCGAAAACCAATTACAGCGGCAACTTAACAAAATTGATCCTCAAGGCGCACTTCCCGAAACGGTCCGCATGAAAACATGGCTGCAACAGACGGCGACGCAGAAGCGAAGACGAGAAGCAAACGTGTTGGCTATTAAACGTGGCTTAAATACGGCAGGGCAATTACCGGTAAGAGCGACTGCAATGATATTCGACCCTCTTGAATCTGTAAAAGGGGCGGGATTTGCAGGACGGTATGCGTCAGAGGTAGGGCTTACGACAGGCGCGAGAATAGGCTTGGAATACTCACTAGACAAAACAGAAGATTGGCCGCTACATGCCAAAGTCCCCCTCGTGCTACTAGGGTTATATACGGGAGCAGGGATTGGTGGGGCAGCCGTAGGCCAAGGCGTCAAGCGACTATCTGGCGGAGTAAAAGCATTTAATGCAGAAAGAAAGCTGGCATACAAATCCTTAGAGCGGTTTAATGATCGCCTTGCAGATATCCCTACCGTGCCAGAGCCTCCTATTAAGCCAGCTGGGGAACCCACATTTGTTACAGGAGAAGAGCAAATAAAGATGCTTACAGGGGTTAGTTCTGCGGCATCCTCACAACTTAAAATGGCAAACCGCTGGACCTCACAATATATAGACAATCATGCGTGGGACCACGAGCAGTTGGGATCATTATCCGCAACTCTTGAAGCAGACAAAGTAATGGTGCAACTGGCAGAAAATAAATGGGTTGCAGTTGAATTCGCTGACATGCCGCTAAACGCTAGTTTTGGTAATGAGTTTGCCGAAAACTTGTTCGGGCTAGACCAAGCTCGTCGCCAAAGAGCTTCGTTTATGGTCGGCAGAATAAAGGGTTACATAGGTGCTCGAAAGCGTGGGTTGCTGGAAACTGAAATAGATGACCCTGAACTGACGTTAAAGATAGCTAATTTAGAGCGTAGCAAATCAGCCACAGGCAGTCAGGCTCAAGAGTCTCAATTTAGGGGAAAACAAGGCGCTATACATCAAACGCAAGAAGGAATACCTGAAAGCGAAATGCTTGATGACGGATTCGATTATGCAGCTGACGCAGGCAGAACCGAGCCCTCTTTGTCAAGGGATGAGCTGCCTGACGATATGTACCATGTCTCTACAGACTTACCTGCCATTCGCAATGCTGGTCGCATAGGGGCTACTACAAAGGGTTTGCGTAGGGCTGCTGGAGATGGGCAGGGGCTTGGTGGTCACCCTACCGACGCAGTGTCGCTTACAGACAGTAAGGAAATAGCGGAGCACATGCTCCGTGAATTCCATCGTGTACACCGAGTACAAACAGCCACCACTAAAGAAGAGTTTTATGCTCAGATGAAGCAAATTATTAAAGAAGATGCTAAAGCAGCGTTCGGCGGCAGCGAAACGCTAAGCGACAAAAGCGCATTGTGGGAATACATCGTGCGGTTTATGCACAACACAGACTCTTTTGGCAATAAACCCAAAACGCAGGGCTCTGCTGGCAGCATAGACTTAGACAAAACAAGAGGTCTTAGCGAAGAAGAGCTCAGGGCAATCGGAAATAAAACTCGTTATGATGGTCATGTAGATGACCAAATCTCGTCTGGCAGATTACCCGACGATGCTCCCCCGAGGCAGCTTTTTGGAGTAACTCCCAAGGCGAAGGATGACCAGCTGTTAGATGAATTCCTGAAACTTATCTTCCCCGAAGACGCGATGACACGATCATTTGTTAAGGACCCAACTCTGGGGCCAGTATCAGATCCCGTCATAGCGTCGCGAGAAAAATATAAACTATACCTAAAATTTAGAGATGATGTGGGAAGACGAGAAGCAGTCTCTGATTCAGGCTGGGACTTTGAAGACGGAGCAGCCACAAGGGAGTGGATGGAATCGTCAGGGACGAACTTTATAAATCCGAACTTTGAAAATCCTAGAGGCGGATGGACTGAAGAAACGCTCGATATACTGAAGCGAGCTAACCCTAAGCGTTACGGAATAGAAGTTGTTAAGAGAGAGCAAATACCTGACGCCCGAGGGCAGCGTGTACGTCGACCTCTCATAGAAGATTTAGAAGCAGAGTATATACGGATCAAGCAAACCCCTGTAAAGAAATTAACTGAAGGCGAAATACAAATTCGCAATAAGTTGCCTGACCGCTGGGACGAGGTAACGGATAAACACAAAGAGTTACTTGAAACTCAAATCGCGCCTAGTGGGAGAGCCACTACAGAGTTGTTAGTAGACGATGACGTGTATGTAAGAGCCCGCGACCCTCGTTATAGAGACCCTAGTCTAGAAACTAAAGTAACTAGAATTATTGATTCTGGTGACATCTTGCGCGAAATTCAGGTGTCGAGCGATATCCCCTTAGGTACTGTAAAAAACAAAGTATTTAAGCCCAAGACAACAATTAAATTACGAGATGTAATAATGGACAATGGTCAGCTAAACCCTATAGTAAAGGAATTAGGACTGTTGCGAATGCACGAAACAGGCGAGCAAGCAGGGCAATACTTTTGGTCTGACGCAGCCAAGCCTTGGGCCGACGCGATTGCTAAAATACAAAATCAATTAGATGCGTTACGCGATGCAGAAAACGCATATGGTGTGGCGACGAAAGATGTTATAGGAGAAGACTTAGCAAGCATTCCTGAAGATGTCACGACCCAGATGCTACGAAGATGGAATAACCTTGGAGCCGACGGGCGAAACGCTCCGGTGATGCCGTATTTTGGCGATGTAGTAGAGCGAACTAACGGAGTAAACCATTACTTCCCACGGTTTGTAGTAGAAGGCCCCAATGCCCAGCTTAGCGGCAATATAAATTCATTAAGGAATGGTGAAGGTTCTATTAGAGCCGCTAACGAGCAGGTAAGAGCGACTGGCTGGGACCCCGAAGGACGCGAATACCAGCGCCAGATGTTTGAAAACGTAGAATCGTTTACATCATATATAGACTCGTGGGACCCAAAGACCCAGAACCGCATTCTAACAGGCACGAGTGACTTAGAGTATTTAGGCGATATAGACGAAGTAATTGCTTTGAGATTTAAGGCAGGGTTTAACCGAATTAACGCTCAGTGGACTCGGAACCAGCTATTTGGAGAGATGGCTGGTATGGGGGGTCAGACGCTTAATCAGCGTATGAAGAGAGTTCCAGCTTTTGCTAAAGTCATTAAATTAAAAATGGAAGCAAACGACCAATATAGAGACCTTGTAGATTCGTTTCAAGATTTACCTAATTATTTAGAAGTCAGGCGAGAGATGCTAAAAGACTCTCGGGCGCGTTTACGGGGGATGCCTCCAGAACAAGGCGCTAGGCATCTCGACTCATTCGACCCTCTAGGCGGAGTTGAAAGAGGGATCGCTGAAGAAATGGCTCCTGAAATTGATAGATTGATTGACGCATTAAAACAATTACCTCGGGCTACAACAGGAAGAACTGGCAAGCCGATTAAGAAGTATGTCAAAAATGTGTACGATCTAGAGGCAACAGCTAAGCGATTAAGGGCACTTGTAGACAATTCAGACCGAGCGAACTCTACGGTACTTGATCCCAAAAACTTAGAAGAACTAATTGAATTAAACGACTTGGCCGTTAAGCAGTATCAATCAGGATGGAACACATTTGACAGCCAGCTTAAAAATAAGCCTACTATCCGTCGTAAATTAGAAGCGGCTACTGGTAGGACTATAGATGAAACTGAAAGAGAATTTGTCAACACAATGGACGCGCGGGAGCTTGTAAATAGTACAAACCGCTTTAACGCGGTACAACGACAGCTCGATGTAATGGATGGGCTTTACACCAGACTAGGAATAGACAGTCATAGTGTCGCTGGCTCAGATATGAGGGAGCTTGTAGATGAAGGAATGCGTGTTGGTAAAGCAAAACTTAACGCAGCTAACTCAGAACTTGATAAAGTCAAAGCAATCGCTAGCCAGCCCATTGACGCAGTAGAGGTGCGAACTCCATACGGAAAACAAGGCAATCTTCTTACCACTGGGCGGACAGTACCAAGCGTCTCGTCGGGAGAAGTAAGGGCGTCAGAACTCTACCCTAATAGGTTCTGGGATGCTCAATTTATGGACCGTTGGGACATGCTTACTAATCCTGCGATGAGAACAAATGAAAAATCGCCGGTAGGAAAATTGGCTGGGTTGTACACAGCTGCAAACAACACAGGCAGGGCAATCAACGCCGCTATGGACTTGTCAGCGTTTGGTATTAATGGTTTGTACTTAATGGGCACAAGCCCAGTTGTAGCAGCTAAATCGTATTGGCGGATCATCGAATCCCTGACAGTAAACCCGAATGCTTGGAATGATTACCTCGTTGAGAATGAAGATTTTATTTGGGAGATGGCTAGAAAAGGAGTCTTCTGGGGAGCAGAAAGCGACACTGGCGAGTTTATGTTTCCAAACTTTCTAGAAAAAGTATTCACTTGGGACAAGAGCGGTCGAAGCGTAGACATTAACGGTAAGCCGTATGTCTACGGCGGGGAGAAAGATTTTTATGGTGCGGGTAAAGCATTCCAGATATCGAACATAGCATTTAGTCGTACAGGAAATATCGTCCGAACCGAGCTGTTTAAGCAAATGTATAAAAATGAAAATACACTTCTTAGTTTGATAAAAGGTCAATCAAAAACAAGTAGACAGAGCCTAACTCTTAAAGACAAATTTGCTGAAATTGGTGAGTCCCGCATGAATGGGATTGTGGAGTCTATCAACCAAGCAACAGGCTATTCTCAAGGGAGTAAATATTCAGAGCTTGGGGGCCCAGTCTTCTTTGCTCCACGCTACATGATGGCCCAACTAGGCTTTTTGCAAAAAGCCGCAGTGGGTAAAGGGACAGGTGCAAACAAAGCGCGAGATATGTTGCTGCGTACAGGGGCAACAATGGGATTGGCGACTGAGTTAATCAATAGATCGCAAGGGCTAACAACTGATTGGGACCCAGTGCTAATAAATGATGATGGTTCTGCTCGTCCAAATCCTAAGTTTTTTAAGGCGTACATTGGAGGGCAAACAGTATCGCTTCTTGGGCCTCTTGATTCAATGATGCGCACTTTAGCTTACATTGCACTGGATCCTGTAGAGGGTATGAAATGGGCGGTAAAAAGCAAGTCAGCTCCAGTGCCATCTGCGGTTACAGAAATAGTTACAGGGAAAACGTTTGCTGGCGAACCTGTTGACTATGCTGGTTGGTTTGACCCTGAATACGAAGGGTTAGAAAGCGTGAAGTACGGAGCAACTACTTCGGCCATGGCTATCTTGAATCAGGCGCAAGGGCGTTTACCGTTTACAGCGGGCAACATCGTACAAGACATACGTGACGACGAACTTGTATTAACTCCATCCAAGTTGATAGCCTACAGTACAAATGCTTTTGGTATGAAGGCTCACCCTACTAATCCGTACACCGTCTTAGACCACGCAGCGCAGGATATGTTTGACATGCCATACAACGAACTGCGCCCAGACGACAAGATAGCTGTACAGGAAGCCAATCCAAAAGCGTGGCATGACAGAAATGAATACGCAGTAAAGATGGCTGCTTTTGAGAAGTTGGATGTTGTTAGATATTCAACACAATTAAACACAAGAAGAATAAATGAACAGTGGTGGAACGACCAAAACGATTTGATGGAATATTTATACGATGGCACGATTGATCTAAAAGGATTAAATAGAGCGTACTCTGAGAGGAATAGCGCTCGTATAGCGGAGATGGCGGGCAACACAGATGAAGTGCTGTATGGCGACACTAGCCATGCTAACGAGAAAAGGCTAGCAGTAGACGCTTGGTACAACGCCTACAATCTAGCGGACTCAGCGCTGGGTATTGACTTCGACATAGTGGAAGGCTTACAAGCAGACATCATACGAGAATCGTCTTTAGAAGTGCGTGAGTACCTCCAGTATTATTTTCAAGACGATCACACAACTCACCCTGAAGCTATCAGGTGGTGGCTCAAGGAAGGCGACGTGTTGCGTGACTCTGGCTACTACGACATATCTGGAAACTTCTGGCCGTTAACTAATTTGGGTTCTAAGTATTCCAACATTTTAGGACAAGACATACGAAGCTTACAGGACTTTTTACAAGCGTATAGAGTGGAAGGCAATGAAGACTTGCGAGAGGAAATGAAACTTGACCTGAGTTGGTTTGAAGGGGAAGTAGATGACAGAAGAGAAGACTTTAGAACAAGATACCCAGAAGTAGACAGGGCAGGAATATTGTACAAAGGGTGGACTACGCCCTATAGCCAGTTAGGCGAGGACGCACTGGAAGCTCACAACTCCCTTATTCGCCAGCGTTACACTCCATGGTCTGGTTCTCCGTACGAATAAGGAAGTGTTGACGGGAGAGTGTAATTTTATTTACACTATAAGCACAGATGTTCTAAGGAGGAACAATGACACAAGAAGTAGATGCTCAAACGAATGAGTGGATTACGAACGCAGAACCAGCTGAGGATACCTACGCGACGGCTCCCAGCGAAACTGAATACGTAGCTCCCGATTCCACAGACCCATCCACACTGATCACTGCGTTACAAGAGCGAATAGACCAGCTGGAGAAGAATTTCACTGACAGTAAACATGTCACGAATCGCGCAACCAGCTCTTTAGATAGGCTTAATAACAAAATCGAACAGTTTGCCACCAAACAAGACCTTGAAACAACCGTTGAAAACGTGAACGGAATCCGTACTCTTATGGAAGTAGGGTTGTCTGACGTCATGTCAGAGGAGGGCCGAGAAATCGTAGCCCAACAACAACAATCTACTGCATATAACAGTATGCTTTCGCAAGCTAAAAGCGAGATGCGTCAGGAATTGAATGGGGCCTCACCCGACTCTGTGGCAGGTCAAGTAACAAATGAACAATTAGATGAAACAGAAA
>Ga0115002_10007541_pt1 | contig 12232 bp, 12 predicted proteins | sample ArcticOcean_MG_C_8_FD_89576 | JGI IMG/M metagenome (GOLD analysis project Ga0115002, IMG submission 89576) | Marine microbial communities from western Arctic Ocean - ArcticOcean_MG_CB11_86 | ecosystem: Environmental > Aquatic > Marine > Oceanic | place: Arctic Ocean: Canada Basin | collected...
CTGGATCCTCCGAGCCACACGAACCTAGTTGAGGCCGCGGCCACATGGGCAAATTGGAGAATCCTCGCGCTGTTCCTGCAGTGGGAGAATAACTCGTCCACGGATCATGATGAGATGCAGTCACGTAGACTGGATGGTATGAACTATGTACCTCCGCTCGAAGATATTCGTTTTGTGATGTCGAACCTTCTTGACCTCGATGAACTGGCTGCGCATGGGCGCTTCTCGATGGCCGACACGGACACGGTTATGGAGTTGTTGGCCGAATCCGGTCGGTTCAATGCTGAAGTAGTCGCGCCCACGAATCGCGTGGGGGACATGGAAGGTTCCCACCTGCAGCCTGACGGCTCGGTTGTAACGCCGGAAGGCTTCAAAGAGGCGTATCAGCAGTTTGTGGAAGCTGGTTGGAACGGAATTCAGTTCGATCCTGAATATGGCGGCGGTGGATTCCCATGGCTGGTGGGCCTTGCGAATCAGGAGCTCACCGTCTCGTCCAATATGGCGTTCTCCTTATGTCCTATGTTGACCCAGGGAGCCATCGAGGCGCTGCAATCACATGGGTCTGATGAACAAAAGTCTATCTTCCTTGCACACATGATTTCAGGATGGTGGAGCGGAACCATGAATATCACGGAGCCGCAAGCCGGTTCGGACGTGGGTGCCATCACGACCAAAGCCAGCCCTCGATCTGACGGATGGTGGAACATAACTGGGACGAAGATATTCATCACATGGGGCGAGCACGACATGGCCAAAAATATTATTCACTTTGTGTTGGCTCGGACGCCGGGAGCTCCTCCCGGAACCAAAGGTATCAGCCTTTTCTTGGTTCCTAAGTTCCGTATCAATGCCGATGGGACATTGGGTGAACGCAATGATGTGGTGTGCGCGTCGCTTGAACACAAAATGGGTATCAAAGCCAGCCCCACCGCAGTGCTCAACTTCGGAGAAACCGGCGAAGCTATTGGTTCACTTATCGGTGAAGAGAACCGAGGCATACGGTATATGTTCACGACGATGAACAACGCCAGGCTCACCGTAGGCTTGCAAGGGTTGGCGGTATCCGAGCGGGCGTATCAACAAGCTAAACAGTACGCTACGGAGCGGCTGCAGGGGCAAGCTTTTGATGCGGAACCAGGTAGGTCATCGCCCATTGTGGAACATGCCGATGTGCGGCGGATGTTGATGACGATGAAGGCATCAATCGAGGCAATGCGGGCGGTCTTGTACCTCAATGCGGCGAGTATAGATCGATCTTTCATCTCTGAGGACCCTCGGCACGACGAGTTGGTACAGATTCTGACACCAATCTCGAAGGCATGGGCCACGGACCTTGGTATGGAGGTTACTTCAACTGCCATTCAGGTCTACGGCGGCATGGGATTTGTCGAAGAAACTGGAGTGGCGCAGCACTTCAGAGACCTTCGGATTAGCCCGATCTACGAGGGCACGAATGGTGTCCAAGCCGTCGATCTAGTTGGTCGCAAAATTTCGCTTCGCAACGGAGAGGCGATGAGTGATCTCATAACTGATATTCGCAAAACGGCATCAGGGGCGGTTGACGATTTGACGTCCATGGGTGCGGCATTGCATGCGGCCGCAAGCGATCTGGAAACAGCTACCCGATGGATGCTCGCGCATGATATAGGCGACCGATTGGCGAGTGCGACGTCATATCTGGCTTTACTTGGCTACACAGTGGGTGGCTGGTTGATGGTGCGTTCGGCGATCGTCGCCAGCAGTGGCCCGGATTCTGATTTCTTTAAGGCTAAAGTGAGTACGGCTCGTTTCTATACCGAACAGTTACTCCCGAGGGTACATGGCCTGCTTGGGCCGTCCATGTGCGACGCGAGCTCTGTATTCGTCGTCACAACGGACCAGCTATAGCCATGCGCCCGCATCCTGGTAGCCTCGCGGCATGAGTGATATAACCGAATTGCCCCAGATGGTCACAGAGCTGGTCGATATGTCGAAGGAGTATCTTCGACAGGAAACTCTCGACCCAGCTAAAAATGTCGGACGATCCTTGGGGTTTGCGGTTGCTGCGGCAGCCTGTTTTGGAATCGGAACACTTTTGCTTACCGTGGGAATCACCCGTTGGGTAGCGGATTTAGTACCAGAAGGCGTGTATCGGAGTACGTTGCCGTACGCGGTTGGGATAGTCGTTATGGTGTTGGCCCTAGCGATAGCGGCCAAGAAGGCGCAGCGATAAATGATCACTCGCGAAGATCTCGAGGCAAAGGCGAAGCCGATCGAAGAGGCGGTTTCCGCTTCGCAAGACACAGCCAAACAGACCGCCACCTGGGCTGTGGCAGGCGTCGCAGTGAGCGTCGTTATCGCATTTGTGTTGGGCCGAAAACGAGGGAAAGCTGGCGGAGCAGTTGTCGAGGTCTACAAGGTTAAATAGACTTAACGCCCCTTGGCTGTGATGGTGATCGTCTTGCCTGGCTCAACCCGCTCGCGGAGCAAGAGCTTGGGATCTGACGGCCGCCGAAGCCACGCTAAGAGTAGGGCACTGGCCCCGAGCAGCAACATGCTCTGGTCGCCTGTTTGAAATCCACGCCACAATCGTCGCATTCCAAAGCCAGATAGTCCGAATGATCGCATCGGGACACTGTACTAGGTGGTTGCGATTACAATAATCGCATGGGAAATCAGAAATTTATTAAATCTGTTATCTGGTTCGTGGTATTGGGGATGGTTATTACCACGATCGCCTCGTTGTTTTTTATCTAATGGGCCGACGTCCAGCTGGGAGTCCAGAGCCTTTAGGCGACGGCGAGATTGTCATCTTGATTGATCAGAAGAATCGACGATATCTGGTGACGTTGAATCAGAAAACCGGCTCGTTTTCGACGCACCACGGGACTATGCCCCATACGGAGATTGTCGGGAAGGCCGAGGGTTCTATTCTCGAAGTCGGACCGTCTCGTTTTGTCGTGCTACGACCTCGTCTGAGTGACTACATTCTCAAGATGAAGCGTGGAGCTCAGATCGTGTACCCCAAAGATATGGGACCCATACTGATGTACGGAGACATCTCTTCGGGGCAAACAGTAGTAGAGGCCGGAACGGGGTCTGGAGCACTGACCCTGGCACTGCTGCAGGCGGTAGGAGCGCAGGGACGAGTCATCTCGGTCGAACGACGCGACGATCATGCCAAAATCGCTCGCAAGTCCATCGAACGGTGGCACGGCGAGATTCCCAGTAATTTGGATTTACGCGTGGGCGACGTTGAGGACGTGATCGCCGAGATTGCGCCGACCAGGGTGGTACTTGACCTACCGGAGCCCTGGCACGCCGTGAAGGTGGCGACTGAACACCTCGCTCCTGGAGGCGTGTTCCTGGCGTATGTGCCTACAGTCCCGCAAATGCAACAAACCGTTGAGGCCTTGCGTTCCAACGGACGATTCCTCGATATCACGAACTTTGAAACGCTTATCCGTAACTGGAATATTGAAGGAAGATCCGTGCGACCAGATCATCAGATGATCGGACATACTGGATTCATAACGATAGCGCGTCGCGTCGAAAGTCATCCTGGCTACTAGAAGGAGCAAGGATGACTTAATTCTGTAGTTCCTCGGGTAAGATGTGGGGCACAAAGTTCTAAGGAGAATCACCGCATGAAGGTTTGGATCGATCAGGATCTTTGTACAGGCGACGGCTTGTGTGAAGAGATTGCCCCCGACGTATTCGTCCTGCTCGACGATGGTCTTGCCTACGTCCGCGAAGGTGCCACGATTTTCGCGACAGCCGAAGGAAACTCTGAAGGCTCGGCTGGCTTAGCTGTTGTGCCAGCGGGACAAGAGGACATAACTGTGGAATCAGCCGAAGAGTGTCCTGGTGAGTGTATTTTCGTTGAGCCTTAAGGTGCTCGACTCTTGAAAGTTTTAAGAAGAGGCGCTTATTCGGAGGCCTCCTTCTTCGCTGAAGACCGAGACGCCGCGTGATATAGCAATTTGTACAAAGACTCTAAACAGCTTCCTCAACCTCCAGAATGTGCCTAGTGTGGAGTGGGTAACGACACCAGTGAGAGGTGAGCGATGCAGGTGGATAATGAAGCTATTTTGAAAGAGACTATCCAGCTGTTGGAGCAGGAGTTGGTCGCGTTACGCCCGTCCTCAGAGGTGGAGCCAGCTCGACTGCGCCGGATGGAAGAACGTTACCTTGAGCAAAAGGACAAACTGCTCGCCGTCAACCAGCAGAACGAGAAACTTACGACGGTTCTAGCCGAAGCGCGAGATCAATTGGCCGTTCTTCGAGCTGAGGTCGAGAAACTGTCTTCGCCTCCCAACGGTTTCGGCACCGTGCTTCAGGTCAACACCGACGGCTCGATCGATGTACTCACGAATGGTCGTAAGCTGCGCGTCATGGCCCAACCTTCCGTTGAGGTTAAGGAACTCTTCGTCGGACAAGAGGTCCTGCTCAACGACGCAGCTAATATTGTCGATATTCGATCGTTCGAAATCACTGGTGATGTCGTAGCGGTCAAGGAGAGAATGGCGGACGGTCGACTTCTCGTGATCGCCCATGCCGACGAAGAACGTGTCGTAAGTTGTTCAGATCTTATGCAGGACGTAGTTACCCGGGCCGGAGATCATGTCCGGATTGATCCCGTAACCGGACTCGCCCACGAAAAATTAGAGCGGCGTGAAGTTGAAGAGTTGGTGCTGGAAGAAGTACCCGACGTCGATTATGACGATGTTGGCGGATTGGGGGATCAAATTGAAATCATTCGTGATGCGGTCGAACTCCCGTATGTCCACAAAGCGCTGTTTTCGGATTACCGACTAGAAGCGCCCAAGGGTGTATTGCTCTACGGGCCCCCAGGATGCGGCAAAACCTTGATCGCGAAGGCTGTGGCCAATAGCTTGGCGAAGGCTGTGGCCCACCGTACTGGGACCGACGCTCGTTCCTACTTCCTCAACATTAAGGGACCTGAGCTGCTCAACAAGTACGTCGGCGAGACCGAACGCCAGATTCGACTGATCTTCCAACGCGCCAAAGAGAAATCAGAAGAGGGCGTGCCTGTTATCGTTTTCTTCGACGAGATGGATTCATTGTTCCGGACCCGCGGAACGGGCGTCTCATCCGACGTCGAATCCACGATCGTTCCACAGCTGTTATCCGAGCTCGACGGCGTAGAAGGGCTCAAGAACGTTATCGTGATCGGCGCCTCCAACCGTGAAGATCTCATCGATCCCGCCATTCTTCGGCCGGGCCGACTGGACGTGAAGATAAAGATCAACCGCCCGGACGAAAACGCGGCCCGTCAAATATTCGGCATCTATCTCACGCCCGACTTGCCATACGATCCAACTGAAATAGCCGCGGCGGATGGAGATTTGAATGCTCACCTCGCGAGCCTGGTCGATACCACAGTCGAAGCGATGTATTCAACCTCCGATTCCAACCGTTTCCTGGAGGTCACGTATGCGAACGGTGACCGAGAACTTCTCTATTTTAGGGATTTCTCTAGCGGTGCCATGATTGAGAACATTGTTCGGCGGGCTAAAAAAGACGCCATCAAGCGAGTGATCGCTTCCGACGGCGACACTGCGCATGGGATCTCCGAGGACGATTTGCTGGCCGGTATAGCACAAGAATTCAAGGAACATGAGGACCTGCCTAACACCACTAATCCTGATGACTGGGCAAGAATCTCTGGCAAGAAGGGGGAGCGCATCGTACATGTGCGCACGCTGGTGCACGGAGATCAGGGCGGTCGATCCATCGAAACCACGATGACAGGACAATATCTCTAGATGGCCCATCCCATAGTTATTGGGACAGAGACTGAGTTTGGGATCTCTATTCGTAATCAACCGGACTTCAATTCTTCGTTGGCCTCAGGATTCGTCATCAATGCTTATCGTGGCGAGCGAGCCAGGGTGCAGTGGTTGTTTGAGGAAGAATTCCCAGGTCGCGATGCCCGAGGATTCGGATTCGAGAGTGGGGAACCCGGGGAGTATGAATCTGGAGTCGTAAACATAGTCCTTGCCAATGGGGCCAGGCTGTATGTCGATCACGCTCACCCTGAATACTCAAGCCCAGAATGTGCAAACGCCCGCCAAGCCGCGCTTTACGATACAGCGGGCGAGGTCGTCATGGCACGTGCAGCCGAAGCCGCTCAGCAGCTTGTGCGCGAAAATGAAGTGATCGGGATTTACAAAAACAACACAGACGGCAAAGGCAATTCATACGGTTTTCATGAGAATTACCTGGTACCTCGTTCGATCGCTTTTGGAGATATTGTTTCCGCAGTGACGACCTTCTTCGTTACGCGCCAGATTTTTACGGGTTCTGGCAAGGTGGGATCCGAAAACAGACGACCCGACACTCGCTTTCAAATTACCCAGAGAGCAGACTTCTTCGAAGAGGAGGTGGGGCTCGAAACGACCCTCAAACGTCCGATTGTGAACACTCGAGACGAGCCGCACGCAGATCCTGAAAAATATCGAAGGCTGCATGTCATTATCGGCGATGCCAACTTGTCGGAGACGCAGACCTTCTTGAAGCTCGGAAGTACAGCGTTATTGCTACAGGCGCTTGACGACGGTGCGCTGCCGGAGAATCTAGAACTGGCGGATCCAGTCGAATCTTGTTGGCGGGTGAGCCGAGACGTCGATCTGAATCTGAGGCTGAGGATGGCAGATGGCAGTACTGTCACTGCCTTGGAACTTCAGCGTCAGTATTGGGAATGGCTATCCAAGTATGCGGAATCGGAAACAGACGAAGCAGAGGAACTCCTTGACGTTTGGGCGCAGGTACTCGAAGACCTCGAACACGACGCACTTCTGACCGCCGACCGCCTTGATTGGGTGGCCAAATATCAACTTTTCCTGGGTTATAGGGATCGAGGTGTTGCTTGGGATGATCCCAAGATGAGATTACTTGACCTTCAATACCATGACGTCAACCCGGAACGAAGCTTGTACCAGAAACTTCTCCAGCGCGGATCGATGCAACGACTCTTTAGCGAAGATGAGGTTGATCGGGCAGTTACTCAAGCTCCAGAGGACACGCGGGCCTGGTTCCGAGGCCAATGCGTTACTAAGTATTTTGATGCGTTGGTGGCAGCTAATTGGGATTCTTTAGTATTCGACACGGGCGAGAGGTTGATGCGACGTGTGCCTATGATGGAACCACTGAGAGGTTCGAAAGCGATCGTTGGCGATCTGGTTGCCCGATCAGATACCGTTGCAGAATTATTAGCGGAAATAGGAGGCTCATAATGGCCGAGCAAGAGCGAAAGCGCCCACAACGACGCGATGAGGGGCAAGGGGCGGAATTGCCTGAGCTCAAAGCCACGGATAGCAAAGCAATCGAGGGGATCGACGATCTTCTCGACGAAATTGATTCCGTGCTTGAGGAGAACGCTGAAGAGTTCATCAAGAACTACGTTCAAAAGGGTGGAGAATGATGGATGATTTTCTGTTGCGAGGCGGAATCGGCACCGCCTCTGGAAGTTTTTCCGATTTGCTGACGGCCCACGGTGCTCTCAATTGGGCTGAGCTGGCCAGTCACTCCCCAGGTGAAATTTCTTCGGCTAACGCCACCACTGTTATTAGCGTAAGGTATTCTGGCGGCGTGCTCATGGTCGGTGATCGGCAGGCTACGGAGGGCTATTCAGTCGCCCATCGGAACATGGACAAGGTGTTCCCAACCGACGAGTTCTCAGCGGTGGCGATATCGGGCACAGCCGGCCTTGCTATTGAGATGGTGCGACTGTTTCAAACAGAACTGGAACACTACGAGAAATTGGAAGGCAGTCGACTCAGTCTTGAAGGTAAGGCGAATTACTTGGCTAGGTTGGTTCGCCAACAGCTCCCTATGGCCTTTCAGGGTCTCGTTGTCGTGCCTCTGTTCTGTGGTTTTGACCGACTTGAAGAACGCGGCCGACTCTTTACATTCGACGTCGTGGGGGGTCGCTACGAGGAGGAAGACTTTGGAGCAACTGGCTCTGGGTCTCGCGAGGCCAAATCGTATCTACGAGCTCACTACCAAGATGATCTCGAGGAATCCTCGGCTCTTGATGTGACGATTCGATCATTGGTGGCAGCGGCCGAACAAGACGTCGCGACAGGTGGGCCGGATCTGCGTCGAGGCATTTTCCCTGCTGTGGTCACGATTACGGCAGAAGGCGTCGTCGAGCGAACCGCAGACGAAATTCGACCCTACGCCGAGGCGGCAATCGAGGCATCGCGATGAGCATGCCATTTTACGTTCCTCCCGAACAGTTGGTCAAAGACCGAGCCGAATTCGCACGCAAAGGCATCGCACGCGGCCGTAGCCTGGTGGCGATGACATATAACGGTGGCGTGTTAATCGTGGCGGAAAACACCAGCCGAACGTTGCACAAAATCTCAGAGATCTACGACCGCATCGCTTTTGCCAGCGTTGGAAAGTACAACGAGTTCGAGCTCTTGAGAGTGGCAGGCATCCGACATGCCGACCTCAAGGGTTATATGTATAGTCGGCAGGATGTTCTGGGGAAATCATTGGCCAATGCGTTTGCCCAGACATTGGGAAATATATTTACCCACGAAGTTAAGCCGTACGAAATCGAATTGATGCTGTGCGAGCTTGGCAACGAAAATCAAGAGCACCGATTCTTCAGGATCCTGTACGACGGAACGCTGTATGACGAAATCAACTTTTGTGCCATTGGCGGACAGGCAGAAGAACTTACGGAAAGCTTGGAGAACGGCTGGACTGAGTCGATGTCACTTTCTGCAGCGCTTGCCCTGGGTGTTTCTGCTTTTGGGGGAGAAGCCTCCGATGATCGGTGGGAGGTAGCGGTCCTGGAGGCCGAGAGTGACCGAAGGGCCTTCCGAAGGCTAGATCCAGCAGAGGCCACCGATCTAATGTCATAGCGTCGTATCGCTCAACGATTCTCGTGAGTTAGGCTCGCGGTGTGGAGCGACGAATCTTTGGGATCGAAAACGAATATGGAGTGACTTGTACATTACGTGGCCAGCGTAGGCTGAGCCCTGATGAAGTCGCCAGGTACCTTTTCCGTCGAGTGGTCAGCTGGGGTCGATCATCCAACGTTTTCCTGGAAAACGGGGCACGGCTTTATCTTGATGTTGGCAGTCATCCTGAATATGCCACTCCTGAATGTGATGACATTGGCGAGCTAGTGGCTCACGACAAGGCTGGCGAACGAGTCCTAGAAGGCCTGGTTAGCTCTGCGGAAAAACGTCTTACTGAAGAGGGCATTCGGGGCGAAATCTTTCTCTTCAAGAACAACACCGATTCGGCTGGCAATTCTTATGGCTGCCATGAAAACTTCTTGGTTTCCCGAACTGGGAACTTTCAGAAAATGGTTGAAATCCTCATTCCCTTCTTTGTGACCAGACAGATTTTCGCGGGCGCCGGGAAGCTCCTGCAAACGCCGAAGGGTCCTGTGTATTCAATGGCCCAAAGAGCGGAGCACATCTGGGAAGGAGCTTCATCAGCAACGACGAGAAGTAGGCCGATTATTAATACCCGCGATGAGCCGCACTCCGATGCCGAACGTTATCGGAGGCTACACGTCATCTCAGGCGACTCGAATATGTCCGAGTACGCGACCTTTGTAAAAGTGGGAACAACAGCTGCCATTCTTCAGATGATTGAGGATGATGTTATCTTTCGAGATATCACACTTGAGAATCCGATTAGGGCGATCCGGGAAATAGCCAACGATCCCACATGCCTCCGAAAAGTTCGCCTACAGAATGGCCGCGAGCTGAGCGCACTGGATATTCAATGGGAGTATCTAGATCGTGCATTGCGATATACCAGAAATTCTGGATTTCCCCCTGCCGTGCAAAGGGCCATCGAAATGTGGGAATACCTGCTGACCGGATTAGAGAAGGACCCGTTGACGCTAGATCGCGAAGTCGATTGGGTGATCAAGTATCACTTGCTAGAGAGATCACGTGAGAAGTGGAACCTACAGATGTCAGATCCGAAACTTTCGCTATTGGATCTCAGCTACCACGACGTCAATCAGCAGCGAGGCCTTTATTACATCTTACAGAAGCGCGGTTTCGTAGAACGCATCGTTGACGACCAGACGATTGCCTCGGCGATGATCACCCCTCCACAAAACACCCGAGCCAAATTGCGCGGCGACTTCGTAAAGGCCGCTAAGGCGAAAAAGCGAGATTTCACTGTCGATTGGGTACACCTCAAGCTCAATGATCAAGCCCAACGTACGTTACTGTGCAAGGACCCATTTAAGTCAGTCGATGAACGAGTTGAGAAACTCATCGCCGACCTGTAGGAGATCCTTCTCTCTTGTGGCAAAGCGCCGTACAGTTACCTTTCCATGAAAAACGTTATCGAGCGCATCCTCAATCTCCTAGCTTTTCTACTGACGGTCGAACGACCCGTTTCGGCAGAGGAGATTAGAGAAACGGTCGCCGGATACGACCGTGATAGCGATGAGGCCTTCCATCGGATGTTTGAGCGAGACAAGGATCTCCTCAGGTCACTCGGAATTCCGTTGGAACTAACGTTCACGGACGCATGGCAGATCGATCAGGCCTATGTGATCGTCAAGGGCGACTACGAGCTGCCTGATCCTGGCCTGACTGACGAAGAGAGGGCGGCTCTTTGGCTGGCATCCCAGGTTGTAAGAGTAGGTGGTCAGCCGGCTGGTCCAGAAGCTATTCTGAAGCTCGGTGGTGCCTCTATGGTCGGGGCTGGGGAGCCTTTGGCGGCCAACCTTGGATTGGCTGCAGACACGCTAGGGGTGGTTTTCGTGGCTATCGCCGAAAGAAGGCTGTTGTCTTTTTCTTATCGTGACGTAACGCGCACCATTCAACCTTTCGGCATGCGGCATCAGCGCGGACATTGGTACGTCGTTGGCCCGGCGTCCCGTGCAGCAGAAATTCGCGTCTACCGTATCGATCGTGCATCTGAATTTACGACTGAAGGGAAGACTGAGGCCTTCGAAAGACCCGCCGAGTTTTCCGTACGCGATGCCCTGCCGAATGCTCCGTGGGAAGCGGGAGAGGAGGACGCGGAGGTCACAATCGTTTTCGATCCAGAGGTTGCCTGGTGGGTTCAACGTCAGATCTCCACCAGCGCCGCAGTAGAAGAACTCGACAGTGGTGGGCTCAAAATCAAGCTGGCGGTGGCCAACACCGACGCGTTGATTGGTTGGGTACTCGGCTTCGAGGATAAGGCTGAGATTCTAGAGCCACTAGATGTGCGGCAAGCTCTGATTGACCGAGTGATGGAGCGCTAATGAGGTCCAAGACAGAACGTCGACTGACCCAGATTCTTTCCATGATCCCGTGGGTTATTGCTAACCCTGGTGCCAGGGTCGAGGAAGTTTGCGACCGCTTCGGATATGACCGACGTGATCTGGTGGCTGACCTCAATTTGGTCTTTGTCTGCGGTTTACCTGGCTATGGGCCCGGGGATCTGATGGACGCCTACATCGACGAAGACGAGGTCGTTATAGATATGGCTGATTATTTCTCTCGTCAGCTCCGTCTCAATCCTGCGGAAGCGCTGGGATTGTTAGCGTCGGGAATGGCTCTTACGAGCACAGGCCAAGCTCCCCCTGCTCTCGAATCAGCTGTTTCGAAACTGCGAGATGCCCTGTTGCCAGATGCGGAGGCAGTCTTGTCTGTTGATCTGTCAGAAGAACCAGAGGTGCTGGATATATTACGGCGGGGTGCGACCGATGCACGCGTGATAGATATGGTCTACACATCGTTGGGTCGGGGTGAAACCAAGGAGCGATCGATCGAACCGTGGTCAGTTTTCTCGGCAATGGGAAATTGGTACGTTTCCGCGCACTGTCGAACTGCGGGCGGAGAGCGGGTGTTTCGAGTTGATAGGATTCGAACCGCCGCCGTTACCAATGAACAGTTCGAACCGCCTGCCGAGATCCCCCCGCCAGAAGTTCGATATACGCCAAGCGAAGACGATGTTCGGGCTACGATTCGTTTAGGTCCGAATGCCAGATGGGTGGCAGAGTATTACCCCGTTGAAGAATTGGACCAGGACGGGTTAGTACGCTTCTCGGCTTCGGACGCGGCGGTTCCCGCCAGGCTGCTGTTACGCCTCGGATCAGACGCTGAGCTCGTCGACGGTGACGAGACGAATCTTCGAGTCTCCGAAATTCGTGAGGCGATTCTTCGTCGCTATTTATAAGAAGATCGCGAATCTGTTTCAATTCTGACTCCAGCCCGCCGATACCTTAGGCATAAGAAAAAGTGTTTGC
>Ga0115002_10007542_pt1 | contig 12231 bp, 8 predicted proteins | sample ArcticOcean_MG_C_8_FD_89576 | JGI IMG/M metagenome (GOLD analysis project Ga0115002, IMG submission 89576) | Marine microbial communities from western Arctic Ocean - ArcticOcean_MG_CB11_86 | ecosystem: Environmental > Aquatic > Marine > Oceanic | place: Arctic Ocean: Canada Basin | collected...
AAACGAATCGCGAAGGCGGGCTCATTCACGGTCGAATTCTGCAGAGTAGCCATACCAAGATGTCGCAAGACACGGCCGACACTTATACGGTGGATTCGGCTCAAGTCATAACTCGCGGAACAACTGTCCCCAACGACGACATTGTGGTTGCGGCTGGACAGGCATGGGTCAGTCTTACTTCTCCGTCCGCAGGAACAAGCCACGTATCGGTGTGGGCACCCAAGGAAGATAACTGGGAGACGCGGCGGCAAACCGCTACGGTCCATTGGATCGACGCTCAGTGGACGTTGCCAAATTTGGGGATCGTGCAGGCTGGTAGTCGGCAGGTACTAACAACGAAATTGACTCGAATCAGCGATGGTGCTCCGCTTGCCAATTGGGTCGTTCGATTCCAAATTGCCGGCGGCGCGGCAGCGACGCTAGGTCCCGCCGGCAGCTCATTAGTCGACGTTCGGACCGATGCGGAAGGAATCGCTTCCATCGCGCTCAATCCGGGAGCGGCAGGTCACGGAGCCACCGATGTGCAATTGGATTACATCCGTCCTCCTTCAGCTGACGGTCGCGAATCGCAGTTAACGGTCGGCAAAGCGAATACCTCGGTTACGTGGAGCGCACCTGGTTTAGCAGTCAAGTTGCAGGGACCTCAACAGCTTCAAGGCGGACAGACGGGCACTTATCGAATCGAAGTTTCCAACACAGGCGATATGCCACTCACGCAAGTTCGCGTTCAAGACGTATTGCCTCAAGGCCTGAGGCTAGTATCAAGCCAACCTCAAGCCAGTCAGTTCGGCAATCGTTTGGAGTGGTCATTGGCAGACATTGCGCCGAAATCGATCGCCGTAATCGAGTTGCAGTGTCAAGCTGTGGCCGACGGTACCGTAAGGCACACTGTAACGGCAGTTGGCGGCGGGCTAACTCATAGCGACTATTTGGAAATTCAAGTGCTTACTCGCGCCCTTTCGCTCAATGTGGACTTCCCACAAAATGCGGAGCAGGGTCAGAAGGTAAAGCTTGATATCCACGTCGCCAACGATGGTCAGCAAGTTCTGACAAAAGTCTTGGTCAAGATCACATACAGTGCGGGACTGAAGCACGTTCAGCCAGACCTCGACACCGGTCCAACCCAGAGCATCGAAAAATCATTTGCTCAACTAATCCCCGGCGGATTCCAACGACTCCCGGCAGAATTCATCGTGACCAGCCAGGGAGCACAATGGGTGACGGTTGTCGTTACTGCCAACGGCGGACAAACAGCTAGATCCGACAAACGGTTGACCGCTTCCGAGGCTCGCGCTCCCGAACCGCAATATGGAATCAAAATCGATAAGCAGGGTCCGCAACGGTTGCGAGTTGGCGATACCGCTCAGTTTGTCATCTTCGTAAAGAACACGGGCGACACGGTCTTGACAAACGTTTTGGTCAGCGATACGTACGAGAAATCGTTCCGACCCACCAAGGCAACCGACGGCGTCGATCTACAGATACCCGGTGAATTGAGATGGCTGATCCCACGTCTCGAACCTGGGCGTACCGAACGATTTGATATCGATTGTTTGTGCGTGCGAGCCGACAACGGCGCACAGAATCAAGCTTCGGTGACGTGTGATCAAGGTGTTCGCGACGCATCGCAAACCGTAACGGAAGTCATCGGGCAGCTTGGTGGCGGTGGTGGCGTCGGCGGAATTCATCCCGCAGATACCGGGCCTCAGATTGCGGATGTCAAACGCTTGATAGTGGAGGTCGCCGATTTCGCCGACATTATCAAAGTCGGCGGTGAGACAGAATACTTGGTGACGTTGAAGAACCCGCTGCAAATGTCGCACAAGAACGTGGTGGTTACGATCACCGCGCCTCCTGGCATGTCGATTCGCAAAGTGGAAGCTTCGGTGCCGACGGCGAAAGTCGAAAGGAACGTAGTGGTCCTGGAACGAATTGCCGAACTTCGAGCCGGCGAAACCTATCCTCCGATCAAAGTCTTTGTGACGGGCGACAAGGCAGGCACCTTCGAACTGAAAGCCTCTGCGGTCAGCAACCTCGTTAGCGATCCCGTCGAAGGCAAAGAGCAAACGCGAGTCGTCAAGTAGTCACTCGCACTCGTCACTTCAATTTGTAGCGTTCGGCGAGTTCGTATTTTTCGTCGACGCCAATGAGCTCATTGAACTCGGCGAAAGTCATAAGTCGATCCTCTGCGCCTTTTGTCGTTCCTTCATCTCGTAGTTTTGTAAACATTTGCTGCATGGTTCGAGCGATTGAATAGAGCCCGGACAGTGGATAGAGGATGAGGTGAAAGCCGAGTTCGGCTAGTTCTTCTTTTTCGAGTACGGGGGTTTTGCCGCCTTCGATCATATTGGCGACGTTGGGGTGCGGCGCTCGTTGTCCGATTTCGACAAGTTGCTCGCGCGAGTCCGGTGCTTCCACGAAACTCGCGTTGGCTCCGATTGCCCGAGCTTCTGTTACTCGAGCGATTGCTTCATCCATTCCATGGATCGCCAGTGAATCGGTTCGTGCCACAATGAAGAAGTCGCGATCCCCACGAGCGTCGACAGCAGCGCGGATTTTTTCCAAATACAGTTCTTTTTCAATGACGGTCTTGCCGCGCATGTGGCCACATCGTTTGGGCCATACTTGGTCTTCCAGGAAGCAGCCCTTCGCACCAGCGGCGATGAGTTCATTGACGGTGCGGTGAACATTCAGCGGATTTCCGTAGCCCGTATCGGCGTCGACTAGTATTGGGATGTCGACACTCATGCAAACTCGCCGAGCTCGATCGACGATTTCGGTTTGAGTCAGCAGGCCGAAATCTGGCTCCCCAATTGCCGTTGCGGCAACGGAATAGCCCGATATGAATCCAAGTGGAAAACCGACTTGTTCGGAAATTCGGGCGGAGAGGGTGTCAAACACACCAGGGCAGGCAATCGTCTGCTCCCGTTCGAGAATCTGTTGAATTGTAGGCTTCATTTTGTATCGCGAGGTTGAAGAACAAGTGGAAAGAATTGAGCAAGTGGATAATGGTCGGCAAAGTGGATAAAAGTTGCCAAGTAGATGTCGCAGATTATACGTGAAATCTGGAGTCCTTTCCTTGTTCGCGCCGCTATCGTCGGGCGGGGCGTGAATCGGGACCGGTGTTTCCAGTTCGAGGTGAAATTGCCAAGGCGAAAGGCGGCAGTTCTCGCGTTCCTTTAGATGTCACCAGTCCTTTACGTCCCAGCGTGGCAAATGCTAGGATCATACGCTGAAAAATCCGTTATGGCTTTGGGAGCAATCATGTCCGAAAAGGTATTTCTCGCTGTCGATTTGGGAGCCTCGAGTGGTCGGGTTGTAGCCGGTCTATTCGATGGGCAAAACTTGCGATTGGAAGATGTTCACCGTTTCGCCAATGGTGGAGTTATTGCCAACGATCGAATGCATTGGGACGTTTTAGCTCTGTGGAGCAATATCGTTGAAGGGCTGCGGAAAGCCAACGGAATGTTCGGCGATAAGATCGTATCGGTCGGTGTCGATACATGGGGTGTCGATTTCGCTTTGCTCGGTCGCGACGATCAGCTGTTGGGCAATCCGTTCCATTATCGAGACAGCCATACTCAAGGGATCCTGGACAAGGCCTTTAGTATCGTCGGCCGCGAAGACATTTTTGCCGACACCGGTTCTCAGTTCATGGAGTTCAATTCCCTTTTTCAACTGCTCGCAATGAAGCAAGACAATTCGCCAATCCTCGAGAACGCCGAGTCGTTTCTGATGATCCCGGACCTCTTCAATTGGTTGTTGACGGGTGTAAAAGCGAACGAGTTTACTAATGCGTCGACGTCCCAGCTCTACGATCCGCAAAAGAAAACGTGGGCCACATCACTGATGGAGAAGTTTGGTTTGTCGCCGAGCATCCTCAACGAACTGCGGCAGCCGGGCGATTGTTTGGGGTCGTTGAGAGCTTCTGTTGCGGAAGCCACTGGTTTGACGAACGTTCAAGTTGTACTGCCGGGGACTCACGATACGGCGAGTGCAGTGATGGCAGTGCCTGCCGCCAGTAAGCCCGGCGCGGCTCCCGACTGGTGTTACATTAGCAGTGGCACTTGGTCGTTAATGAGCATCGAGACTCCCAGCCCAATCATTTCGGAAAAGTGCGCCGAGTTGAACTTCACTAACGAAGGCGGCGTCGGCGATACGGTACGAGTTTTAAAGAACATCGCAGGATTATGGCTCGTTCAGGAGTGCCGTCGAATTTGGAATCAAGAAGGGAACGACTTTGATTTCGGAGAGTTGGTAACTCAAGCGGAAGCCGCCACCCCACTCACCTCACTCATCAATCCGGACGCTGGCAGCTTTGTTGCGCCCAGCAATATGCCTAAAGCGATCCAGGACTACTGCCAATCATCGGGCCAGCCTGTTCCCGAGTCACCGGGGCAGGTAATTCGTTGTGCTCTGGAGAGTTTAGCGCTGCGGTATCGCTCGGTGCATAACTGGTTGGAAGAACTATCCGGCGCGGAAATTGGAACGATCCATATCGTCGGCGGTGGTACTCAAAACAAACTGCTTTGCCAAATGGCAGCCGACGCTTGCAATCGCGTTGTGGTTGCGGGGCCAGTTGAAGCGACAGCCGTTGGCAACGTGATGATGCAAGCCGTTGCGGCTGGCGATGTCGATTCCATCGCCTCCGCACGAGAGGTCATCAAGTCGAGCTTTGATGTCGAAAGATACGAGCCGCATGAGACGGCGCAATGGGATGAAGCGTTTAGCCGGTTCCAAAAGCTGCCGTGATCGCTCTACCTACGTTCGCAGTTTTATAAGCGTTTAACTTATTAAAGTAAGTGCCGCGCTTTGATGTTCAGGTAGGAATTGATCAAGGGTGCCGTCATGTCCTCGGGGAAGACGTCTAGAACGAGAACCCCTCGATGTTCTAAATCGGTGAGCACTTGATGCCTCCAGGTGAGGATCTCTGCTGCTGCGGCGCCACGGTACAATTCGGGGCCAAAACTTGGAGCGTTGTCGGCCGCATCGAACAGATTGTGGTCTCGCAGCAAAACTCCCAGTGGTAAATGGCGACCGACCAAGTTGGTCAAGTACTGCTCGATCTGCAAAGAGTTCACTTCGTCGATGACGTTCGACATTAAGATGACCATCGATCGTTTTTTGCAAAACGAATTCAAATGTAGAAACGCAGCTTCGTAGCGAGATTCGACGAGCATCGCCTCGCGGTCGAAACATGCGTGCAACAGCTGATTCATTTGGTTCATGCCGCCCTTGGGCGGAACATAAGCGTGGACTTGATCTGAGAAGCAGATCATGCCAACTGAATCACCCTGCTGTAACGCCACGTAGCTGAGCATTAACATCGCGTTCAGCGAATGATCGAGCAAGCTAATTCCGGACGACATGTTGGTCATCATGCGACCGCAGTCGACGAGGAATATAATACGTTGGCTTTGATTGGTTTGGAAATCTTTGACGGTAAGTTTGTTCCGTCGCGCGGTAGATCGCCAATCGATATGTTTGTAATTATCGTCGAGTGTGTAGTCGCGCAGTCGTTCGAATTCGTTGTCTTGTCCAATCTTTCGAGTGCGACGAACTCCCAGCATGCTCAAGCGATTTGTGCGAGCCAGCAGAGCATACTCCGACAGCTGTTTCATGTCGGGATAAACATTCACCGTGTTTTCGAGCGGGATCTGGATGTGCTTCCGCCAAAGTCCTAAAAAACTTCGAGCTTGAATGTAGACATGTTTGAGGTCATAGGCTCCGCGGACTGTTGGAATGAGGTCGTAGTCTTTTGTAACTCGGCTTTGCGGGAAGAGTTCAACGGAGAATTCCTTCTCGTCTTCTTCGACATCAAATACCTGCGGCACGCCATCTTTGATCTGCAAACTGTAGCCATATTTGGTGTGGTTGTTGATCGTCAGCGAAACGGGGTGCGGCTTCTGGATTGACGCGATCCGCATTATTTTTCGTTCGGCGGTAAATGCGGAACTCTTGGGAAGGCTAATGAAATCAATTCCCGCGATCAACAAGATCGCCCCGTCGGCGATGTAGATAATCAGTAAGAGTGGATCGGGGACTTCCACGATTAGCAGGAATGTGGTTGCCGTCGTCGCTAAACTTAAGATGATGAAGACCTTGCTCGGGTACGCCTTCATGCATTTGGCTGCGATGACAAAAGGCAGAGCGAAGAAAGTTAGCAACAACCAGACATAATACAAATACTCGTTCATCGGAACGGAGATGAAAACACAGCCGAATCCAAGCAGGAGTGTCAAGAAGCCAGCGAACCCGTGGATGGACTGGGCCAGTTCTCGAGCGGCGACCGATTCCAAGAAACGAAGCTTGGCGGGCAGAAAGATCCAATCGGCGAGGGCGTGGACTAGTAGAGCCGTCCCCACGATGAGCAGGACTACGCCAACTGGTATTGTCCATTCTGAATTTAAGAGATCAATTCCGGAGAGGTTCAAAGTCGAGGTACCTCCACCGAACGAATCAATTCGGTCAGCAGTTGATCGACACTCTGTCCTTCGACTTCCGCTTCGGCGGTCAAGCTGACTCGGTGTCGAAGAGCCCAAAGTGCAACTTGGACCACATCGTCTGGCACGGCGTAATCGCGGCCACTAAATGCAGCCAGCGTGCGGGAAGCTTGAGTCAGAGCGATACCAGCGCGAGGCGAAGCGCCCATGTGGAATTGTGGCCACTTCCTCGTCAGGCGAACGATCTTATTGATGTAATCGAGCAATCGGTCATCGACTCGGACATCCGCATTGCGCTTAGTGATCTCGATGATCTGGGCCGGGTTGGTGACTGTGTTAAGCTTCTCCAACTGCTCATTCAAGTCGATCTGTTGACTGTGCATTTTTAGGATGTTGTGCTCTTCCATTTCTTGCGGATAATCGGCACGCAACTTAAACATGAAACGGTCGAGTTGTGCTTCGGGAAGATTGTACGTTCCCTCGGACTCGATAGGATTCTGAGTCGCCAACACTAAGAATGGTTTTTCTAAAACGTGGCTGGTACCATCGATCGTGACTCGGTATTCCTGCATGATTTCCAGCAGTGCGGCATGGGTCTTGGCGGGAGACCGATTGATCTCATCAGCCAATAGCAACTGGGCAAATACCGGACCGGGGCGGAAACGAAAGTCTTGCTTCTTCATGTCGAAAATTGGAGCGCCGGTAATGTCGGACGGCATCAGGTCAGCAGTAAATTGGATGCGACCGAATTGGCAGCCGAGCACTTGTCCGAGTGCGCGGACAAAAAGTGTCTTTCCAAGTCCTGGCACACTTTCGATAAGCACGTGGCCACTTGAGAACAAAGCCACGAGTGTTCCAAGAACCATCTCTTGTTGACCGACAAAGATCTTGCTGATTTCAGCTCGAACTTTGTCAAACAGCAGTTTCGATTCCGTGTCGCGAATTTGGTTAACCGGCATTGACGACAGCGCTGACGGCGAAGCTGGTTCTTGCACCAGAGAACCTGGCGTCGAGGCCCCACCGAATGGCGATGGCTTCGAAGCTATGTCTTCGGGGGCATACGCCGAGGCTGGTGCTTCTGGCGGAATTGGATCAGGAGTGACCTCGGGAGTGTGTTCGAACTGAATATCGGGCGGTCCGGACGAAGACGTATTGGGGACCGTCTGGACTGCCAAGCACTGCGGTTGAGGGCACTTTGCCTGGCGGCCGATATTTTCAGAGCCCACTTTGAGTTTGCGCCCGCATTTGTTGCAAGGGAACTCGATGAATTGCGATGAAGACATTTATTGCTACCTAATCCTAAGTTTGCTGTAGGTCCAATTATTTTCTAGGTTCTCGATGGCTTGAGCCGGAATCGCGACGGACGTTTGCTCGATAGTATTCCAGCCGTTGTCTGGCGTAATCGCCGCGTTCAGTTCGCTCCAGCGATTCCCCCAAAGCTTCGATGTGCTTACCGAAGTCGGATTGAGATTCCGCATCTAACTCCCTGGCGACGCCAAAAATTGGCCAGTAAGCGAAAACGAGGATAACACCGAGCGTAAACAAGTGGAGCATGATGACACTGAGCGGCCAAACCGTAAACATTTCCAGTCCGGGAGGCACGTTCTTGTCGTTCGCGCCCGTCCGAATCGGAGGCCCGTTTCCACTACTCTGAAGGAAGACGACTTCGCCTTGTGTCGACACGCACTCATTAATCAACTTGTCAGCCAACTTTCTTCGCTCGTGATTCACCAGTGGCAGGTTTAAAACGAAGGAGCCGTTGGGAACGACGATGATTTGGTTGGGATTATTGACTCGGACTCCTTGAACATCCAAACGGTAAACGAGCGGCACGCCCTCGGATTCGAGCAGAACATCGCTGGCGAGATACTCGTCTTTCTCGAATTCGATTTTTTCTTCACGAGCGAATAACCAAGGGAATTCTTCGCGTTCGGTGACTTCGTCCAAATCGTTGTCGGTCGGTGGATGAAACTGAGCTCGAATTCGTAAATCGAGTTTCTGTGGATCGAGTCCATCGGCCCATTCGCCCTCGAGCGTCGCGATATTTTTCGGTTGTCCTTGTCCATTGATCGTGAACCACTTGGACACAAAGTCTTTGGGGATCGTAAGTCGTTGAGTCAGGTATTCCGTTTTCGCTTGAGCGCGGCGGCGAGCAAATTCATTCGCCTGGTCGGGGGGCACGTTCTTGCCCACCGAATTCCAGTATTCAACTTCCGCGTCGTAGTCGCGTCCGACATAGATCAATGTGCGATTGGAATTCTGCTTCAACCAGCGTTCTAGGTAAGCCATCACGTTTTCGCGGGGAGGAGCAAAGCTGTCGGGCATCCAAACGATCGTGTCGGCTCGGTTGATTCCAGGAGAAAGCGATCGAGCGGCGCGAACTTTAAATCCTCGCTTGACGAACATCTTCGCGAACACTGAAGTGGCGTTGACGCTGGATGATCCATCGCCCTGCGAACGACCGTAGGTATCGTCAAAAGGCGCTTTTGCGCAACCGGATGCAAATACCAAGCCCAGCAGGCTCAGGACGGCGAACCAACTTGGCGCGATGTGAAATTGCGAGTTTGATGAGGAACGAATCATGCGTTAGCTCGCTCCAATTGTTGTTGAAACTCGTTGCGACGTTCCCAACAAGATTCGAATTGCTCTCGATGCAATTCGTGATCGCCGAAAAATACGTCTTCAAATCGTATCATTGTGGATTCTAAGATCTTTGAAAGCTCTGGGCGGTTCTCCGATTCCCATAGGTATTGGCGATTCGTCTTACCTTTTGTCAGACGAATAATGTGACTCTTATCCAATTCGACCAACAAGTAGCTGTAGTAGTAAACAATCGCTTCGCCGTATTTGCCTGCTTGGTATAAACGCTTTGCTTCTTCGAGCAAGTTGACATGCGGTTTTCTAACTTGGAAGGGTAAGCTCTCGACTCGCGCTTCATCCGTTTCGTAGATTTCTTCGTACTCGGTTTCCCAGCTCGTTTTCCCTGTTCGCATTACGGCCCAAACAAGAAGGGCCAACAGAGCCGTCGCAAGAATAACAAGGCCACCGTAAACGACGACCTGGAAAAGTGCCGCTGCCCAAGGGGAAACTCCTGCTGTTCGTCCAGTTCGCGTCGTTGGATTGGGCGTTGACTTCGTGGCGACCCACTTGGTTTTGCGGTTGGAATACGGCTCGTTTGTCGTTTTCACATCAATGCGGTCTAGCGAGTCACTTTCACCGTCGTACCACGGGAAGTTCGAGGAACCCAATGCTTCGCCGGCGCCTTCAACTCCATCTTGAGCGAGCGCAACACCAAGTCCTCCATCGAGTCCAAAACAGGACGCGAGGATAACTAGGGTCAGTAGGTAATGAGTAATGCGATTTTGCATGATCAAATCATTTTACTCGCCATTTTTTGGTTCATGCGAAGCGCTTCCGCTCGCAACAACAATTCCACTTCCCAGCCTTCTTGGCGAATTCGCAAGTCGAGGTAACTGAGGAAACGTACGACAGTCAGATAACCCGCAACAATCCAAAGAGAAAGTGGGAAATAGAAGTAACCCATCCAACGGCTGTGCGACCAGTCATTGAAATAGACACCTTTCATGAACAGTAATCCGCCATAAACACACCAAATGAGACAGACGGCGACGAATGTGGTCACCATTCCGCGAACGAACAATTCGCCCATGTTGGGGTCGTGTAGAGCTGAGCTTCTTTGGCCCACGGATACGTCATTGCGAGATTTTGTACGCAACGGATTTTTTTCTAACAGAATGATTTCGCTGATAAACGGTCGCAAGCCGCGATAGATCCAGAGATAAAACAAAATGAAAAAGAGCAGTACACCATCAATTCCACCCTGCCATTCGCTGTCGCGTTCCATGATCGCCAAAAAGAAGATCGTCGGAACGATGGCGCGTTGGATGCCGTGACACCAAAATAATCGCAACCAGGCAGCGTACACATCTTTGAAGATATCGCTCAAACGAGGATTCTCTACGAAGACAGCTTGGCCAAGAAATGCCGTCAGCAGGCTCATTGCCATTGGGGCTTGAATGTAGGTCACGACCGAAATCACCCACATGTATCGGAATATGTACCAGCCATATTCCATCTCGTAGTCTTGCGAGTAGACGGGTTCCAACATCCAGGCACAGAGAAAATAGTTAATCAGCATGAATGGCAAGATACCCAAAACCAATGTAAACGCGATCGGTCGTATGAACTCGCGCACAATCTGGAGTCCCAGATCAAATACGTCGAGCATACCTCGCTCGCGAATCACAATTCGTGTTTTGTCAAACTGCACTTAAACTACTCGCTGCACTTAAACTACTCGCTGCACTTAAACTACTCGCGTGGAAATCCTAAAACGACAAAGTAAAACATCAATGCACCACTGCTGATGACGGCGACGCTTGCTTTAAATATATACGGCAGTGCCGAAGGCGATATAAAGCCCTCGATCAACGCTGCAAAGAAAAAACAGAGCATCGCTGCGGCCATGACGGGCATCGTTTGTTTCGCTGTTTTCTCAAGCGAAGCCAATCTAGCCCAGTTCTTAGTAAATATCCAACTCGTCCCTAGCCGCAATCCGGCTCCCGCGGATAGCACTATAGCGGTCAATTCAAAAGGACCGTGAGCCGTGACGAATTCGATGAAGTTCTTCCCTTGGGGAACGTCCGGACGAAACATGTAGCCAAAACTAGCGCCGAGCGATACCGCGTTCTGACCCGTGATGAACATTCCTGGAATCACCAAGAGCCCACCAGCAAAGCACTGCAAACCAATCGTCGTGTTGTGGCGGATATAAAACGACGCCATGATGATGTCCTGCGCAGGATCGCGGCCATTCATTTCGTTGGTGAAATTAGTTTCGAGCGTCTCGATTCCCGTATCACCGATCATTTGTTCGGCGTATCCAGGCCAAGTGTCTGGCGAATAAGCAAGCCACGCCGAGATGAAAAACAATCCCCAAAATACGCACGACATCACTTGGACACAGCGATCGTTGAAAATCGTTTGAGGGACATCGTGCAGCAACATCTGGTACCAGGCCCCGACATCAAATCGCTTACTGCGATACAACTGATTGTGAGCGCGACCAACCAGACGGTGGAGGTATTGAACGGTATTCGGAGGTAACTGGTATGAGTCGGCCAATGCCAAGTCGGCGCACGCAGCGCGGTATAACGCCGCAAACCGCGCATGGTCTTGTGGAGAAATCCCCGCCTTGCGACGCGATTTAAACGACTCGCAGAATGTCTCTAGCTCTTGCCAGTTCTGACGCCGTTTTTCGAGAAGCTCTGCAACTTTCATTCGGATCGTCTCACGTGTTAACGACGGATAAATGGATTCGACGTAGGATTGCCAATCCCCGGTTGTGTCATACTTGGCGATCCTAGTTCTTCGTCGTCCGTGCGATCGGCAATAAAGCAACGGTAGTACAAAGCGCACAACAATAGATCGTGACTCGTATCGGTCGGCAACTGGAACTCGCGCAGTAATGGCTCTGCCAAATACCTGGCAACTTCGCGCCGCCTGGCCGTTGTGAAAAATCGACGCCGGTCAACGTAAGACGAAAGCGCCCGAGCTAACGTGCGGCTGACCAAATAGTCTGTCGGTATATAACTGGCCAACTGACTCGTCCGCGGATCTTCCAGTTTCGCGATCCCCGTCAGCCAATGTCGTTCTTCAACCACCACCATCGTCCCGCAAACTAAATCGCCAACGCGCTGGTAACGCTTCGTCAACGTCATGCAGATGAGCCCAAGAAGAAAAGTTGGAATCATATATACTGCTTGCT
>Ga0115002_10007543_pt1 | contig 12230 bp, 10 predicted proteins | sample ArcticOcean_MG_C_8_FD_89576 | JGI IMG/M metagenome (GOLD analysis project Ga0115002, IMG submission 89576) | Marine microbial communities from western Arctic Ocean - ArcticOcean_MG_CB11_86 | ecosystem: Environmental > Aquatic > Marine > Oceanic | place: Arctic Ocean: Canada Basin | collected...
ACCTCGAAGTATCTCAACCATATCATCGACGTCGACTACGACAACGAGACCGCACTCTGCGAGCCCGGCGTCGTGCAGGACCAGTTGAACAGCGTCCTGGCACCACGCGGCTACCGGCTCGGCGCCGATACTTCGACCGGCAACCGGGCAACACTCGGCGGCATGCTGGGCAACAACTCTTCAGGCGCACATTCGATGCGTTACGGAAAAATGGTCGACGATGTCCAGGCGGTCAGCGTGGCGCTGGCCCACGGTGAGCTGCACAAATTCAGCGAGATTGAATGGGACCAGTGGCAGCCGGAAACCAACACGGCCAGGCGCATCCGCGACACGATAGGTGACATCCGGTCAAATCTTACGGACGAAATCCGCCGGCGCTTCCCGAAAATCCAGCGGCGTGTGTCCGGCTACAATCTCGATGAAATCGTCGGCAACGACCGAGTCAACCTGGCAAAACTGATCGCCGGTTCGGAGGGGACCCTCGGCTTGGCTACGGACATCACCGTGAAGATCAGTAAGAGCCCGAAAGTTACGGGCATCTGCGTACTGCACCTGAATGACCTCATCGACGGACTGAAGGCGGTGGAGTTTCTGCTGCAGTACGAGCCGTATGCCCTCGAGTTGATCGATCACTTCATCGTCGAGATGGGGCAGCAGAACCCGGTGATGCGTAATCGTCTGGACTGGCTGGACGGCCAGCCAAAGGGTCTGCTCGTGGCAGAGTTTGACGGTGACAACCTCGCCGAGGTCACGGCCAAGCTCGAACGCTTCGACCGCGAGGTCCGCGGCGAATCGATCGCCTACAGCCAGGTCACGCTGACCGAACCGGCGGCGATCGCCAACGTCTGGCACCTGCGCAAGGCTGGCCTTGGTCTGGTTATGGCGCGGCGCACCAACCAACGCGCCATCGCGTTTCTCGAAGACATCGCCGTGCCACCGGCCCGGGTCGGAGAGTTCATGAGCGCCTTCCGCGACTACATCGGCGACGCCGGCAAGGAAGCCGGCTTCTATGGCCACGCCGGCGTCGGCTGCATACATGTGCGGCCGATGCTCGACCTTAAGAGCGAGGCGGATGCGGAGCTGATGGTACGCATGATGCACGACATCTCCGACATGGTTCTGGAGTATGGCGGGGCCATCAGCGGCGAGCACGGCGACGGCCTGGCGCGGTCCTGGCTCAACGAAAAAATGTTCGGCCCGGAAATCTACCAGGCCTTCATCGCCGTCAAGCGCGCCTTCGACCCCGACAACCTGCTTAATCCGGGTAAGATCGTCGAGGCCCAGCCGCCGGATCAGAATCTAAAAATCAACCCCAACACCCGTGCCATCGAGATCCAGACCTTCCTCGATTTCGAGCCGGAAGGCGGGTTGACGTTTGCCGCCGGGATGTGCAACGGCAATGGGGAGTGCCGCAAGACAACGTCCGGCACGATGTGCCCGTCATTCGAAGCCAGCCACGACGAGCTTCTATCGACCCGGGCCCGGGCCTGGAGCCTGGCGTCGATTCTGCACGGCGACCTGCCCCTGGAGGAACTCACCGGTAAGGGGTTGTATGACGTGCTCGATCTGTGTCTCGAGTGCAAGGGCTGCAAGCACGAGTGCCCCTCGCAAGTGGACATGGCCAAGATGAAGGCGGAGTTCTTGTACAAGTACCAGCTGAAGCATGGCATTCCGCTGCGCTCCCGGATTTTCGGCGCTGTCGACTGGCTCAGCCGGATCGGTACGGCAACCTCGACACTATCGAACCTGGTGCTCAACGCCCGCTGGAACCGCGCCCTGCTCGGGACGCTCGGGATCGCGCCGGAACGGCATTTGCCGGAGTTCGTAAGGCAGCGTTTTTCTAAATGGTTTCATCAGCACAAGCGCCAGAAAACCGCGGAGGGCGCTTGCAAAGTCGTCCTGTTCGCGGACACCTGGACCGAGTACAACTACCCCGAGATCGGTCGCGCCGCGGTCCGCGTTTTAGAAGCACTCGGGTACGAGATCGAACTGTGCGCCGGACTCTGCTGCGGCCGGCCCCAGTATTCGAAGGGGCTGCTCGACGGCGTGAGGAGCAAGGCCGGACGCCTGATCAATGCGCTCTACCCGAAGGTCGAAGCCGGATATCGTATTGTCGGTTTGGAACCAAGCTGTATTTTAACGATCAAAGATGAGTACGGCAGCATCCTGAACAGCACACGAGTCGCGGATGTTGCCGCGGCATGCGTCACAATCGACGAACTGCTGGCCGAATCGATCACGGCCGGGCGCCTGCCATTGGAACTGCGTAACGAGGCGGCCGCCGTTCGGGTCCACGGACATTGCCACCAGAAAGCCGTTGTCGGGATCCAGCCCTCGATGGACGTCCTGCACGCTGTTCCGGGATTCGAAGTGGCAGCGATCAACAGCGGTTGCTGCGGCATGGCAGGCTCGTTCGGATACGAGCGTGAACACTTCGAGTTTTCCATGCAGGTCGGGGAGAGCCGCTTGTTCCCCGCCGTGCGTGCGGCGCCGCAGGACGCGATCATCGTGGCCGACGGCGTTTCATGCCGCGCACAGATTCAGCAAGGCACCAGCCGAAACGCGCAGCACCTCATAGAGGTTGTTGCGGAACGAATGACAGAAGAATAATGCATAAACAACATCCCCTCATGCAGTCCAGGTTCCTGGTCTGCCTGGCCGTCGTCATCGTTGTCCACATCGTCGGAGCGTTTGTCTGCTTCCAAATATACCGGGCACGACATACGACGGAGATCACACCGGCCAATCCGGCGCTGCCCGAGAATGCCCCGGCACAGACTACCGAGTTCGTGCTGGAACCAGCCGGAAACAGTGACAGCCCCGAAACGTCGGCGACACGTACGCACGTCGTCAAGAACGGCGAGAATTTCACCGTCATCGCCCGCAAATACGGCCTCACCCCAAGCCGGCTGATGTCAGCCAACGGCTATAGCTCCGGGCAGGTCTTGCCCGCCGGCGCCAGCCTGAAAATCCCGGATGGCTGACCGACTCCGTATGAATTCCCTTTTTTGAAATTTCAGCTTGAGTAATCCGGTCAAACTATCAATAACCTATTTTAGCGTTGGGAGCGGGATTGCCGCTGGACCCAGGACACACAATAGGTTCCTGATTCATGAAGAAGCTGATTATTCTGACCAGCCTGATCCTCATCGGTCACGGCGCTCCGGTACAGGGCCTCCGACGGCACTGACTGCAGCAGTTTCGAAACGGCGTTTCAGAACATGCTGTGCAACAATCTCGCCGTGCCAACATCGGTCCAGGGCGGGCTCGACAACGCAGCGTCCGGAGCAGCTACAATGACCTCTGGGCAAGCAGTCCCGCGTTGCCAACCGCCCTCGCCCGTAGTCGCCCCTTTGGACCCCGGTGATGTCGCCATCACCGGTCTCAATACCGACAATCCGGATGTTTTCCGTTTCGTGGCGCTGGTCAACATTGCAGCCGGCACGGAGATTCAATTCACCGACAATGACTGGAAGCTGCCGGAGAATGAGTTTCGTGACAGCGAAGGGACGGTCACCTGGACGTCGGATACGGCGTTTATCCCGGCCGGTGCAGTCGTCGATCTGGTCCACAACAGCGGCAACACCTGGATTGCCAGGACCGGTTCGGTCGCCGAGTCGGATGCCGGATTCTCGCTGAGTACTGTCGGCGACCAGATCATCGCTTTCCAGGGGAGCATCGACGGCAGCGGCGCGCTGGCTGGAACGATCGTCGCCGCCCTGAACTATGATAGTCCTGATGGCTGGGACACCGGAACTTCTTTGAATGCGAACGAATCGGCCCTGCCGCTCGGCTTGGCCGATAACGACATTGCCGTTTCGTTCACCCACAAGGGTAACGGCTTCTATGACTGCAGTGCCGCACCGATATCAGGGACTACGGACAACCTGCGTGCCACCATGGCGGACGCCAGCAACTGGACCCGCAACAACACGGTGTTCGGCACGACGCCCGCCTGCAGCACGATCAGCGTCGATCTCGAAGCCAGCGTCTGCATCGACGAGTTGGTCGGTCTCATCGAAGACGCCTTCGGCAACTAATCGTATCCGGTGACGTTTCAGCATTTGCCGCAACGATTCACCGGTACCAGCATCTCCGGAAGCGGGCAGGATGCCGCCGCTTCCAGAGCCCCTAATAGAAGTCGAGGTAGCGCTCCACTTCCCAGTCCGAGACGTGCCGCTGGTATTCGACCCACTCCATGCGCTTGAGCGTGACGAACTCGTTGATGAAGTCGGCTCCGAGGGTTTCCGCGAAGAGCGGATCTGCTTCGAGCGCATCGAGGGCCCTGCTGAGGTCCTGCGGCAGTACACCGATGCCCTTCTCCTGCAGCTCGTCGATCGTGTAGTTGTAGTGATTGAAATTGCTCGGCGCACCGGGATCGGCACCCTGCTCGATACCGTCGAGACCGGCGGCAATCACTGCGGCGGTGGCCAGATAGGGATTGGCACTCGAGTCGCACAGGCGCAGCTCGAGACGGCCGTACGGAATCCGCACCATCGACGTGCGGTTGTTGTCGCCGTACGAGATGTAGGCCGGTGCCCAGGTGGCGCCCGACAGTGCGCGGCCGACCACCAGGCGCTTGTAAGAATTGACCGAGGGCGCACACAACGCCGCCAATGCCGGCGCATGGCCCAGCAAACCGCCGAGGAACTGGTAGCCGGTCGGTGACAGGCCGAGGTTGTTGCTGTCGGAATCATCCGAGAACACCATCTTGCCGTCAGCATCGCCGATCGACATGTGCATGTGCATGCCGCTGCCCGTCCGGTTCGACATCGGCTTCGGCATGAACGAGCACACGGCGCCGAATTCATGGGCGATCTGTCCGGCAGCCATGCGGAAGAAAATATTTCGGTCGGCGGACGTCATCCCGTCGGTATAGGTGTAATTAATTTCGAACTGTCCGTTCGCATCTTCGTGATCGATCTGGTAGACATCGAACCCGACTTCAATCAGCGACTCGACAAGCTCCTCGAGGAACGCGGCGGCGCGGGACAGGCCCTTGTAGTCGTAACACGGCTTCTCCAGCAGGTCGAGGCTGTCGGACGGGTTGACCTTGCCGTTTTCGTCCTTGCTAAGCAGCATGAACTCCGGCTCCAGCCCGGTATAGAACGTCCAGCCGCGCTCGTCCATGCGCTTGATCTGCTGCTGCAGGATGTAGCGCGTGTCGTACGGATACTGTTCGTCGTTGACGTAACCGTCGCAGACGATGCGCGCGTACCCCGGCTGCCAAGGCACCAGGGACAGGGTCGAGAGATCGCCCTTGGCCATGAAGTCGGGATCGTGCGGCTCCTGGCCCATGCCCCAGACGGCAAAGCCGGCGAACCCGGCACCACCAGTCAGGATGTCTTCGAAATGCGCCACCGGCACGGCCTTGGTCTTGGCGGCGCCATGAATGTCAACGAACTGGGCCAGAACGAATCTGACATCGTTAAGTTTGAGGAATTCTTTGGCTTCTTCGATAGTCATGGGAGTACTCCATTGGTCTTTGTTTAGCCCCGATCCGGTCCAGTGGATGATCGGAACGCAGGTCTCCTGCAGGTCAAAATTGCGAACAACGCGGACGTTACTGCGATTCGGGAAAAAGGCAAGCAAAGCCGACAGCGCCGCCACCGTACTCCGCGATAATTTTCAGCAGTTCACGCCACATATAGATGCCATAGCTCGGATCGAAAACGAGGCGTACGCAGTTGCAGCCGTTGAGCTCCTGCTGGAACACGGCAGCGGAAACGCCCGCCACGCGCGTGTACACCAGCGCCTGCTCCAGCAGATCACGAACCAGGACGGAACAGGTCTGCGCCAGTACGTCGGCAGCAGCCGGTCCAGCAAGTGCCAGCGAGGCTTCGTTACGAGTGACATTGAAAACGTCTTTTACGTCCGTCGCCAGTGCCGCGGTCAACTTGTCAATCGTCCCGGCACCAGGCACGCCCTCGATGATCACTTCGTTGGTGCCGATGCGCACGACACTGCTGCCGTCGCTCAATGTCGCCAGTTCGTACATCGCCGCCGGCACTTCGATATCCTGGGTCTGCAGCCAACCGGTCACGCCCGGGCCGTTGAGCCCGAGCCGCGGCAGGAACGACAGGTCGCACAGAGCCACAGTCTCCAGGAGGTGCATTTCGTTGTCGCCCAGGCAGGACGCAGCCTGCATGCCGGCAACCATCGTCCAGGTCGGCGACAACTGCTCGAGCTCGCTGTGCAGGGGACTCGTGCGAAACGCTGTGGTGCTCATGATTTCTGCCTCTCGTTGGACGGATCGAAAAACGGCAATTTCGCCACTTCCGCCTGTACCAGCCGACCCTCGACACGAATGTCGATCACCGTGCCCGGAGTCGTCTGGTCCGGCCGCATATAGGCCATGCCGATGACGTGCCCAAGCGTCGGGCTCCTGGCAATACTGGTGACGCGCCCGCAGATCTCATCACCGTCGACGACCAGGTGACACTCCGACGGCATCACTGTGCTGTCGTGCATCACGAAGCCGGCCAGTGCCCGGACATTCGGCCGCGGCTCAACGATCTTCAGGCTGCGCTGGCCGATGAAGAACGGCTTGGTCATCTTCACTGCCCAGGCCAGCCCGGCTTCCAGCGGCGTTGTCAGGCCGTCGGTGTCCTGGCCGATGATCTGGTGGCCCTTCTCCATGCGCAACAGGCGCTGGGCCTCGACCCCGAACGGTATGATCCCCTCCGGCTGTCCGGCCTCGATGACGGCGTCCCACAACGCCGCAGCATGCTGTGCAGGTACGTGCAGCTCGTAACCGAGCTCGCCGACAAACCCCACACGCATGAGCCGGCAGTTCACGCCGGCAACAACTGCCTCTCGGAATCCAAGGTATTCGAAGCCGCCAGCGCTGATGTCCAGATCGGTCAGGCGCCCAAGGATATTGCGCGACTCCGGGCCGGCCAGATTGAGCGCACCGAACTGTCCGGTGTGGTCGATGATCGTGACCTCGAGTCCCCAGATCATCGCCCAGCGCTTCATCTCGCGCACGATCGCTGCAGAGCCGCTACTCGTCGTGGTGACATAGAAACGGTCGTCGCCGAGCCGGGCCGACATGCCGTCGTCGATGACGACGCCGGACTCGTCGCACATGAGCGCGTAGCGGCATCTGCCGAGCGTCAGGTCACTGAATCGCCCGGTGTACATGCGTTCGAGAAATTCCGCGGCATCGGCGCCGCAGACATCGATCTTGCCGAGCGTCCCGACATCGATGATGCCGGCGCTGTGGCGCACCGCCTGCACTTCGTGGACAATCGCCTGGTGACGCACACGCGGACCGTAATACTCGGGCCGCAGCCAGGCGCCGGCGTGCATGAACACCGCCCCGGCCGCCTGATGCCGGCTGTGGATCGGCGTGCGACGGTCGGGATGAAACCGGCGACCTGCGAGTTCACCAATCGTCGTCGGTTGCGTGAACGGGCGAAAAGTCGTATAGCCAACAGCCCCTATCGTCTGGCCGGTCGCCTTGGCCAGGATCCGGGAGGAATTGAGGTTTGAAATCTTGCCCTGCGATGGGCCCATGCCGACAGTGGTGTAGCGCTTGACAAGTTCGGCGCTGTCGTAACCTTCCTTGGCAGCGTTGACGATGTCCTTGATCTGCACGTCCTCGTCCAAATCGACAAATGCCTTGCCCTTCGGATGCTTGACAATCGGGTACGGATGTGACGGTGCAATGATCTCATCGGTCGGTCGCCGCCGTGCCGGCAGTTCTTTGCCTACAGCAAAGGCGGCCGCCTGTCCGCCCGCCTGGCCGCCGTCCTCGACCCGCGCATCGACACCGAAGACACCATTGACGCGACCGGCAGCAAACATGCCCGGCGGCAATTCGTCCGGGCGGAATTGCGCCGCATCCTGCACATAATTGAGACGGCCGCCGGCCTGGCCGATGAGGTCGCCCGCAGGCGCCCAGCCGGTTGCCATGACGATGCCGTCGCAGTTCACATTGATGCCGGTCGTGGAAATGCAGGTGCCGTCGGAATTGACCGGGCAGACACGGGCGCCTTTGATGCCGCGCAGACCGCCGGCGGGGTGGGCTTCGTAGACACACTGGCCGGCCAGAATCTCGATGCCCGCCGTCTTCACATCGTGCACCAGTTCGCCTTTGCCGATCGTCTCGCGGAGATCTACGACTGCAGCAACCTCGACGCCGGCAGCCTTGAGGTCGAGCGCAACGCCGTAACCGTAATCGTTGCCCAGCAGGACCAGTGCCCGCTGCATCGGCTTGACGCGATACAAGTGGGCCAGCCGCTGGGCAGCGGTGCCGAGCATGACTCCGGGAAGATCATTGTGCCGGAAAACGGCCGGCTGCTCATAGGCGCCGGTGGCGACGACGACAGCTGTCGCCCGCATCTTGGTCATGCCGCCAGGACCGATCATCGCCAGCCAGTTTTCGCTGTAGCAGCCGCGCACCGAGGTGTTCAGGCGAACCTCGACGTTTTCGAGCTTCGCGATCTCGTCGCGCATGGAATTGATCGTCGCCACAGACTCGGGTGCCGTGGCCCCGGCGTAGCACAGGCTGCCGCCCAGGCACCGGGTATCCTCGACCAGCACGACGCGGCTGCCGGCGCGACCGGCTGCCAGGGCTGCCGCCATGCCCGAGGGGCCGCCACCGACGATCAATACGTCGCACGCATCGTAACCCTTCGGTGACGGTTTCCATTCGGCCGCCGGATTCACTTTGCCGAGGCCGGCGATGTCACGGATCATGCGCTCCCAGTTCGGAAACATCCAGTTCGGCGTGTGGAACGCCTTGTAGTAGAAGCCGACCGGTAGAAACCCCGACATGCGGTCGGTCAAGCCGGCCAAGTCGTAGCGCAAACTGCCGACGGTGTTGACCGCAGTCAAGTCCATGCCGTCTTCGACCAGTGTCGTGTCACCACGGATATTCAGGGTCTCGCCGTTTTCGAGCATCACGTTGGCGTCGTGGGCGCACATGCTGTAGACACCGCGCGGCCGGTGATACTTGAAGCTGCGCCCGAGCAGTCGGACGCCATTACCCCACAGCGCGCTGCTGATCGTGTCGCCGGCGTAGGCCCCATAGCGGCGGCCTTCGAAGGAAAAACACAACCGCTGATCGCGGTCAATCCACTCGTGACCCGCGGCCGGCAATCGTTCGATGAAAATAGGGTCAGCCATTGTACAAGTAGGTGTTGGAGATCTCGTCTGTCCCGGTATCGCGCTCGGCAATGAACCACACCCCGCTTGGCGCGTGGTACCACCACTCCTTGTGTGGGCCAGGGGCGCCGTCTCGCTCGAAAACATAGGCGGCCCACTGCTCGTCCGTCACCTGGTCCGGGCACGGCATCTCGGTGACGTCTCCACCGTATACGAACTCCTGCAACGGTCGCGGGCCATTGACTGGGCATGTCATGATTTTCATCGTTCGGTCCTCGCTGCTAATGTCCGACGGAGGCGGCGCCTTTCTCGCCGACCAGTTCAAACTCCTTGAAGCGTGACAGGCGGAACGGCTCGATCAGCGGGTGCGGCTTATTTTCAGAGACCGTGTACGACATCGTCTTGCCACATACCGGTGTCGCCTTGAATCCCCAGGTACCCCAGCCGGCATCGAGGTAGAACCCCTCGACCGGGGTCAGCCCCATGATCGGTGAGAAATCGGGGGTCATGTCCGATAGCCCGGCCCACTGTCGCAAGATCTTGACGTCCCCGAGAAACGGGAACAGGTCGAGCAAATGACCGCTGAGCCCTTCGACGAAATCCAGCGTCGAACGCGTCGAGTGGATCGTATACGGATCGAGCGAGGCGCCCATCACCAGCTCGCCACGCGACGACTGGCTGACGTACAAGTGCAGGCTGGCCGAGACAATGATCGTGTCGAGCCAGGGCTTCAGCGGCTCGCTGACACAGGCCTGCAGCGGCTGGATCACCAGCGGCGTCTTGATGCCGACCATCTCCAGGATCGGCGGCGTGTAACCGGCCACGGCGCAAACGACCTTGCTGGTCTCGATGGTGCCGCGGTTCGTCTGGACGCCGGTCACCTTGTCGCCTTTCACCACGATGCCGGTCACCTCGGTCTGTTGATGGATCTCGACACCGCGCTGGTCGGCACCACGACCGTAGCCCCAGGCTACGGCGTCGTGACGGGCAATTGCGCCGGGCGGATGAAACAACGCGCCCATCACCGGCGCGTGACCGCCGCAGGACAGGTCGATGTGCGGGCACTTCTCCTTGATGAACGCCGTGTCGACCAACTCGCTGTCGACACCGAGGTGCTTGTTGACCTCGGCACGCCAGCGCATCGTTCGCAGGGACGCGTCGCTGTGGGCCAGAGTGAAATGGCCGCGCTGCGAATAAAAAAGGTTCAGATCCAGATCAGCCGACAGATCCTGGAACAGCCGGATGCTCTCGTCGTAAAAGGCGACGCCTTCGGGCGTCAGGTAGTTGGCACGGACGATCGCGGTGTTCCGGCCGGTACCGCCACTGCCGATGTAGGCGCGCTCGAGGACCGCGACATCTGTGATGCCATGGTCGCGCGCCAAGTAGTACGCTGTCGCCAAACCATGGCCGCCGGCACCGATGATGACCACATCATACGACTTCTTGAGCTGCTCCGGCGAGCGGAACATCCGGGGCTCGTTGTATTCTTTGCTGAGCCCGAAGCGGAGAAGGCGATGGGGCATGAAGTCAACGCTTGGGTGAAAATTGTATTACCGGGACATAGGCATAAAAGACATTGAAATAGTTCGCTTTGGGAAAGTTTCAACCCCCCGGCACAAATTGAATGATTTCCAGGCAATCTCCATCGCTGAGCGACGTGTCGATATAGCTGTCTTTATCAACGATTGCTTCGTTGAGTTCGATGACGACACGCTTCTCGTTGAGGCTCAATTCAGTGAGCAACTGGTGCACCGAAAGCGGTTGCTCGAAAGTGCGGGATTCGCCGTTGACAGTCAGGTTCATTTGGGGGCTCCGGTTGAATGGTCGAGGAGTAATTCGAGAATCTTGCTGGCCTGCATGTGCGCCGCAATGCCTACCTTCGGCGCCATCAAGCCGCAGCCGGGCTGCGCCGCGCTGACGCCGTCGCCGATCAGGTAGAAGTTGCGCATCGGCTCGCGGCATACCAGCTTGTCGGCGTCCGCATAGCCGGCAATCCCGGACACCGCCACGACCGGCTTGTGCAGTTCGGCCAGGCAGGTTTCGACAAAGACGCTCTTCGATTCCGGGTTGTCGAAGCACTCCGCCAACACGTCGGCAGCGGCGAAATGCGCAGTGATGTTGCCGGCATCGATGCGTTCGGCAACTATGGTTACATCGAGGTAGGGGTTGATGCGCTCGAGGTTGGCCTTCATGGCATCGACCTTGCGCATACCGATCTGTTCGCAGAAGTACTGCTGTCGATTGAGGTTGCTCGGCTCGACGACATCGAAATCAGCGATAATCAGCCGGCCGATCGACAACCGCGCCAGGGCGATCGCCAGAGCCGAACCCAGGCCGCCGACACCGGCAATCCCAACAGTGCGATCGCAGACCGCCTCGTAAACCGCCGGAGAGTGACGCGAGACGATGAGCTGCCGCATCTCCGCGGCGCTCGGCATTTCGCCGCGCCGGATGAAGCAAACCCGGTCCCCGCGAGTTACCGGACAATCATCGACAACAGGAAAACCGTTGTACACCGTGATATCGGCATCCGGCTTGTGCTGTGCCCGCAACGTCGCCAGCGTCATGCCGTCGACCCACGCCACATCTTTTTCATTGACCTTGATCATGACTGGGTAAGATACCCACTCCGGCCGGAACGTAAAATCGCCAACGCTTACCTTCCTGCCAATACGCGCTGCGGCATCGGTTGAATTCCGCCGTACCTACGGTCCAGTAATGCCCAGTGATTGTCCACGTACCGCCATTACAAGCAGCTCGGCCTGATACTGAAGCCTATGCCGGCGACAATGACGCCCGCTTTGTATATGGACTGTCCCGCGAAGGCCTGCGACAACGACGACCAGCGGCTGCCGAAAGGCATGGTCGTGTTTGACTATGTGCGTATCGATTACCCGAAATAAATTATGAGGACCGAATCATGGACAAGCGTTTCAGAGGGAAGATCGCCGTAGTCACTGGCGCAGGCGGCAGAAACATTGGCCGTGCCCTTGCCGTCGGCTTTGCCAGAGAGGGGGCCAGAACTGTCCTGGTGGGGCGGACCGAATCCAGCCTCGCCGATGTTGCTGCAGAGATCGAGGCACTGGGCGGCGAATGCATGGTGGCGCAAGCGGACGTCA
>Ga0115002_10007544_pt1 | contig 12229 bp, 1 predicted proteins | sample ArcticOcean_MG_C_8_FD_89576 | JGI IMG/M metagenome (GOLD analysis project Ga0115002, IMG submission 89576) | Marine microbial communities from western Arctic Ocean - ArcticOcean_MG_CB11_86 | ecosystem: Environmental > Aquatic > Marine > Oceanic | place: Arctic Ocean: Canada Basin | collected...
GGCCCCGGGCCCGGTGGTGACTTGCCGACTGAGGTGTCCGCAGCGTCCGTCAGCAGAACGTGGGACAGGCAGTGGCCTGGTATTGCAGTGTCGGGCATGGCACACGGGGATAGCGTTCCCGCGCACGGGCCCAAGTCTAAGGCCAGAGGGGGTCTACCTCTAGGACACGCAATGTGAGACAACTCTGTCGTTGTTATATACTTCGTTCTGCTGAACAGGGCTTTTGCCTCCCGCACAGGTGGAATCGAGTCTGCGGGGGCGGACCCCGAAATTACCATTCGTCGATCGTAGTACTATTTACTAGGGCGCGCTGTATACATCGCAGACTCCTTGCTTTCTGGGTGCAGGGTCTGATTGAGTGCGGCGGAGTCAGTCCGTAGTATGGCTGGTGCCTGCAGCCGTCGTACGGCCCGTCGGATCGGCTTGACTCAAATCGGGGTGATGACCCCGTTTTCGAGCTTGTTAGATCTACAAGCTTGCCGGCCAGCCCTGGCTGGCTGCCGCTCTTCCCCAAATTTCACCTATGAAATTAGATCTATCTTCAGTTCTGGCCGGTGATCTGATTTGCCGGCCAGTGCTTTGTCTAGCCCATTTTGGGGTGATCTGGGTGGAGTGAAATCTCGGAGAAGCTCGTACGCACGCTGATGGCGAGCGGTCGTTGTTTTAGAGAACCCTTTGTAAAATCGGGTTCCCGACTACCCCTTCCAAGCTGTTGAGGCGTTGTCCCAACGTCCCAGCTTCCAGTTTCCTGTGTTGGTTGTTCAATGCAGTTGTTGATTTGAATTTTGAATCTTCAATCAAGATTGTGTGATGTGTTGTGTGATGTGCTGTGTGATGTGGTTCTTGTGGTAGTCGTCGATTTGAAATTTGAATCTTCAAAACGGACTGTGTGCTTCGATGTTGTTCAGCGTTGTTTGAGGCCCGAATTGATCAACTGCAGTAGTTGTAGTTCATGTCGTTCCCAGACGTTCCTTGCCGAGGTGGGCAAGTTAGTGTCGGAGGCAGACGGGTTTTGAACTATTAAGACGTCGTGTCCATAATCTTGTCGTATTGACGGGTCGTGAAGCTGGAGTTTCCGCAGTCGTTCACGGTATTCCTTAATTCGGAGCGGGGCGTTCTCCAATTTGTTCCGAGGTTCCCATGTACAATCTTCGAAGTTGAATCCCTTCCATTGTACAAGGTATTCTTTGGGTTCTTTGTCTGTTCCTCCGCGATGGGCGAGTAGTCGTAGAACTTCATATTCCTTCTCGATAGGTTCCGGTGGATTTTGTGTCTCAGGCTTCGTGCCGTCCAGTTGTTGTTGGTGTGACACCTTGCCTTGATACGGTCTGATTCTTGAGACGTGAAAGAATGGCCAAACCTTTGATTTGCTGTTGGTCCATTTGAGTTTCACAGTGGCGGGAGCATCGAAACGTTCGACTTGGTAAGGGCCGAAGAATCGTGGAGTCAGCTTCTGGCTGTGTAATATTGCCTTGGCTGGAACAGTCACGTTGTTGCTGCTGAGCCAGACCATGTCACCAGCCTTGATAGGCTGATAATTTTCGGTCTTTTTGTTGGCATCGCGTTTGTTGCGGTTATGCCGCTCGAGGCTCTTGCTCGTCCCAACGTTGATGTTTTCTTCCACTTCTTGTTGTAATCGTAGAAGGGCATCTAAACGTTCTTTCAGCGTCGGGTGGACTTTTAAGTCGGCTATAATCCCAGGTAGTAAGTCCAGTGGATTTCGGGGTTTATACCCTCGTTCGGCTTCAATGGGGCAGACTCCTAACGTCCGGCACGTGGTTGAGTTGATGTGGTACACGGCCAGTGGTAGCTTCTCGAGCCATTTCTGAGGCTCGAAAGCGTTGCCTCGGAGGCGGCCTTCTAGGTCTTGATTGCGCCTCTCGACTAGTCCATTCGAGGTTGATCGATATCCGGACGTGGTAGATAGTTTGACTCCGCATAGGGTGAAAAACTCGGTGAAGAATGCGCTCACGAACCTGGGGTCTCGGTCAGAGAAGATGCTGATTGGCAGTCCTCTTCCGTGGATGAGCACCACATGTTCGAAGAATAGTTGTGCCGCTCCTTCACCAGTGAGTGACTTGTAGGTGGGGATGGCGATCGTGTATCTCGAATACCGATCCGTAATGACAAAAACGCAGTCGAATTGTGGTCCGGCTGGCGGCAAGTCAGTTATCAGGTCCATGGCGTACGCCATCGCTGGTGCCAAGGGAGTTTCCCACACGGAGTAGTATCCCAAAGCTGGCCGATAGCTATTGTCGTTGCGGTTGCAATGCTCGCAATTTCGATGGTATTGCGTCAAGGTATCTTTCAGCTTGCGCCAGTAATATTTGGGGCTAATGATTTCTTGCATGCGCCACGGTTTGAGATGTCCTTCAGCGTATCCGTGTACTTCTTGGATCACCGCTTGTTGTTGCTGCTCGGTAGGTAAGACAATTCGCCATTTGCCAGTCGCGGCATGGTGGTAGTATAAGATTTTGCCTACTTTAAGCATGTTGTTCTGCTCGGCCACCTTCTCGTCGTGGTAAGATGGTGCGTAACAGGTCCCTTCATAATCTTCAGGTTTAATTCTGATGTCCGCGATGTTGAGCCGTGGTAGCTCGATCATCGTGGCTCCTTTCATCGCTCGTTCTCCTATGACACGATTCTGGAGTATGATTGGTGTATTTGGTTTCAGTTTCGATTTGGCTTTAAGCCCTGGATGTTGCGTCACATTAGTGTGCAGCAGTTTCGTCAGATTGATGTCGAAACGTTTCGCAATGGAGACTGGCATATCGTTGTTGGCGGCAATATATATGTCTCCTTTCAGATGTCCATGAGCTCCGTGTATTGCATCCTTCTCAGGCGTCGTATCACCGAAATCGAGAGGTAGGTCGCTGGCCATGTATCTGACCTCATGGGTCAGAGTACCATAGGGATCGTGAGCCACGGTGTGGACTTCGTAGTCAACGGCTCTTTTGTAAGCGGCTTGACGTTGTGCTGCGTGATCATACTGTTGAATTGGCAACGATTGCGATGTGTGATTATATGGAGTGCCTGGTGATGAGTCTTCTTTGCGAACTGGATCCCACAGCGATTCTACCAACTGTGGGCGTTCGTGACCTTCGTCTAAGAAAGACTGTTGTTCTTTGGCGCTCCGATCTTGCTGAATTTCAAAAATGGTAGTATCCTTTCCTCCCCCCTTCTTAGATTCGAGCACGGTCTCTGTGTTCACTTTGGGCGATAAGAAATCGCGGTCATCGCTCTCCAGTCTCTCGAAAAGCTGTTTAAATGCTGGTACTTCATCGTAGAAGTCGACGGTGGTCCACTCGTTATCGTTATTCCGGTAGTGCTTCCAACTTTCTTGTAATAGTCGGCTCAAACAGTCAGGGCCAGCCATGATTGCGCTGCGACCTGGTTTGTATTGCACGGTGAATCGATACGGTGACAGTGCTAGCTGCCAGTTGCTGATCCGTGTGTTGTTGATTTTGCTTTTCGCCAACGCTTGCAGAGCTTGATGGTCGCTGTATAGAATTACGTTAAACTTCGAGCCGAGCAAATACCATGACCAATTTTCTAGCGCGTGTTTGAGTCCCAAACACTCGCGTTCGGTGGCGGTGTATCGTTGAGCTTCTTTGTTGAAAACTTTCGAATAAAATTCGATGGGCACTACTTTGCCTTTGTGTTCCTGGCAGAGTGCTCCGGCGCATGCGTATTGGCTGGCATCAGTGGCGATGATGTACGGTTTGTTGGGGTCTGGTTGTCGCCCCAAAATAAACAAGCATAGATTTTTGATGGCGCCGTCGAAACCTTCTTGTGCCGTTAAGGCATAGATTTTCTGGGTCTTAGTGTCGGTCTCGAGTTCACGTGGTCGACGCTGGCCGAACACATTTTCCACGTGTGTTTCGTAGGCTGGGTCGGTGATTTCGAGACGACGAGTCCAATGGGCTGAGATATCCGAGTCTGGTTTGACATCATCTTTTACCAGGTTGTGTAACGGCCTCATGTAACGGGCGTAGCCCATGATGAACATGCGGTAGTACACCGTCATTCCAGCAAAGCTTTTAACGGCCGTTTTGCTCCATGGGTTGGTTTTAGAACACGGTAAGATGTCTTTGATCACAGCCACTTTCTTGGGGTCAGCGAACGTTGCTGTGTGTCCGATGATATATCCCAGGAAACGTAGCCATTCGGTGGCGAACACCGTCTTGGCTAGGCTGATGAACAGCTTCTCTCGTTTCAGAATTTGGACTAAATGTTTGACTTGCCGTACTGCCTCGTCAATATCGCAAGCCACTAGAACAATATCGTCGATGTAGACTTGGCAATACTGTTGTGGGCTTGGGCAGCCGTCGGTCATGTTAAGTTCTGGAATGTCCAATACTTGGCTGGGATCGTGGTCTCCAGGTCGGTACAGAACTCCATAACGTTTCATTTTCTTGGTGAACCACTCGACGTATTCGGCGGGTGAGGTGGCTAGTCCCATAGGTGCCACTTGCCATTTGAAAACGCCGAGGCCTGGTACGCAGAATGCAGTGAGATCTTGCGATTCTGGTGCCACGCATACTCGGTGAAATGCCTTGACAATGTCCGTGACAGTGAGGTAGCTCTTTCCCGGGTCCTTGAGTCTCGCTGCTCGCTTTGGAGTGTCTGTGTGTATCGATTTGCGAGAACCATCTTGGTTTGCAAGTACCTGTCGGTACGATTCGCAGGCCTGTTCGCGGATCGTGTGGATGGTACCCGGTACGTCGGGTAAGTCCATCGCACGTTTGCGAATCACGGCGTTGATCTTTCGATAATCGATGCACACTCTCCATTTAACTTCTGCCTTCAGGTCAGCGTTTGGTTTCTTAACCATCAGCACTGGGGCGGCTGTGCGGGCAGCTCCTTTGTATATCCACCCGGCCTTTAGAAACTCCTTGAGTTGTTCGGCACAGATGGCTAGCATGTTGGGGCCCATTCGTCGATATTCGGGCGGTGGTACGTTTTCGCCCTCCAGTAGTTCAATTTTCATTGCGTTTTCGAGGTCCCACTTCGAGGGTTCGTGCACGAAGGTGGCTCTAGCTATTCCAGCTTCTTCCACGAGCTTCTTCATGTAGGATGTGGGATCATTGCCATATTTTTTGGAAGTGCCCTCGTAGTCCTTGGAGATGGCTTCTTGGATTGCTGTTGTCGCAATTGGAAAACTGGACTCTGTGGTTGTTGGTAACACTGGTGTCGGTGGTGACACTGGTGTCGTTGGTGAGCCTGGTGTCGTGGGTGACACTGTAGTTGACTCAGGTGGAATTCCTTCTTCCACCGGGGTGTTGAGCCAATCGTTGGCTCTCGGTTCCAAGTACATCATGATACTCTGACCGTCATTCGCGATTCTAGCGATGAGTCCGGGGTAGTTGACTTCGTCCTCTATTCCCAGGCTGGTGCCGATGGCGTCCATCCTTTGCAATTCAGCTTCGAACTCGGCGGTCTCATTCATCGTCATTACAACGGTGGTCGGGTCGATTTCATTAAGAAGCTGTGTGCTGAGGTTTGGTTGACGGGCAAGCTCGTCTTGCACTTGTTGGTAAGGTTGTTGGAACATAGCGTGTATGGTCTGATTCGTGAGGGTGGTTGACGCGGCGACTGCCGGGCTCGGTGCATCCACGTATTCTTGCAGGACTGACGGATTGGTTTCTTGCTTCAGCTGCTGGGTAATCTCTTCCCACTCTTCGTCCATGCCTGTTAGCAATGGTGGTTGTTTCTCAGGCCACTTTTTTAATGCTTGTTGGCGGCATCGACGGGCATCGTGGCATTGGCATTCGTCGGCCGGGAAGCCGCATTTGCAAGGAGTGCGACATCGTTGATCATGCTCGACTAATTGCGGGGTGCGGTCAACGCCGTTGTTGACATCTCCCAACTGGCTGGCATCGTATACAGCCTTGAAATCAGCCGGAGTTGCTTCCTCGACGTCGTGTAGCCATTTGATGCGTCGACCGTGTACTTCTCGATACATTTCTTGATACAGAGGTTTTCGCGCTTCCTTCATCACAAATTGTCGGAAGTGTGAATAGTCGGTGTTGGTCGATGTACGCTGTAAATGATTGCCGGTGCGATTAGGATCGTCGTATCCTCTGGGTTGACCGGTTCCGACTGCTCGACTGTGCAGTACGAAGTCTCGGACAGCGTCTTCTAGCGCTCGTCTGACTGGAACTGTTTGCACGTAATGTCCTTCCTTATCGATCATGTTGGCGCTGCGGCCGGATCGGAACGATTCTTGTGACTTGGGGTATCTAGTGTTGCCGACGTGTCCCACAGCACAGGAAGTAATAGATTGTTTTTCTTCTTCGGGTGCCATCGTGAGATCGCCATGTTCACGTTGATAGGGTTGGTACAGTGGATTCGATAACGGGTATTCGGAGATGCGGTTTTTATCTTCGCGTTGATGAGTCCAATGTACATTTTTCGCATTCGATCGTTTCCAATTTAAAGCAGAAGGTCGTTTTTGGTTTGAAGCAGATTTTGAAATTTGTAATATTTGCTCCTCCCCCCCTGTAGAATTGAGAGGTGAATCATCCTTGATTCCGACCAGTTGGCTTGCACGTTTGGCTTGTACGAATAAAAGCTGACTTTGCATAGCACAGTGTTTGAGGCGCTCGTGTTGTTTAGAGTCCTCAGTGGTCGTTGGTGATTGTGTTGACGTGGTTGTAGTGTGAATTTGACACAACCATTGTCGATAGTCGGCATCCTTGGCCCAATATTCGGATGTAGATTGTTGATTTTCCTCTAGTCGTTGACACAACTCAGTTTGTCCACTGACAGGGTATTCAGTGTCGAGTTGCCATTGTGTTGATGCAATCGTGACTTTAGGCTTGATTGTCGGGGTTTTTTGAGTAAGTAGGTCGGGGGTGCGGGTCACCGTACCCCTTCCAAACATTCGCGTCTCTAAATTCCCGTTATCGTTGAGGGCCTTGTAACTCATGATTCCTTTTTCGCAGAAAATTTGTGCTTGCATCGCTGCTAGACATGGCATGCCCAGTATGAGCTGGCAACAGCCGAGTGAAGTGTCTACGATCAGCACGTCGGTGGTGATCTCGCGATTGTTGTGCACGAAACGGAATCCTTTTGCTAGTCCACTGACAGGTAATTTGCTGCCGCCCACGCCGAACGTATCCTCGGGCGGGGTGAGCAATCTGTCGCTGCTCAGCAGGTGAGGCTGAGTTTCTTTAATAAGTCGCAACTCAACCACGGCTGGTGGTCCGCAGCCCGTATCGGCTAAGCATGTTATTGCACGGCCGGTGACGGCGTCTAGCACAGTGTCGATTATTGTATTTGACTCTGCGGCGGCGGCATTCACGGTGTCGGATGCACGGATTTCTTGGTGCGAGCTGTTTTCGCGGCCAATCGTTGGTGGTATTTTCTGGTTGCTCGTTTGATTTTCGAGCTCGGACCAATTGAGTTTAGTCCAATCATCATTAATCATTGTCATGATGGTCTGGGGTTGTACCATTCGCATCTTGTTCATCTCGTCGAGATAATGACGGCTGCAGTGGTAGTAGTGTGAGCCGCTGGGAGTGTCTGAGCCTCGTGGTGGGCATAAGACCTTGCAGGTGCACAGTTTGTTGCGAGGATCAGATTGATCGGTCCAATTTCCCGTCATGCCCCATGGATTGAATTCCAAAGTGTTGGTCTTTTTTCGCTGGTCAATGGTGTTGGTATCCAGCTTTTTCTGGTCCGTTGGTGTGACGACACCGTTGGTGGCAACACTGGCTTTTTGAACTAGTGTTGCAGCGTCATGCTGCGGCGTCAAGCGGTCTGACGCATAGAAGCGCGACACGCTGCCGCTGGCAGTGACTTCGCACCAGCGTTCATCGTCTATGGGCCAGGGTGGAGGCAACTTCATTGCCTGGCGTGTCCAGGCGGAGCTGGGCTTGTTGACATCCACTTCGAGTGACCCTGTAGGAAGGCCAAGTGGTGTCTTGTTGGGAGCCGTGACAAACTTAGGTAATTTGTTCTCGGTGGCTCGGTGACTGATACGTCTCTCAGTTAAGAGTGCAGTTGATTTACAGCTGTTGCCCTCAGCTGGTTTGTCGGGTATTTGCATGGTTTGATTGTAGCGGCCATGCCCGCTTAGCGAAAAGATTGCTGATTCTGCGATCGGCTCGGCTCAAATTTCTTGTTCGGCCCTTGTGGCCTAGAGCCGCCGCTTTTGCTGGCTGGACCTCGTTGCTGTGCCTGCGTGCTCGAATGTTGGGTCCGTGCCCATTTTTGTTTGTAGGCTGCGTACAACTCTCCACCCTTCTTCCAAGGCCTTGTTTTGGTATTGAAATCTGGACATTCGACCATGGTGTGCTTCTTGCTGCCACACAGGGTGCAATTCGGCACTCCTTTAATGTGATCGTATTCGGTGAAGGCCCATTTCTTCTCAAGTGGTGTGATTTCCTTGATGTCAAGTTCGCCCATCATGAACAGAGTGCGAAGGCGCAGTGCTCTCATCAGGTTGGTGCTGTTGTCGGACCATTGTACCTTGCCCGCGGCGTCCCTTGCTGGTCCTGCTTCGAAATCCTTTTTGCGGCTACGATCGGTCCGTTCATTGTGTGCGCTCAGCAACACGTCATTCACAAGGGCGGCGTCGGAGCCGATTGCTTGTCCGATCAGTGACCGTATGCGTGCTGGCGCCTCTTGATCGTTCTGGTACAAGGCCATTACGAATGAGTTCAGGGCCGACTGCTTAATTCCATCTTCAGTGCATTGAAATGGGGTCGTTGCGTCGGGTAGTGGCACGCTTTCGACCAGTCGTACTGCGTGTCGGTGGACCTTGACGCTGACCCTTGGCAACACTGGCATCGCTGGCGCTCTAGGTGTCACGGGAAACTGCAGTACGGGGTCCGCTGTGTTCGCGCCATTGCTGATGCGTAACACGGCCGCAGTGCCATTGCTCTTCGGATTGTATTTGCTCTTTTTGTTCTTGTGTCCTGCATTGTACGTGGTGTCTCGTGCTTTGCTTTTGCGCAGCGTGGAGACATAGCTGTACTCAGTGGGAGCTCCAGAGCCGGTGTCGCAACGGTCTTGAGTTGCTATATATTGAGTCCACTTCTGGCTCAACGGCACCGGCGAAAAGTGCCGTCCAGGGACCCAAATCTTGTGTTTCTCAAGATAGTCCATGAGTTTCAGACGGCCAGAACCACTACCTATGATGGGTTCTTCGAGCTGACCTTCAGTGTCACGCCTTTCAAACGTGGCTTCAGTGACATAGAATTTCAGGTCGTCCCAAATGATTTCTTGGTCCCGGTCCAGCAGGTTATGACCATGTGCTCTGAGGATTTTCGAGAGGAACGAGCTGCCTCTCTTTGGCACAGGCTCACGCTTCCCAGATGTGGTGAGGCGTGATTCGTTGAAGTTCTTCACTTCTCGCTCATACATGGCGGAGACTTGGTGAATTATGTCTTCGATTTTCATGTTGAGCGCGTTGGAATTTGCAGTACTCCAGGTGCTACACTGGCGCTGATTTCCAGGCCGGCCTCCTTCGGTTTCGACCAATGGGAAGCGCCGTTGTGTGTCCTCTAAGACCTTCAGCTGTTTGTTGAACCTGGCTTGGATTTCGTCGATGTCGACGAATTGGGTAATTCGGAACCCTTCCACGGCAGTGAACATGTAGGCTGGTACTGACCTTAGTGGGAAGCGCTCTTTGAGTAGAGCTACTCCCCCTTTGTTGTTGTCGATCTCGCCGGTCTCCGGCGTTGTGTAACTGTCATCGGTCGATGTCAGGCTACCTATTGGCATCCAAGCTTCTTTGCTGAAACCATGTGCGCCTTGCATGCGTTTCTGGCTGGCATAGCGACGTTGGCAGTCGTTCCAAAACAGCCACGGCGATGACTGTGGGTCTGTTGGTATGAGCTTTTGCTTGGATAGCGTTCTCAATATTATGGTATGCATAATTCGGCGCTGGTCTGACTGGTTTCGCGACGTGATTGCGTCGTCTTGCGTAATATCCAAGATTCCTTGGAAGTAGACATCGTACAGGATGTCGTCGAATCCATTGAATTCGGTGAATGGTACGTAATCCAGCTCGTCAGGGCCGTACGGTCGCACGTGTTCCAGCAATTGTTTCAACGTAGCCACCATTCGATCGATCAACGATTTTTCGTTTTCGAACAAATTGCGGTGTGCATACGGTTGCATGGCTGTGGTTTGGTCCAGGTCGACTCGCGTCATGGTGCGTGAGCTCTGTGTCTCTGGCACTGTGGCGATGTGTGGGGCCATTGATCGTATCAGCATTTTGATCTGGTGTCCCAAGTATCGTCCACTGGCGCCTTCGAACTGGACATTCGGTGAGATCTGCAGTGCTTGGAAGTAGTCACTGAAATCTATCAACCGTGGTTTGGGTACGTATGGTCCCAACTCGGTGATGTCTGCTATGGCCGCTGCTTGCGGTGCCGTCAGTATGATTGCCACGTGCACTGTTTGTGACGTGCTGTCATAGTGAAGGACTTGGCAGCGTGTGCCCCAACGGTTTTGTCTGCCGCTGTTGATGAACTTTTCGAATTCGACAGACTCAAAAAAAATTCGGCGATCTCGGTCGCTTGGGGGACATGAGCCGGAGGGTAGTTGCCATTCCCAATCGTATGTGGGCAGGTACAGCTGACGGGTTCTCTTTGGTCGTTCGTCAGCTGTGGGTGGTGTGGTCTCAATGGGGCTGCTTGCGAACGATTTATCTCCTGCTTTGACCCTGTGCCAATCGGATTGAGCACAGAAGCGTGGTGATTGATCGTCGCTGATTATTGTATCAGTTCGAGGTGAGCACTCGAGGTGAGCACTCGGTCCATTCAGAGACTCGTCCACTGGTTGTTGTTTGAAGGATGGCACCAACAGCTGGGCGTCCCTGCAATGTCGGCCAGTCTTTCTGATCGACCGAGGATAGCCCGTCTTTTTGGTGAGCAGTACTATCCCTTGGGTAGGGTCTGTACTGGTGATCTCATCGGATTCGCTGGCTAGCACTTCAAGCCATTCGTTTACTGGGGTTTGGCTGAGAGCAGTGCATTGCTCAGCGCTCCGGTTGAGTGGTACGATGAGATGGCAGTACATTTGCACGCTGTCGGAACTCAGGTTTAATCCTGGATCCGAGCCATCATTGTCTCCGTGGTTTTCGGATGGTGACTCCTCCCTTTCTGAGTCGGAATTATCGCTGTCTCCGTGATGTTCAGATTGCGATGGTGACACCTCTGCGTCTGACTCATCACTTGGATTGATGTCGACGCCTTCGGAATCAGTGGTTGACAGCACTGACTCGACTCGGGGGGGTGGTGTTGGTGTGTCAACTTGTAGCACAGCTGGGCTTGGTTGGCTCAGCCGTGCCTCTGTAGCGTTCGAGCTCGGTGGCGTCGGCGGTACAGGTTTCGCTGTCGGGCTTAGGGTGCTCGACGGCTCATCTATTCCAGCAGGACTCGGTGGTCCTGGGTGCATAGGGGTGTGTTTGATCTGTATAGCATTTTGTCTGGTGAAACGCAAATGCATCTGCATACTGTGTGCGTCGGTGGTTGACAGACTCTCAGTGAGGCCGGCCAGTCTGCCTAGTGTTCGCCAAGAACTGAAGGTCAGAAGGTCGCAGCCAGTGGGTTTGAGCTGGATGGCGGCTTCGATGAGCGCTGGTGAATCGATATTTCCGATCAGCCAATCCATGGCTTGGTGCTCATCCCAGTATATTGCTGAATTGTCACCGATCGCCATTCTGAAATTCTCAGCCTTTCGCTCGCTGGCTAGAGCTGAGTGACGTGGAGTGTCGACTTGCCATTTTGGTTGTAGCAATGGGTCTTGCTCCATGTCTCGCCGGTGTTGTGCTTGATGTTCAGCACTGCAGAAAGACTGCACGGCGTTGGTACCGGCGACACATTCCACCTTGCATTCATCGTTGCACCCGTGTAGTCCGCAGGGCGGGTGACTCTCTTGCATTTTGCATGGCAAGTGGTATGGGATGATTTCATCGTCACTGTCGATTTCAGTGTATCCGATGTTTCGCATCAGGTGATGCAGTGTTTGCATCTCGTCAGATGCTTTGGTTGCAGTGCGGTTCTCTGCTTGTGTGAGATCTACTCTCTCTGGTTCTTCGTGGAATTGTAGCGGCGCTTTGACAGTAGGCGGCGTCAATTCCTGATCGAGATCGATCACTTCAGTCTCAGGCTCGGGCGTGTACTCGACGCTCATCATGGTGTCGGTGCTTTCGATTGAGCTCTTGAGGCTGGTTGCACTCCTTGGTTGGATCGACGGAATGGTTTCCGCCACC